>JGI20154J14316_10000826_pt1 | contig 27927 bp, 21 predicted proteins | sample COG_04_FD_14316 | JGI IMG/M metagenome (IMG submission 14316)
GCCCGACATGGCCCGACATGGCCCAACATAGCCCGACATAGCCCGACATGGCCCAACATCGCCCAACATCGCCCAGTGGCGCATCTGGGAGTTGAATTTGTGTCGCGACGCCGCATCACGTAAACTCCCGCTCATTATTTGACCGCACCACCGCAACAACGCCCTCCCTGGCTGAACGGATCTCGCGGCCAGACACATAAAGCTATCGACTGTCCTGACAGACTGCGTTCCTGACAACCGCGGCATTGGGCAATTGCCCTATTATTTTCAGAAACACTGAGATCATTGCATGTTTGAGATCCACCCTGCCCGCGTAACCACCGCTAAAAACGACATCCTATCTGGCTTAACCGTCGCACTCGCGCTGGTTCCTGAGGCGATAGCCTTTGCCTTCGTTGCAGGGGTTGATCCGTTAGTCGGTCTTTACGCCGCGTTTATGGTCGGCTTGATCACCGCTTGCATCGGCGGCCGCCCAGGCATGATTTCCGGCGCAACTGGCGCACTTGCCGTCGTCATGGTGGCCCTGGTAGCAGACCACGGCGTTGAGTACCTATTCGCAACAGTGGTGCTAATGGGCATCCTGCAAATCACGGCTGGCGCCTTGCGTTTGGGTAAATTTATTCGAATGGTGCCCTATCCGGTGATGCTCGGCTTTGTTAATGGCCTGGCTATCGTGATTTTTTTGGCACAATTAAGCCAATTTGGTGAGCCCGGCGAACCCGGTTGGCTGAACGGCACTTTCATGCAGGGTTCAATTGTGGACGTTGCCTGGATGAGCGGCGATCAACTCTATATGTTAGTTGGCTTGGTGGCCTTAACTATGGCCATCATTCACTTCCTACCTAAATTCACCACCGCCATTCCCTCTTCTCTGGCGGCCATTGTCGTGGTGAGTCTGCTGGTGATCGGCTTCAACCTCGATACCCGGGTAGTGGGCGATGTAGCCTCCATTGCTGGCGGCTTACCGACGTTTCATATTCCCACGGTGCCCATGAACTTTGAAACGCTGAAGATCATCTTTCCTTATGCGGTCATTCTGGCGGCCATTGGTTTGATCGAATCACTGCTGACCTTACGTCTTGTGGATGAAATCACCGAGACTCGCGGTCGCGGCAACAAAGAGTGCGTGGGTCAGGGTATCGCCAATACGGTCACAGGCCTGTTTGGTGGCATGGGAGGTTGCGCGATGATCGGTCAGAGCATGATCAACGTCAATTCCGGCGGCCGAGGCCGGCTGTCAGGGATTTCTGCAGCGTTATTTCTCCTCGCCTTTATCCTGTTTGCCTCGCCATTGATCGAACAAATTCCGCTGGCGGCACTCATCGGCGTGATGTTTATCGTGGTGATCGGAACCTTTGAGTGGAGTAGCTTTCGTATTCTCGGCAAGGTGCCTCGCAGCGATGCCTTGATATTGATTCTGGTATCCACTGTGACGGTGGCCACCGATCTCGCGCTCGCGGTTATTGCCGGCGTTATCGTCTCGGCCCTGGTATTTGCCTGGGAACACGCTAAACACATCAACGTGGCAACCCGAGATGACCATAAAGATTCCACTGTGTACGCTGTCAGCGGCCCCTTGTTCTTCGGTTCCGTCACTTCATTTCTTGAGCAGTTTGATCCCGCTCGATCTCTCGACGACGTGGTCGTCGACTTTGCGGAGTCCAGAGTCTGTGATCACTCTGGATTGGAAGCCATCGATACCCTCGCGGAGCGTTACTTGAATGCCGGTAAAACCCTCCACCTGGTCCACCTGAATGCCGAATGCCGGTCATTGCTGCGCAAGGCCGGCAACCTGGTGGAAGTCAACGTGATCGAGGATCCACGCTACTTTATTGCCGAAGACAGCCTTGATTAGGCAAACCGCACGAACGCCGGCAGGTTTTTCGCGCAGCGAAGGACTTGGCGGCGCCCTCAACCTCGGCAGGCAGCCCAACCCTGCCACGCTAACCCACCAAATCAGCCACGGCGCGATCAATGCAGGCCTTACCCGCTGGATCCATACCACCGCCAGCAAAGTGACCCATCTCCGATGCAATCGGCCTAAGCTCTGCATTTTTGAGATGTGCCAACTCTACGGCACTATCTGCAACCGTAAAGTACAGATCGGTCTCGCATGGCAGCAGAATCACCCTGGCATTGATCGCCTCTAGGGCTGCGTCGAAATTGCGCCCGTAAACCTCATTGGCACTGATGTCTGCCAGCTGCCAGGTTTGTAACATGGCCAGCAGATCGTTAGCATCTCGGCGCATAAAAAAGGCCTGCAAAAATTCCACCACCGCTTCAACCGACGCCAGACCTAATGCCTGATATCGTGCTTCTCGAAAGAACGTTTGAGAAAACACCCAGCCGGCATAAACCCGGCCAAAAGCCAATAAACCTTTACTGGGAGGATCACTGTAGTCGCCATCCGCGAAAGCACAGTCAGCCTCCAGGGCTGCCTTCGCGCCACCGAGAAACACCCCGTTATGCCGAGACACTTTCGCCGCCGAACAGATCGGCAGAACGGCATCCACCATATCCGGATTCTGACTCGCCCATTCGAACGCCTGCAAACCGCCCATGGAAAAACCCATTACCAGCTGTAGACACTCGATACCCAAATGCCTGATGAGCATTGTCTGGCAGGCCACATTGTCGTGAATGGTCAGCGTAGGGAACCGCGGTCCGTCGAAGGGTGACGGCGTATTACTCGGCGATGAAGACAAACCATTACCGAACATATTGATGACAATCACCAATTTCGTCGACATATCGACCAGCTTGTTGTCAGCAACCAGCGCACCATCACTATCGTGTTGTGCGCCGTAAGACGTTAACACGAGCACGACATTGTCCTTCGCCGCCGACAATTGGCCACGGCTGACATAGGTTAACTGCAGATCCAGCGTTACACCCTGTTGGGTCTTAAAACTGGGAATAAGAAAGGTTTTAACCGTCAAGTCAGTGGCTCCTGTTAGTTGCTTACTGATCAGGCGAGTCCACCGAAGCCCAGAATCGCGTTAGCATGGCGGCACCGGCAGTTGGATCCTGCACCATCCACCAGTGACCGACCCCCTGCAGTACGCTCACCTGCGCCCCGGCCCGATTAGCGACTTCTCGATGCATGGCGTCAGTACCAACGTAGTCATCGTTCTCGGCGATAATCACCAGCCCGGGTCGAGACCCCATTAACGTGAGATCAGCCCCCAATTCACTCAAAGCCGGTTGCGCGGCGTCGCGGTATAGCGCCAGAATACAGTGCGCCATATCTTGATTGAAGGACGCCACAACCCGAGCCGCAATTGCTGCCGTCATACCCGCCGCCACAAACATTGCGATGCGATCAGCCACCGGCGAATCAACCATACCAGCCACCGCTTCCTCACCAGCGCCCGGCGTTTGCCACACCTGGGCCATATCGTGCCATTGATAATCTGGGTGAAGGATCCCCGCCACATCAATCGCCCAAGACCGTAAAAGATCTGGGCGCGTCAGCGCAAGCCCCGCCACATGACCACCGCCCCAATCGTGACCCACTAAATCAACGGGCTCGCCGATCTCTTCGAGTGCTTTGGTCAGCCATTCGAGGTATGCCAATCGGGTGCCGTTAAAGCCTGATGGTAGCGGTGCGCCGAAGCCGGGGGGTGACAAGGTCAATACATCTTTACGGTCCAACGCGGGTATCAACAGGTCCCAAATGGCAGCAGTTTCTGGGTTTCCGTGCACGAATACAGCGGGCATAAGCATCTCCACAATCGGCTTTCAAGGGGCCTTTGAGCATAACGATCTGATCATTGAATTGCTACTCCGACTCAGACTTCGATCCAGGCAGCTTAGATTCAGACTTAGAAATCGCCCCCGTTCTGCCCGGTGGCGAACCAGCAGATGCCGTTTTTCCCTCGGTTCTGTTAATGTGCCGGCATGCTCACCTTCTCAGCAATCAGCAAGACCTATTACCAGCCCGATGGCGATATCCAGGTACTACGCCAGGCCGATTTGCATCTGCCCGCAGGCCAAACAGCAGCGCTACTCGGCGAGAGCGGTTGCGGCAAGAGCACCCTGTTGCACCTCGCAGCGGGACTCGATCAACCCGACAGCGGCCAGATCATGATTCATGATCAGTGCGCCAGCGACTTCAGCGACCGACAGTGGAATCATCTGCGCCGTGAAACCTTGAGCCTGGTGTTCCAGCAATATCATTTGGTACCGACACTCAGCGTCCTCGACAACCTACTTCTGCAGGCGCGGCTCGCAAACAGGCTCAACCCCGGGCTGCAACAACATCTGATTGACAGGCTAGGACTCGCCCCACTGCTAGGGCGGCTACCGCATCAACTGTCGGGCGGTCAGCAGCAGCGGGTCGCCATTGGCCGGGTTCTGATGCACCAGCCACGCCTCATTCTGGCGGATGAACCCACGGGCAATCTCGATGAAGCCACCAGCCACAGCGTGATGGAATTATTTACCACCCTCGTTAAAGAAACCGGTAGCAGCCTGTTGATGGTGACCCACAGTCAAGTGATGGCGAACTATCTGGATCGTCAATGGCTGTTGCAGGCAGGTCAGATCACCCCAGTACTCCCTCGAGACATCTAGCTTGAAGCGCCAATTCAAACAGATGATTTGGGTCTTTGTGACCCTCATTAGCCATTACCGCCGGCATCCGGGCCAAGCCCTGACCATGGGCTTAGGCCTTATTAGCGGGGTCGCGCTGTGGGCGGCTGTCCAGCTTATCAACGATCATGCCCGTAGCAGCTACGCTGAAGCCGACCAGTTACTCGGCGCCGAAGCCCGTTACTGGATACGTAGCGACAACGGTCTGGGTGTCGCGGTGGCAGACTATATTGGCTTGCGTCGGGCTGGGTTTGAGCAGCTTTATCCCGTGATCGAAACTCAAGTGCGCGACGCCCAAGGACGCTCGGTTGCGATCATAGCCACTGATTTATTGGCGTTACCTGTTGGCAATGGCATCGGTTCGAGCGCCAGATATAGCAACCCTTTTGGCGCCTCAAGCTGGCTTGCCCTGATTCAAGCGGATTACCAGGCCTGGTATCCCCAGTCATTGGCGTCGCAGTTAGGGATTGAACCAGGGCAACAGCTGGTGCTTGCCAGCGGTGAACGCCTGCCACCAGCTTTGATTCAAACCCAAACTCAGCAAGGCCAGCGGGTTTTTATGGATATCGCAGCCGCAATGGCTATTCTTGGCACCGATACCTTCAGCTATCTGGGCGTCGGGCGCCTCAGCAAACTGGAACACTTGCGGCTCGCCGCGCTGCTACCAGCGACCCTGAAATTAGTGACTAACCACCAAGCATTGGATCTCGCCCAAGTGACCGAGAGCCTGCACACTCACCTCACGGCCCTCGGCTTATTGTCCTTCGCCGTTGGCCTGTTTATTGTCTTTAATGCGGTTCGATTCTCGCTACTAGCACGCCAAGGGACCTTGACGACACTGCGCGAAATGGGCATCTCCCTAGGGATGCTGAGCATTGCCATCATTGCTGAGTCATTGCTTTGGACCCTCTTCGGAACGAGCCTTGGCCTGGTCATGGGATATGCCTTAAGCCAGCTGTTATTGCCCGCCATGGCCATGAGCCTGCAGAGTCTCTACGCCGCCGAACTGGGTTCATTAATCGGCATTCGGCCTGAACAAGTGCTGCTGGCATTTGGACTGAGTCTCGCCGGCGTGGTGTTAGCATTAACGCTACCCCTGTGGCTGCGAGCACGAGAGTCCATTAGGCGCCAACGGGACACCGCCGCTCAATGGCAGCAGGATCAGCGCGGTATCCGTTGGCTGGCACTAGTGGCTATGGGCTTACTCGGGCTTGCCGCTGCCCTATACCCCTGGATGGCGAGCATTGAGCAAGGCTTTTTGATGTTGGCACTACTGATGTTTGGCGGCGCACTCTTGCTCCCCTGGTTAGTACTGGGCCTAATCAAGACCTGCGCTCGGCTATTGCCTAAACACCAGTGGTTACTGCGCTGGGCGGTATCCGATGCGCTCGCGCAACTACCGCACCTGCGGATCGCCTTGATGGCCCTATTACTGACCCTCACTGCCAATATTGGGGTGACTACTCTCGTCGGCTCATTTCGAACCGCATTGGGCGATTGGCTGGAAACCCGTTTAGCCGCTGATATTTATGTCCAGAGTGAGTCGCTAGATATTGAGGCCATTAAACAAGCGGCTTGGCTCAGCGGCTATTCACCACGCATCGGTCTGGACCTACGTTGGCAAAATCGCCCCACCTCAATCCGCGGCTTGGACCTCACCGCGCCAGACACGGTCGATATGGTGTTGGTCCAAGATCACGGAGTCCTAGATCATGGAGGCCAAAATCAACAGGCCCAAGACCAGGCGCTCCAAGCCTGGCGCGCCGGTGATAGCCCAGTCATACCGATTTTGGCTAACGAACAAGTGCAGTATCTCGCGCACACGCCACTGGGCAGCATAATCGAGTTGCCAACTCCTGCAGGCCCGCGACGCTTCAAAATCGTCGGTTATGTACACGACTATGGTAATTCGAGTCTCGCGTTTTACTTACCTGGCGAGACTGTCATGGCGCATTGGCCAGCGGCCGAACTGCTTGGCGCAGGTTTATGGTTATCTGAACCAGCAGCGCAAATTGATCCCGACTGGCTCAGCAGTCGTCTATCCGCATTAGGCGTGAAACCAGGACAATGGGTGCTACAAGGCGAGATCAAACGGATATCTTTTGCCATTTTCGATCGCACGTTTGCCATTACGGCGACCCTGAATACGCTGACATTATTGGTTGCTGGACTCTCATTATTGACGGCCTTGCTCGCGGTGCACCAGCAACGCTTGCCGGAATATGCGCACTGGCGCTCCATGGGTGTGAATTTCAGCCAGTGGCTGCAAATTGCCGCCCTGCCCCTGCTACTGATGCTGGCAGTCACCTTGCTGCTGGCATTGCCCCTGGGCTTCAGTTTAAGTTGGTTGTTGATTAACAAATTAAATGTCATCGCCTTTGGTTGGACCATGCCCCTGTTGTGGTCCTGGTGGCCCTTGGCGAAACTCGGCATCCTGACCCTGGGGATTGTCCTGACAACCCTCACGGTATCTGTGGTTCGGGTCAGGCAGACGCTACCGACTGCCATCAAACAACTAGCCGGTGACTCAGGATGAAATACTTTATGGGTGGCTTGCACGCCCACAGCTTTTTGAAAATAGTATTATTTCTCGGCTTGGCGCTGCCGTTGCAGTCACTGGCTAGCGAGGCTTATCAACTACTGCGGGGCGATCCCGCGGGCTATGCTGCAGTCGTGCCAGGCAAAGCCCTTAAGTTTCCCGAGGACCACCTGCCTCACCCTGACTATCGCATAGAGTGGTGGTACTTGACTGCTAATTTGATAGACGCCAGCGGCGCACACTATGATGTGCATTGGACGCTGTTTCGTCAGTCTATGAGCCCCCTGGCTGATCCTGGCGGCTGGTCTAGCAACCAGGTTTGGATGGCCCACGCCGCGCTCAGTACGCCCGAGGGCCACGTCTACCAACAACAGTTTGCTCGCGGCGGCATTGGTCAAGCGGGAGTTGAATCGACAACGAGCAACAAGGTCCCAGCGAACCCCGAATCAACAACAGCCACGGATTCTCCAAATCAGTTTCAGGCCTGGCTAGATAACGGCATGCTCAAAGGGCAAGGATCAGCCCCACTGCCGGGCCAGCTAAGCTTCACTGTGGAGGGTTTTGAAGTCAGTTTGAATCTAGACGTGGTCACGCCTTGGGTCTTGCAAGGTGACGCCGGTTACAGCCGAAAATCGAGCTTGGGGCAAGCCAGCTATTATTACAGCCAACCGCATATCACCATCACCGGTCAGGTGACTCGCAACCAACACACGACGAACCTAACAGGCCAAGGCTGGCTGGATCGAGAGTGGAGCTCACAACCATTGGCACCTAACCAACCCGGCTGGGACTGGCTGTCGGTGCATCTCGACGATGGCCATGCACTGATGGTCTATCGTCTGCGCCAAGACGACGGCGAGGACTGGATTAGCGGTAGCTGGATCACGCCCGAAGGCCAGGCTACTAGCTTGAATAAGATTGATATCGTCTTTGAGCCTATTCGACATACAACCCTCAAGACCGGCGCCAATAGCCACCACAAGTTACCCCTGCACTGGCGCGTTGCCCTGCCTGGCCTAGGTCGGAGCTGGACCGTCGCACCTCGTTCTGAGGACCACTGGCTAAACACCGCCTTCCCCTATTGGGAAGGTCCCGTCACCCTCGATGGCACAACGACGGGCCAAGGTTTTCTGGAACTCACGGGCTATCCAGAATCCCAATAGCACCATCAGCAGGATGTTAGGACTTCAGCACCAGTCCGGCCCGAACTGCAGCAAGCTGGTCATCTTGGCGCGCGATTTGACCATTAACGATCACCAGCTCGACACCGTCGGCAAGTTACAGAGGCTGCGGGTAGGTCGCAGTGGCAGTAATGCGGATCGGCATTTTAGTCCTGGGTTGGATTCGAGGCAGATGACAGAGGCACATGGCAAAGGCACATGGCAGAGGCACATGACAGAAACACATGGCCTAGACCGTCGAGCACCTGCCCACCCGCAATCAATAGGTCAATCTGCGGGTATTCCGCCAAAAATGATGGCCGGACCTCACTGCACCCCAGCAACAATACCGCGTAACCACAAGGTCGGATTTAGCTGAGACGAAACAACATAGGGGCAACTCTGCACGCGGCTGATGTCGCGATCAGAATAAAACTAGTGTCGCAGTGTTAGATCACTCCCTTGACGTCTGCCAAACGACACAGCAGACTCAATCTATCACTGTTTGGGAGATGCCTGTGGCCACACTCAAATTCGCTGCTATTTTTAAAGACTGTGTGCGGGCAGAGGACTGCGCCCAACAGTATCGAGGCCAGCTGTTTGTGGATCAACGTGCCGCTAGCCGAGGTCTGCCGATGGCGGCGTTAGTGACTGCCAGCACCGATGATCTCGCGGGCTTTCTGGCCGCTACTGACGCCGGCGCCTATCTGATCTATGAACGGGTGATCAAACCACGGAGCGTTGCCGATGAACAATATACTGCCCCGTCGATCCCGGACGCACCGGTGAACCTGCCGGGCTTTATCGGCCTATTCCCACTCATTGCCCACCCGAACCTTGGCCACACCGATGCAGACCGATACTGGCGTGACCAACATGCACCTCTCGCATTACAGGTGCATGAGGCCATGTCGCATTACCGGCAGTTAAGTATTGTCCATCGATTTCATGGCCCAGCCCTTGACGGTATTGCGTTATGCGGCTTTGACTCGCTGCTGGATTTACGCGAACGCTTTTATGCCACCGAAGCAGGCCGCCAGGCGATCGCCAAAGACATCAGTCAATTCGCCGACACCGCCAATTCGCCTCGACGTATGATTGTCGCGGAAACGCACTATGGATGAAGCTAGCACCTCAAACAGGCCACTGTGAACGATCTAGTACAAACGCCGACGCTGCCCCTGAGCCGAGCCCACTGGGCCAACACTTGAGCGTAAAATCAATCCCTTATTTGTGGAGCTTGACCCTATGATCAACACTATTCTTGCCTTTGACCCAGTGGCTATTCACGCCGGCAACCGAGGCCTGGGTATCGATCATGACGCTGTTCAGGCCCAAGTGGAGACACTCCTAAACCGTATGACCCTGGCGCAGCTGATCAACGAGATTCGCGGCCTACAACCCCAACCGATTGATGGCTTGTATGCTGCCGGTGGCGACGAGTCGTTAGATATCCCGCCATTCAAGATGGTGGATGGTCCTCGCGGGGCAAGAACCGGCAAGGCCACCGCGTTTCCTGTGGGTATCGCTCGTGGCGCAACCTTTGATGTCGAACTGGAGCGCCGGGTGGGCCTGGCGATTGCCCTGGAAGTCGCGGCTCGCGGCGGCAATGTCTTGCTGGCCCCCACTATTAACCTGCTTCGCCACCCGGGTTGGGGACGCGCCCAAGAAACCTATTCTGAAGACCCTTTTCATATGGGCGCCATGGCAGTGGCATTTATCTCTGGCGCGCAGAATCATGTGATGACCAGCCCTAAACATTTTGCCGTGAATAACGTTGAAAACACGCGGTTCGAGATGAGTGCGAACGTGCCAGCCAGGGTACTCCACGAAGTTTACCTGCCACACTTCAAGCGTTGCGTCCAGGAGGCTGGCGCGGCATCTGTCATGAGCGCTTATAATAAACTCAACGGCACCTACTGTGGCGAACATGCCGAGTTGTTAACCCATATCCTACGCGACGACTGGGGTTTTAAAGGCTTCGTTGAATCTGACTGGTTCCTCGGCACTCGATCCACCGCCGCGGCTTTGAACGCGGGCATGGATATAGAAATGCCGGCAGGCTTTCGGTTTTCTGATGAGAAGATTTATGCGGCGATCACGGCCGGTACTTTAACCGAAGCGACGCTACGCCAGGCTGCTGGCCGCGCCCTATACGCCAAGCTTGCCTGGAACCTGAATTCACTGCCCATGCCAGACGCTGATGTCGTTGAATGCCCAGCGCATATTTCACTGGCACGGGAAGTTGCTGAGAAATCTATCGTGTTGCTAAAGAACGCCGCGCATTGCTTACCCCTTAAGGATATCGTTAATCAGCGCTACGCGATCGTGGGCGATCTTGCGACCATCGCGAATCTCGGTGACCGCGGCAGCAGCTTCGTCGCTTCCAGCGACACGACCAGCATCCTGTCAGGAATCACGCGACAGCTGCAACATGCAAAAATTACCCACTTTAGCACCAGTGATAATCTCCAAAGCCTCGGTGATTTTGACGCCTGTATTGTCGTTGCCGGCCTGACTTATCTCGATGAAGGCGAATTTATTCCAACCCAGCAACAGGAAGCAGAAGGCACCGATCTGGCTCGTGGCGGCGACCGTAATGTCCTCACCCTGCCTGAGCCACAACTTGAACTCATTCACTCAGCCACCCGCCATGCCCGCAAAACCATCGTTGTGCTCGAAGGGGGCAGCGCCATTGAGGTCACGGACTGGCTCGACCTCGTTGACGGCCTCATCATGGCCTGGTATCCGGGACGCGAAGGAGGTCATGCGGTTAGCAACGTTCTGTTTGGCGTGACCAACCCCTCCGGTCGCCTGCCGGTCACTATCCCAACCCACCTTGATCAGCATGTGCCCTGGGATATCACCTCATTAAATGTCGATCATGACTATCTGCACGGTTATGGGTTGCTGCAAGCGAATCAAGAAATACCGCAATTTCCCTTTGGTTTTGGCCTGTCGTACACCAGCTTTGCTTTGCAGGGCCTGACGGTGGATAGCACCGACTCCGGATTCTGCCTTAGGGTTAAGGTGGCTAACACCGGTGCGACGCCCGGAGCGACTATCGTCCAACTTTATGTCGCCTGTCCTGACTCGTCGATCCTGCGCGCACCGCAACAACTCAAGGGCTTTGGACGAGTCCAACTGGCGGCTGCGGGCGAGGTGACACTGTTGCTTAACCTGGGCAATGATGACCTATGTTTTTATGACGAACTCGCCCGTGACTGGCGACTGGAAGCTTGTGACTACTGTTTCTCCGTTGGCTTTTCATCCGCGGATCTGATCCTGTCCAGCACTTGGTCCTTCGATGGCGCCGACTGGCAGGCGCGGTAGCGTGGAATACCCCGCCGACATCAAGCTACTGGCCTTCTGTGATCATCGAAGGTTTAATAAGGCAACCCGATTCTGCAGCAATGGACCGTCAATATGTCTTTAGCCCAACAAGCCTCAGCCGCCTTCACTGTCGAACGACTCAGTCCGACCATTGGTGCAGAACTCTGCGGTATCGACTTAGGCCAAGCGCTGCCTGACAGCACGATCGCCGAAATTTACCAGGCACTGCTCGACTATAAGGTGATCTTCTTCCGAGACCAGAACATCACTTCTCAACAACACTTGGCCTTTGGCCGGCGCTTTGGCAACCTTGAGGTTCATCCCTTTGCGGCCCAAGACCCTGAATTCCCAGAACTTCTCAGAATCACCCACAACCAGGAGAATAAAGGCCAGGAAAATCTCTGGCACAGCGATGTGACCTGGCGGGCAGAACCGTCGCTGGGTTCCATTCTGCGTGCGCACGAGATCCCCGAGGTTGGCGGTGACACCTTGTTTGCCGACATGGGACAGGCCTACGACGATCTGAGCGACACCCTCAAAGCGCAACTTGACGGTCTGACAGCGCTTCACGATGCTGTGGGTTTTCATCGTCGTATGCGCGAAAAAGGCGCATCGGAAGACGAAGTCAGCGCCATGCGTGAACGATATCCGGCGCAGGAACATCCCGTCGTTCGGACCCACCCGGATACGGGTAGAAAAACCCTCTATGTGAACCGTGCCTTCACCCAGTCTATTGTCGGGATGTCGGCTGAAGATTCGCAGGCCATGCTCGATCAACTGTACCGAACCGCTGCGGTGCCTGAATATCAGTGCCGATTTAAGTGGCAGTCGAACTCCATCGCCTTCTGGGATAATCGCGCTTGCCAGCACTATGCTGTCTCTGACTACTGGCCGCAGGTCAGATCCGTAGAACGCGTCACCATCATCGGCGACCGACCGCGATAAAGGAGCCTGTTGATGACCCTGCAGATTGACCCAATCACACCGGGATTAGGTGCCGAGATTCGCGGTGTTGATCTTGCGCTACCGTTGTTGCCAGACCAAATCAAACAGATCAAACAGGCGTTTTTAGATCATATGGTGCTGGTGTTCAGAGACCAGAAACTCAGCCGTGAACAGCACAAGTCATTTGCTCGCCAGTTCGGTGAAATTCATATTCACCCCTCGAAACGCGGCGGCATGAATCGGCCTGATCCGAACATCGACGTGGAAATCTTTTTAATTGATACCAAGCCAGATGCAAAACTCACCAATGGTGAAGCCTGGCACTCGGATGTGTCCTGTGAAGTCATACCACCGGCCGCGTCTTTATTGTATGTCACCAAGGTTCCGGAAAATGGTGGCGGCGATACCTTGTTTGCGAATATGTATGCGGCGTACGACGAGTTATCTGACAGCTTGAAATTTCTGCTGAGTGACAAGACCGCGTTCCATGATGGCGAGAAAGACCTGCGAAATTATGGGGTAAAATTACGCAAAGACCAGACCTACCCCAGCGCATCTCATCCGGTGATTGTAGCGCACCCGGAAACCGGTCGACCCTTGTTGTTCGTTAACTCGAGCTTCACATCGCACATCGAAGGGCTCCCCACGTGGGAAAGCGATATGGTACTCGACGGGCTCTATCAGTTTGTCGCCAACAATCCACGCATTCAGTGCCGGGTGAAATGGACACCGGGCATGCTCACCATGTGGGACAACCGGTGTCTGCAGCATCAAGCGGTGAGAGACTATGCAGGGTTTTCTCGTTACGGCGAGCGTGTGTCGATACTGGATGGTCACGCCCCAACAGCCGCCAACGGTTCCTGACATTGAATCGTTACCTGCTCTAGATCCGCGGCCTTCTGCTGCAGTTTGTCAGCCCAATCCCAGATCATCAATAATCTGCTGACAGATTTTCTCAGGCAACTCGGCAATATCAACAACTAAACTATCACTAGACGGTTGCAGCGTGGCTAACTGGCTCTGCAGCAAACTGGTCGCCATAAATGCATGTTGACGTTGACCTAGTCGCGCTTGAATAACTTCAAGGCTGCCCCTAAGCCACACAGATCGGACTGTGGATTCATCGACGCCTAACTGCGTCCGATAAGTCGGCTTCAGTGCTGAGCAGGCCAATACAGCACTGCGACCTTGCGCCTGTAACACAATTATTTTTTGCGCAAGCACCTCAAGCCAAGGCCAGCGATCTGCATCGGTCAGGGGTGTGCCTGAACGCAGCTTATCGATATTGGCGGCAGGATGAAAATCATCAGCGTCCAAAAACAACCAATTCAACTGTTCAGCCAACAATCGCCCTACAGTAGTTTTACCGCTGCCGCTGACACCATAGACCACAACAATCATGAATGGGCGGCGAAATAAGCTCGCATATCCCAGCCGGGCCAACGAGCCTGACAGAGCTTCAAAGTACGCAGCGTCCAGTAGGCATCGCCCGGCAAGGGTATCCCCAAACAAGCTAACTGTTGCGGTGATGCATGGTCAAAAATTCCAGACCAGTTTCTGCCAGCACTGTCCTGCCACACGTGATAACCAATAAGCTCATTGCCCGCAGCTTTATAGCCTGCGGTCATGGTGTAGCGATAGCCATTTTCAAGGGTCAGATTCGTGCCTCGGTGAAACGTATCGATACTGTGGGCCACTAGCGTACCCGCCGGGGCCGCCGCGGATTTTTCGCGGCTTAACAGCGCCCCTTGCAGCTCTGCCGAAACCGCCACTGCACCGGGCTTCAACACCTGTGCGGCAGCGGGCTTGGGGACGTAATGCAGCGCACCGAGCGCGTCTGTAACATCGGTAATGTAGAGAATAAAATCTACAGTGCGCAACGCCGCAGCCTCGGAGGGAACCAATAACGTGTGGTTGCCAAAATCACAATGGTGGGCCTGCTCGTAATTGGTTTCACCAGTATATTTGGCCCATGTATGCGACTGGTACAAGTGCACCGAATCAACGCCCAACACGGCGCTGGCAAAGTCTATCAACGCCGGATGCAGGGAAATCAAGTTCATCTCTGGGGCCGCATCAAAGGGAAAGTTATCGATATTTTTGAATTGCAGCTGACGAAATGCCGCGGCCTGCTCATCTTCAGCGCCACCCATCATTGCCTTGGCGGTTTGATCGGCGTGAGTACCATAGATACGCTCGTACTCGGCATAAATAGGGGCGATTTCTGCGGCGCTAAAGAAGTCGGGAATGATTGCGAAGCCCTCATCACGCCACTGTTGCACGTGTTCCGGGGTATATCGCTGGGAGGCAATTTGCTGCATAGGCTGCTGGCTTCGCTGTGGCGTTCGAATGGTCTAATCATGCCACAGTTGCTCAGCGAAAGTTAAGTCACCTGCCTACCCCCGGACTCAATTCGCTGCTAGGCTAACCTCTATTTGAGCGCTGCCTACGGTACTGATCTACAGTACTGATCTACGCTACTGATCTACGCTACTAACAAGTGACCTGACAACTAACGCCGGAACTAACTGCATGCCAATGAATCCTGCAACACTCGTGCAACTCGGTTTAGACCAGATCGTCGCCGCAGAGGTTAATGGCCGACACAATGGCGTCGTCAACGATCCAGCTTGGGATGCCGCCTACCACCCTTGTGCGGAAGCATTTCCCGCAGCCGACGTGATCGCCGGTCTGGTCCAAAAAACACCCGCCTACCAGTCCTCGGCCTACCCCGGCACCACTCGAGACCTGTGGCTTTATCAAACCCCTGGCTGCGATGGTTCTACTCCACCCCAAGTAATCTGTTTCAATGATGGCGCCTGGTACTTAGGCCGCCAAGGCCCGGTGCGAGCCACTCAGGTGCTCGATAGCTTGTTTAGCCTTGGCCACATCAAGGCCACTGTGGCCATATTCATTAATCCGGGCCAGCCCGATCATCCGGTCCAGGGACCTATCGCCTCCTACAATCACCAACAATCACAGCGCAGCCTTGAGTATGATCAGCTCAGTGGACGCTACGGTGAATTTCTATTCGACGAAATTTTTTCCTGGGCCGAGACCCAATTGGGCTTTGCGTGCAGTCGCCAGCCCGTTGACCGAACGCTCTGTGGCATCAGCAGCGGTGGGATCGCGGCCTTCAATGCTGCCTGGCACTTCCCTGACCAGTGTCAGCGGGTGATCAGCCATTGTGGATCCTATACGGATATCTGGGGCGGTCATAATTACCCCTCATTGATTCGAACTCATGCCCGCAAGCCCTTGCGCGTGTTTCTACAAAGTGGCCAGCATGACGTCAAATCGCCTTTCGGTGATTGGTCATTAGCGAATCAGATGATGGCCAGCGCCTTCGATTGGGCTGGTTATGACTATCAGTTCGCCTACGGCGATGGCGGCCATAATCTGCACCACGGCGGTGCATTGTTTGCCGACACCTTGCGCTGGCTTTGGCGAGATTAGTGCCGCTGCAGCGCGCAGCCCCAACCTTGATGTCAGACGCCCGCGTCACCAAATTGCAACTGGACCATGCGAGCATACAGCGCGTTGCGCTTGAGCAACGCCCCATGGGTGCCGACATCCTGAATCTGACCGGCCTCCAGTACGACAATCCGATCTGCCTTAAGGACCGTCGCCAGACGATGTGCGATCACCATAGTGGTTCGATTTTGCTGCAAGCGCTCAAGGGCCGTTTGCACCAGGCGCTCGCTTTCAGCGTCCAAGGCACTGGTGGCCTCATCCAGCAGTAATATTTTCGGGTCTCTTAACACAGCTCGAGCGATGGCAATGCGTTGCTTCTGCCCACCCGACAGGCGTGCACCCTTCTCACCGAGAAAAGTGTCATAACCTTGAGGCAAATTATCGATAAACTCGTCAGCCGAAGCCGCCTTGGCCGCGGCACGGATTTCTTCCAAGCTGGCCCCAGGTTTACCAAAACGAATATTTTCTGCAGCAGTGGCGCCAAAGATGGTGGTCTCTTGCGGCACTATGCCAAGACAACGACGAATCGCTTCAGGGTCAGCCAGGGAAATATCAATGTCATCGATCAGGATGCGTCCGGCGCCGGTGTTATAGAACCGCAACAACAGCTGAAACAGGGTACTCTTGCCCGCACCAGAGGGGCCCACAAAGGCGATGTTTTCGCCCGCTGCGATCGTCAAATTAAAGCCATTCAGCGCCAGTTCACTCGGGCGCGACGGATAACTGAAATCGACGGCCTCAAAACTCACCCGACCATCAATGGTCGCGGGCAATACCAAGGGCTCACTGGGCGACTGAATCGCCGGGACCACCTGCAGCAATTCCGCGATACGCTCCATCGCCCCGGAGGCACGCTGAACCTCACCCCAGAACTCACTTAAGGCCGCCGCAGAGGCACCGACAAAGATGGCGTAAAGCACGAACTGACCCAGTTCGCCACCAGAAAGCTCACCGTCCAAAACCGCCTTGGCACCCACCCAGAGCACAAAGATCAACGCGCCAAAGACACCACTGGTGCCGACTGTGGTGAGTAATGCTCGAACTCGGATTCGGCGGACCGCGACGCGAAAACTCGACTCTACCGCGCTGCCAAATCGTTGGCTTTCCAGCTCCTCGGCAGTGAAAGCCTGCACAATTTCTACCGCATTCAGAATTTCTTCGGCGTGGCCGCTAGCATCCGCCACTCGATCCTGCGTGTCCTTCGACAGCCGCCTGACCCAGCGGCCAATCAATAGTATTGGCACTATCACCAACGGCAACACTATCACCAACAGCCCCATTAACTGCACATTAGTATAGGCGAGCAACGCCAGCGCGCCGACAAACTGAATAGAAGAACGCAGTACAATCGAGATGCCCACGCCTGAGATGGACTGAATCAGTGTCGTATCGGCGGTGAGCCGTGACAACACTTCGCCCACGCGCGTGACTTCAAAAAACGTCGGATCCATCCGAATCACATGCCGGAATACCTGATCACGAAGATCAGCGACCACGCGCTCACCCAGCCAGTTGACGAAATAGGCCCTGGCTGCTCCAAAAAAGCCGATGATCAGTGCAAACAACAACAACACAAAGAAGTAACGATTAACGTTCGCTGCATCTGCCGCCGAAAAACCATGATCAATCACATTGCGCACCGCCATGGGCATCGCCAGCAATGCCGCGGAGGACACCAGCAAGGCAATCATTGCCAGCAACAAGGTGCCTTTATACGGCGCTATAAACGGCACCAGCATGCTCAAAGGACGCAGGGTTTTTACCCGTTTCTGCGGTGCGGGAGATAAATCAGTCATGCAGGATTTCCATGCAGCGAGGTATTATGCGCGAGTGATGTTGGCAAAAGCGAAAGCGTAGAGAATCAGTTGACGCTAAACCCTGTGGGCACCAACAAACTTTCCAAGTAATCAATCCACAGACTGTCTTCGTTCAGACAAGGGATATAGGTGAAGTGCTCGCCGCCGGCTTCGATAAAATCTTCTCGAGCCCGCAGGTTAACTTCTTCCAGCGTCTCCAGACAATCAGCGACAAACGAAGGACAGACCACCGCGATGTTCTTATGCCCCTGGCTCGGCAAGGCCTTGACCACCTCGTCGGTAAAGGGTTGAAGCCAACCGGGCCCAATACGAGACTGAAAGGCAACGCCCCATTTGTCTGCCGGTAAATCCAGATACTGCGCACACAATGCTGCGGTCTGCAGCACTTGTGCCTTATAGCAGTAGGGCCGGGCTGCACAGTCCACCTGACAGCAATCATCGGTCTTCATACAATGGCTACCCGTCGGATCCGTCTTGACCAGGTGCCGCTCCGGCAGGCCGTGGTAACTGAACAGCAAGTAATCATAATCGGTGGGCAGGTCTGCCTTGATTCGCTCTGCAAGCGCCTTGATGTAGCCAGCATCAGCATAAAATGAGTCGGTGAATGATAGCTTGGGCTTGGCGGGTAACAACTCGACCTCAGCCTCGACCGCAAGACGGGTCGTCAGCGAGGTGGACATGGCATAATGCGGATATAGGGGCAACACACTGATCTCATCGCAACCGAGCGCCACCAATCGCGCCAGTGCATCTCGAACCGAGGGTTCCTGATAGCGCATGGCCACTTCTACAGGCTGATCGGTTCGCACCGCCAGCGCCTTGGCCATGGCCATCGTCCCAACAATCAGGGGCGAGCCTGCATCGGTCCATACGGTGCTGTAAGCATGCAGGGTCTTGCTGGATCGAAAGGGCACGATAATCAGATTGACCAACAATTGCTGGGCAATCTTGGGCAGGTCGATCACCAAGTCGTCCGACAAGAACTCTTTCAGATAGGCCCGCACTGACTTGAGCTCGAGGCTTTTCGGCGATCCGAGGTTGATCAATAAAATTCCGTTCATAGGTCTGCCTGATTCCTGTCTTATTGCTGGCTTGTTCGCGCATTGGTCGCGCATTGGTCGCGCATTGGTCGCGCATTGGTAGCGCCGTGCTACCGGGGCGGGCTCGCGAGCGCGAAGTATACACAATTACGCGCTATGCTTTAACCGGGATCACTATGCCAGCGACTAACCCCTCAGGCAGTCTGCTGCTCCTGCAGACCCAGCTCCTGCATACTGACTTCGCGCATCTTGAATTTCTGCACCTTACCCGTCACTGTCATCGGAAAGTCGTCGGTAAAGCGCACATAGCGGGGCACCTTATAGTGAGCGATAGTGCCTCGACAAAAAGCCTTAAGCGCTTCATCATCCAGTTGCTGACCCTCCTTGAGCGCCACCCAAGCGACGATCTCCTCACCGTACTTAGAGTCAGGAACGCCGGTTACCTGGACCGCGGCGACCGCCGGGTGAGTCATCAAGAACTCTTCGATCTCGCGCGGATACACATTCTCACCACCCCGCACAATCATGTCTTTGATGCGTCCAACAATATTCACATAGCCATCATCGTCCATCACGGCGATGTCGCCAGTATGCATCCAGCCACGGCTATCGATCGCCCCGGCAGTAGCCTCTGGATTCTGCCAGTAACCCAGCATCACACTGTAGCCACGAGTACAGAGCTCACCCATCTGGTTTAGCGGGCACGTTTTACCAGTGTCTTGATCAATAATTTTTACTTCCACATGGGGATGTACCAACCCCACAGTACTGACCCGCTTGTCGAGGGGCGAGTCGGTTCGCGTCTGAAAACTCACAGGACTGGTTTCAGTCATGCCATAGGCGATTTCCACTTCCGTCATATGCATCAATGTATTGACCTGGTTCATGGTCGATACCGGACAAGGCGCACCGGCCATTACGCCGGTGCGCAACGAACTGAGATCAAAGCTTGAAAAGTTAGTCAATGCCAGTTCCGCGATGAACATGGTCGGCACGCCATACAGTGCAGTGGCGGCTTCCGCCTGGACGGCCTGTAACACCGCTTCTGGCTCAAAACTCTCGCTGGGATAAATGAGACACGCGGCGTGGGTCAGGCAACCCAGATTCGCCATCACCATGCCAAAACAATGGTACAGAGGCACCGGCACCACCAGACGATCATGCTCAGTAAAATTCATAGTTCGAGCGACGAAGAAGCCATTGTTCAAAATATTATGGTGACTGAGGCAGGCCCCCTTGGGGAACCCTGTGGTACCGCTGGTATATTGAATATTAATGGGGTCGTCCATATCCAGCTCGGCTTGGCGTGCCGTTAATTGTGCCGCACTCACCGACGAGGCGGTACTGAGCAAATCAGCCCAATCGAATATCCCAGCAATAGGGCTACTGGACAAAGAAATCACTGTGGTCAAATCTGGAAACTTCTCAGACTGCAGGTTTCCCGCCGCGCAATGATTGAGCTCCGGGCATAACGACAGCGTCATCGCTGCATAGTCAGAAGTCTTGAATTGATTCTGCAACACGAGAGCCTTGCAACCCGATTGCTTTAAAACATAATCCAGCTCATGAACGCGATAAGCCGGATTGATGGTCACCAGAATGGCGCCGACCTTGGCGCTCGCATATTGGGTAATCAACCATTCCAGATTATTTGGTGACCAGATACCGATGCGCTCGCCCTTACCCAAGCCCACTGACATTAACGCTCGCGCCAGTGTATCCACTGCCTGCGCCAGCTCAGCGTAGGTCAAACGGATATCCTGGTGAATCGATACAATCGCTGGACGCTCGGGGTAGGCAGCGACAATCTCGTCAAACTGCGCACCGATCGTCAACCCCAGCAGGGGTTGCTGGCTGGTACCACTGGCATAACTCATGGTGCTAGGCATCGTTACGTTCTCCATGCATCAGGGTTGAAATAAACGGTTGTCCCGACTGTTCAGAATTCATCTCAAGGGCCTCGACTCGGCCAATGATACAAGCTTTCGAATAGCCTGCCGCGACCAGTTTTTCAATTGTCGCCGACGCCAAGTGAGCGTCGACAGAAGCTAGCAAGCCACCAGAAGTCTGCGGATCAAACAACATGGCATAGTGTGGGTGGGCTTGTGGCTGTATATGTTTCACTGATCGCTCATTGCCAGCATGCAGCGTACTGGTGATCTGCAGATCCTGAAGACAGGTCAGACTACCCATCAACAGCGGCAGGCTCAAAAGGTCGAGGCTGACGTTAACCTGCGATGCTTGCATCATTTCTGACAAATGTCCCGCTAGCCCAAAGCCCGTGATATCCGTGCAGGCTGACGCTGTCGTTGTGCCCTGCTCACTCAACGCACCGAAAATGGCACCCGCCGCCGCATTCGACTGCAGCATTGCCTGCAAGGCCGCCTCGATCCAACGTCCCCGTGCCTGATGCTGCATGTCCGCCGCAAATAGGGTGCCGGTACCCAGCGGCTTGGTCAGTATCAGTATTTGACCGGGTCGCATTCCAGATTTTTTTAACAGTCGGGATTCATCCGCGATACCATTAACGGCAAAACCAACGGACAACTCGGCACCTTCCGTGGTGTGACCACCCACAAGACGAATGCCCTCCTCCTCGAGTTGCTCCCAAGCCCCTTGCATCAACTGTTCTAACAGATGGCGCGTGGCCGATGGCGCGGCATAAGGGGTGGTAACAATGGCCATAGCCGTAACTGCCTCACCCCCCATGGCATAGATATCACTGACCGCATGGTTCACAGCGATCTTGGCCAACAAATAGGGATCTTCAATAAAAGCCTTAAACACGTCTACCGTATGCAACATCAGTTTGCCCACAGGCGCACGATAGATCGCGGCATCATCAAGCTCGGCAACCTGCATATCAAGGTTACCCAACACTTCTGCCAGCAAATCCGCACTGACTTTCGAGCCACAACCACCACACTGCATTTGCGGGTCAACTTCAGCCAACAGGCCCTGACCCGACTCGAGTTTCATCAGCGGCAAGGCATTAAACTGGCGCATAAAACGTCGATCGATCCAGTCTTTTAAATGCCATACCCAGCGCCCATAAACGCTTCTACCAAACTTCATCGCCACGGCTGCCTTGTCACCGGTTGATACCAACGACAGAAAAGAGGTTTGTGGAACGAAGTGCTTCAGGGGTTTACCGAGCAATTGACGCCGAATGTTTTCGTACAACACCGGTCCCTGGCGAACAGCAAAAACGCCAGCTTTAGGCCGTGGATGGGCTAACACGTGCGCAGTATCGCCCACAGCAAAAACGTCATCGAAATCGCTGACTTGTAATGTATCACGCACCTCGACAAAGCCGTTGTCATCAGTGGCCAGCAGCGTCTGTGCCAACCACGGTTGAGCCGCCGCAGAAGTCACCCAAAATATTTCATCCACAGCGCAGCGCTGTGAGCGGGCAGACACGAGAGTTTTCTGCTGGACTTCTACAACCCGAAAATTTCGGTGCAACTCGATACCCCGATGGCCGAGTTGCTGAATGAACAAAGCCTGCACAGCAGGCGTGTAATCTGGCAACAAGACGTCTTGGTCGACGAACAAGTGAAAACTGATGGGCTGCGGGCTCAGTGTCGGCGCTACCCTCGTGAGGTAATGCTGGACCGCCAAACACAGCTCGACGCCGCCTGCACCGCCACCGACGAAGGCCATGTGCCTGACTGTGCCAGCGGCAATCCGGCCGAGGCACTCCTGCCATTGATGCAGAAACCGATTGATGGGTTTAACCGCGATAACGTTTTCACGGGCTCCGGGTACATCAATCACCGCGGGCGTGATACCAATATCGATCGACAAAATATCATAGCCAATATCGGGCCGACCTTGGCAACGCACCCGGCGATTGACAGGGTCAATATCGAAAGCACTCGCTTGAATCAATCGCGCACCGGCAAATCGGCAGAGCCGTACCAGATCGATATGCATGTCTTGTGAATCATAATGACCGGCAACCAGACCGGGCAACATGCCCGAATAAGGCGTCTCGACATCGGGACTGATCAGCGTGATCTGCAAACCAACAATAGGCTGCATGGCAAGCTTACGTAAGACGATCACGTGGCTATGACCACCGCCAAGTAATACCAGTTCTTTGGCGATAAAAGCTGACGTATTCAAATCCTATTCAACCTTGTTATCACTCCGCTGAAGCTGGCAATCATTATCCGGTCACTGACCGAAACACCACAGCGCAGCCCACGCCATTGAATTGACCTGCGGGTCGCAGCCCGCACCTGATCAAACAACAGAGCAAACTCAAGGTGCCTGTTCGACATTTCAAAATCCTTTTTAGCTGCCTAGTGAGGCCGTGTATCGAGAAATGTACCCAGCTGTTGAATCGCCTCATCGCCTTCAGGAATTCGGCCGGCGAAAACCTGAAATACATGTGGCATCTTTGGCCAGACGGTACATTCGATAGCGCCGCCCTGCGCCTCTACCGCTGTCACCAGTCGCATCGAATCACTTAATAGTAGTTCCGTGCTACTGGCGTGGACCAGCAGCGGCGGTAGGCCCTTCAGGTCACCGAACAATGGCGACGCCAAAGGCGCCTCAGGATCACGTTGGCCTAGATAAAACCCAGCGCAGGTTTGCAGCGCTTTTGGAGTTAGCATTACGTCGGTCGCGATGTTCGTGGCCAGACTGTCACCCGTGAGCGACAGGTCGAGCCATGGCGACAACAAAATAGTCTTATCTGGCATCGGTAAGCCAAGATTCTTCAAATTTAACAGCAACGCTAAGGCGAGACCACCGCCTGCAGAATCACCACCAAGCGCGATGTTTTCAGGCTCAAAACCTTGATCCAGTAAATGCCGGTAGCATAGGGTGGCATCGTCAAGGCCAGCAGGAAACTGATGCTCAGGCGCCAAACGGTATTCCACCATGAGCACGGTCATGCCAGATGCCTGGGCAAGCCGCCAGGCCAAATTGCGATGGCTATCAGCTCCACCGGAGACGAAACCGCCCCCATGTAAATAGAGTAACACCCGCGCCGAGTCACTCACCCTCTGTCCTGATTGAACTCGAACCCACTCGCAAGGCACCCCCGCGATTACCTCGGAAGTCACGTCTACCCCCTTCGGCACGCCTGGGTTTAGGCCAGCGGCCTTGGCTAGCTTGTCACGGAACCCCGTGATATCCGCCACGTTATCAAACAGCGGTCTGATGGTTCGCGCCATAACAAGGCTAATTAGTGCGGCTCTGATACTCATAGAATGCTCATTGTCTCGATATTTGGCGCCAAAATAAAAGCGCAGATTGGGCCAGTAGTGTGCATCAACCAGATGCCAGCATCAATCCACCTGGCGGCTGGATTCTTTGCCTGTAGTTGCCATCAACGGCTAGCCCTTAACGGCTATTCATCAATACTGACATCCTGAAATTGCAACTCGTGCAGCGTGTAATACAACCCCTTCTGCGCCAGCAGCGCGGCATGGGTTCCCAACTCGCGCACAACACCGTGATGCAATACCAGCACTTGATCGGCTTCTTGGATCGTCTGCAGGCGATGCGCAATCAAAATAGAGGTCCGTCCCGCCATCAGCTTACGCAGGCCATCCTGAATTAATCGTTCAGTTTCCGTATCAATACTGGCGGTGGCTTCATCCAGAATCAGAATCTCCGGATCTGCGGCCAGGACGCGAGCGAAGGCCAATAATTGCCGCTGTCCCTGCGACAGATTAGCGCCTCGTTCGACCAGAATACTGTCGTAGCCCTCGGGCAGCCGTTCGATAAATTCATGGGCATTGACGGTCTTTGCCGCTTCGACGGCGCGCTCGCGACTGATCTTGGGGTTGCCCAGAACAATGTTGTCGAGGATCGATCCGGAGAATATATGAAAGTCCTGCAGGACTACACCGATTCGGCTGCGCACGTCCTGACTGCGTAAATCGTTCAGGTCGATATCGTCAAGAAAAATACGATCGCGATCGAAATCATAGAACCGCCCCAGCAATCGAATCATGGTACTCTTGCCTGACCCTGTAGGCCCGACGATGGCCAATTTCTCACCCGGTTGAATGACCACAGACACACCCTTGAGAATTGGTACTGCGGGCGAATAGCCAAAAGTCAGATCGCGGAACTCAACTTTGCCGCGCAGCCGCGCTGGCAACTCAACGGGGTGTGTCGGCTCATGTATTTGCTCGTCCCAATCCAACGCTTGAAAGATCCGCTCGCCGCTGGCCATCGCTCGAAACAACACATTTAATTGCTCACCCAGCATCACTACCGGCGTAAACAACATATTCATAAAGCGGGTGAACAGGATGACACCACCTAGGCTCATCTCATCCTGGACCACGGCGCCGCCGCCGTACCAGATGATGATTCCGAGGCCAACCGCGGCCAAACTATCATTGAAGGCCCCATAAGCCGTCGACAAATCGATCGAGCGATTTTCATACCCCAGGTTACGTTGGTTGATTTGAGTATATTGGTCGAGATTGTGCGCCTGCCGGTCGTTAAGTTGAACCACCTGCATGCCCGAGAGATTTTCCTGCAGGTTCTGATTCAGCGAGGAGACGGTATTACGAACCAGGCGAAATATTTCCTGAGTCGCATTCCGGAAAAAATGCGTGGCGATACCCACAACGGGCACTAGCAGCAGCAGGATCAGGGTGAGTTTAACGCTGGTAGACAACATGATGGTCAGCGCTACCAGGAATGGTACAAATTCTCCGACTAAAGCCCCCATGCCCCTGAGCATTTCATACAGCGCTTCGACATCATTGGTGACTCGCGTCATGATCCGGCCTGTGGGCACCTTATCGTAAAAGGCACTGGGCCGGCGCTCGAGGTGAGCGAACAGATCTTGGCGCAGGTCGCGTAAGGCATTCACAATCGCGCTGATCAGCGTCAACCGATGCGCGTGGCCGGCCAAGGCAGTGACACACATCGCCAACAAAAATAGCAGCCCGGCAGCAAAGATTGGCTCGAGACCCAGGTATGACTCAACCCAGCGGGTCAGCGCGATCATCCCCAGGTCAGGCATATTGCTGCTCACTTCACCGACGATAATATAGTCAACCAACACCCGACTGATGATGATTTCCATCATCACCGTCACACAGCTGGCAGCCAGGATCAGTATGGCGCTGAACGCCAGTCGAATTTTGAAAGGTTCGAGCCAGCCCATGATCCGGCGTAACAACTGCAGATTCAATACGGTACCGGAGAGTTCGGCGTCAAACATTCCGTGATCTGTCTCAGCCTTGACTTGGCTAGATTGGGTTCGCCTGGTCATCGGGGTGCCGTCACTTGCGCTCGGCGCTNAGCGGCTTGACCCGCACCCTGGGTTTGGGCTCGCTCCAGCTCGGCATAAGCGCCACCCTGACGCAGTAACTCGGCATGCGACCCCGCCTCAATAATCCGCCCCTCATCGAGGACGATGATCCGGTCGGCATGGCGCAGCGTGGACACCCGATGCGACACGATAATCGTGGTGCGTTCGCTGCGCATAGTTTTCAGTCGATTCAGAATATGCTCTTCAGTTTCCGTATCAACACTACTGAAGCAATCGTCAAGGATCAGCACCGGTGCGTTACGGATCAAACCCCGCGCCAGGGTCGCACGCTGTTTTTGACCACCGGACAAGGTCACGCCGCGCTCACCGATCAGGGTATCCATCTGCTCCGGAAAAGCCTCAATGGTCTCCCGCAGGGCTGCAGCCTCGGCAGAATCCCAGACCAAGTCTAAGGTCCGAGCCGGATCGTCATAACTGATGTTGTTACGTAGCGGCTCACCGAACAAGAATGGATCCTGCAACACCTGGGCAATCTGGCTGCGAACCTGGCTCAACGGATAATCACAAATGTCATGACCATCAAGTAACAAACAGCCCCTGGGCGTATCCGCCATTCGAGTGAATAGTTTCAGCAGCGTTGACTTGCCCGCGCCAACCCGGCCGACAATCGCGATGGACTCGCCGGCCTTGATATGCAGCGTAATATCCTTCAACACCGGTTCTGCAGCCCGCGGGTAACTAAATGTCAGGTGCTTGAATTCAAACTCACCACGAATAGTCGCAGGCGTATCGTCGGAGGGACTATCATGAATTTCTGGCACTGCATCAAAAATTTCATGCAACCGGTTAGTCGCCACGGCGCCCCGTTGCACTAGCGTCACGAACATGCCCGCCATTCGAATCGGCTGAAGCAGCATGTTCAGACAAGCCAGGAAAAACACCAGATCGCCAATTGAAATTTCGCCCGCCAAGACTTGGCTGCCACCGTAAACGATAATCAATAGTTGTGCGGCCGACGCCTGAAACGGCATCCAGGCGTTCATTAAAGAATTAATTCGCGACTGGCTATAGAACGCTTGGGCATAATTTTCATTGACGCCACCAAAGCGACGAATTTCGTTGTCTTCCTGGGCCTGCGCCTGAACGGTTCTGATGCCACCTAGGTTCTCTTGAACAAGGCTCGACAGCGCCGACAGGTTTTCCTGTACCGCCACAGAGGTGATCGCCAGTTGCCGCGACATCCACCAACCATAGTAAAAAATAGCCGGCAAAATTGGCATGATCATGAAGGTCAGCGCCGGCGACTTGTACATCATCGCCGAGACCCCGAACAATGGCGCATAGACCATGATCACAATCTGGATCATCCCAAACGCCACTAAACGCTGGATCAATGAGATATCCTGAATCGCTCGCGTCATGATGTCGCCGACGCCCATCTTCGAAAAGAAATCACTGCCCTGCTGCTGCACAGATATATACAGACGCTGACGTAAATCATAAGCAACCAACTGACCCACGCGCCGAACTTGACGGCGCGCATGCACCACGAAGACAAAACGGAACATGACTGAAAGAATCAGGACAGTGGCAATCTGGCCCACGGAAAATGGCGCGAGGGCGGAATCTGCACTGCCACCCAATATGTCGATGGTATCGATACCGATTGAGACCAAGTAATAAGTACTGACCTCAAAAAAACGGGCGATAAAGAAGCTCAGGAAGCCGAGGCCTATCTGGTAGCGATAGGGCCGAAGAAACGGAATGAGGCGAA
>JGI20154J14316_10000835_pt1 | contig 27770 bp, 25 predicted proteins | sample COG_04_FD_14316 | JGI IMG/M metagenome (IMG submission 14316)
TAAATCTTTTACATTTCCTAGATTAATAGTGGACATGATATGATTTCTTCTTGTATATAATCAGCAGAGACTATAGTAAAAACTACAAAACTAAAAACTCACAAGTAAAGAATATAAAATCTTCTGTTTAGATAGTATATGTCGATTTCATCTTCAGAACAAAGTGCACATCTGTCTCCGCTGCTTCATGCAAGCAAAGATCGATACGTAATGTTTCCTATAAAGGATAACGATATCTGGAACATGTATAAAAAACAAGTCGAATGTTTTTGGAGAGCAGAAGAAATAGATCTCAGCAATGACATGAAAGACTGGTGTAATTTGACAAAAGATGAACAACATTTTATTACGATGATATTGGCATTCTTCGCCGCAAGTGATGGGATTGTTCTTGAAAATTTGGCAGTTCGATTTATGAGCGAAGTTCAATTAGCAGAGGCAAGAGCTTTTTACGGATTTCAAATAGCTATGGAAAATATACATAGTGAAACTTATAGTTTATTGATTGATAGCTACGTAAAAGATGAGGGCGAAAAAACACGATTATTTCAGGCAATAGACAACTTTCCATGTATTCAAAAGAAAGCCGACTGGGCAATTCGTTGGATTAATGATCAAACTAGCGATTTTGCAACACGACTGATCGCGTTTGCCTGTATAGAAGGTATATTTTTTTCAGGTGCATTCTGCAGTATATTTTGGTTGAAAAAGCGAGGTCTTATGCCTGGGCTAACATTTTCAAACGAGTTCATTTCTCGGGATGAAGCATTGCATACAGAGTTTGCAGTGCTTCTTTACAGTAAACTAAATGCACCACTTGATCAAACACGAGTTCATAAAATTGTGCACGAGGCAGTCGATATTGAAACAGAGTTTATTTGTGACGCTCTCCCATGTCGACTTATTGGAATGAACTCCGACATGATGCGAAAGTACATTCAGTTTGTGGCTGATAGATTATGTGTTCAATTAGGCTTCGATAAGATATATGGAACTAAGAACCCATTTGAGTTTATGGAAATGATCTCATTAGAGAGCAAAACAAACTTTTTTGAAAGTCGGGTTTCAGACTATGCTTTAGCTGATAAGAAGAGAGAAGATGATGTTTTTGACATGGATGCGAACTTTTAAGTAAGATATTATGTTACGATAATATATAGTAATTTAATATCTAAAATGTCAGAAGAAATCTCCAACGAAGGCATACCAATGGAACAAGATGGTAGTGAACGAGATGATAGTTATGCTGAAAATATAGAAACTTCCGAAAATATAGAAACTTCCGAAAAAACTAGCAAAACCATACGTGAAATTAACCTAGCTGGATTAGTTACTTTACCATCCACTGAAAAAGAGGGAACGCCTAACAAATCTATTGGTAGGCTTCTGAGACAGTGTGTTGCACTACATGATGATTTTGAAGCGGACAGCTTGACTAAAAGTGTTATTTTATTTGCCACAAATAAGAATGAGAAGAAGACTAAAAAGAAGTTGACTAGCAGTGTTGTTAATGACGATATAATAACCCCTGAATCAGTCCTCCAGCTTGCAGATGAAATAGAAGTTTCGAAGCGCGATTCATTAAGTACTTTTCAAACAGAACAAATAACAAAAATTATTTTAAAAGCTGTAAAAGCTATTGAGAGCCGAAACACAAAGGAAAAACAAAAGAAAAGTGATATTGTATGTATATCACAATTATGGTATAGTATTCTTGTAAAAAGTATATCGGATGTGGCTCAGTTTGGGTCGGTTGTGCGTAACGCACATCTAATCATGAAGGATCACCCGTCTACCGACGTTCCCCCATGTATCGCATATCTTAGTTCTGATCTTATTGCGGCAGCTGAAGCGACTACTCTTGGTCGACAGATAAACCATCCTTATTTAATACTATCAACTAAAAAAACATCAAATATTACACAACAAATTATCTTGCAAAAGAGAGAAATCGCAGCAACTGCTCTATTTTTAGTTTGTATGTTTGATAATGATAGTGGATATCTTTCAACTATCATGCGTCAATATATTTCTACTAATGCGAATGATACAGAAACCGTAACAAAAGCTAATAAACATGCCGAAATGATATCGGAGGTCTATAAAGATATGAATAAAACCCAAGGTATTGATGACCCATTTGGGTTAGTTGATACATTTAAAGCTACTTTTTCGCAAAAGTTTTTGCGAAGTTTTTCTCTTGGTTCATCAACTGCCAACAACTACAATCAACATGACCCAATAATGGGGCAAATACAAAAATGGGCAGATGATACAATAAATGGTGTTGGAACTGATTCTCCAGAACAAAATTTTCGAGATGGCACATACAAGAGCTTTATAGATAGCATAAACGCGTATAGTTATTCACATGAGGAAACTGACACCAATTATCTATTTTTTAAGAACGATGATGTTACTGGTGTGGAAGGTATAATTAACATATTTCAAGAAATGATTATGTTTGGAAGCAAAGATAATATGTTTGTTATTCCTCGATGGATACATCAACTATCGGTCGATATACATACGTCCAGATTCGAAAATCAAATAGACGAGTTGAGCACGGATGAAGAAACTAATATGTCTATTGCAGAAATTATTGCGGCAACTGAAGATGCGACATATGGACATGACTTTAAATCAATTGAAGGAATTAGGTTTCTTGGCGAAGTATTTATGAACAAAGTACTGGCTGAAACTGATGGGATTAAAAGTCAAGTTAAAGGTCAAGAAAAAGAGAATATATTTAACTATAAACCGTTAAATTATCATAGAGACAAATCAGTTTCGAAGGGTTCATATGAGAAACGTTGTATTATTGAAGTTTTAGAACGTAATCGTTATGTCACCATTACACAATATCGGGATCAATATGTTGTCATTTTTAACTCAAATGAAAACTTTTTAACATACGATCTAGAAAAACTACCATTGCAAGATACAACCACAAAATGGAATATCGGTCAAACACCTTTATATTCTAACCGGAAAGAACGTGGTCAGACAATTACACATCGCAAGATCTATATGTCTATTGATTACTCTAAGGGAACGCCCAGTTTCTTTGAGCACATTTCAAATACAAAAAATGCGATACGTAGCTATAGTAGAGTTGAGCCAAATACCTATGCATTTGATTTTATTATGAGTAATAACTATGCGACACTTCTACAAGAAATTAATAGTGAAACGGGTTTTAATGAAATAATGGATGTAACAACTATGTTTGATGGTGCGGCACCCATTGGCGGAGTTCCATATTTTTTTACACAAGGAGATGTTGACTCATCTAGTACTAAAACTCCTGTGCCACATATTAACATAATCACCACATCTGGGGGAACCTGGAAATGAAAACTTTTGCAAATGATCCATCTTCGCCAGATATAACGAAATGGTTGGAAACACAATCCAGTAAAGGAGGACTTGGGAAAAATATTACTACTTTATCGAAAAAAATAAAAGACAGTATAGAAATCCAACTGATGATTTATCACCTACGATAGACGTTCGTAACAGGGATCTTGGTGAAATGTACGAGTTTGGTATTATTCTAGGTATGTTTTTTAATGCGGTGTATAGTAAATCGGAAATAATCCAAAACTATGAATTAATTTTAACCGCTATTGAAACTGCTATATTGAAAGAGAAAAACTCAGAAGGTTCGAGAGAAACAAGGTCAAGAAAACAAACATCTCGATATGGCAGTGAGGTAGACGCGTATCAGGAGATGATAACTACTACAAAAAATACAACGATACAATTAATCGTAACGAAACTTCTTGAGTTTAATGATAATGTCATCGAGACAATAATGCGTAGAATGAATGGACTAATAAAACCCTTGCCCACACTCTCACCCCAATCATCGTCATCCTCGTCATCCTATGCAAAACAAGATTCTCGTATATTCGATATTATTAATGATGTGTTTAACGTTGTGCTCAATTTTGAAACAAATACCAAAGATAAGTCCGTAGATATGTATAATGATACTGACAAAGAAGACGAGGCGTTTTTAGATTGCATGATTACTATGTTAAGTGGTGCATTAAAGATATCTTCGAGCAATATGACAAGTGGTAACTTCCTATCAGGTGAGACCCTATTAAGCAACGGTGTTATAAGACCAGAAATAATACAAGAGTTTGAAGAAGCTAAAAATATTACCAAGACAAAGGATACTATTATTAGTAGAAAAAGACATATGACGGACCCTGTAGGTCATAAAACTCGTGCACGTGTTGAGTACTCGAACAAAAGTCCTGTTGTAAACGCCAATAATAATCCTGAATATCCTAACTCTGCTAATGCAAGATTCCAATCAACTCCACAATCTCCTATAAATGGAACACCGTCTTCAGTAGAAGGTTCGGATGAAGAACCCAGCCAGCTTGGACAAATTGATGATTATGGAAGTGTAAACGACAACAGTCAATCCGGTTCACAATCGTCAGAGTCAGAAACAGAAACAGCACCAGCAGCATCGGATATGTCAGGATCAGATTCAGAAACAGAAGTAGCGTCAGTGTCAGAACCAGCACCAGCACCAGCAGCCCCAGAATCAGAAATGTCAGAATCAGAATCAGACACAGAACCAGCAGCGAAAGAAACAGAACCTGCAGCGAAAGAAACAGCAGCGACAGAACCAGCGTGGCTTACACAATGGTCGACAGCTAATAATGATAAAATAAAACCAGTAAAATCACAACAACAGAACAGGTTCGGATTCAAAAAAGGTGGCAGAAATATCTCACACAAGAAGAATAAAAGGGGAAACAATCTAACCCAGCATAGATCTACCAAATCAAATAAGAAAGCAAAATCTTCTCGCAAAGGATCACGAAAAGCACACAAAGAGAGAAAACCACAACGAACCAGACGTCTTAATAAATGAAATGATACTTAAAGATAATACATTCTATCATAATAACTAAGTATTATGAAGGTAACCAGTGCCAAAACATTGCATCCAGTAGAAGTTATATCGTTAGCGGAGCGATCTCTTTGGGGAGAAAGAAATAAACTTCTGAACCACCACAAAAGCTATGCGGTGCGAAGCAGTTATTATCCACATAACATGGATGAATGGCACGAGAAAGAAACCGAGATTTGTCGAGAATATAATATGAAGATCGCACGCTTAAACCATGTCAGAAGAGAAATACATAGAACTAGGTATGAAAGCATTCACTCTCTTAATAAAGTTGACCGCGATGATTATGACAGTGACGCAACAGAAACGGATATTACCCCTTCTATGTCACAAGACACGCAAGACACACAACACACTCAAAACACACAAATGTATATATGTAGATTAAAAAAGTTTATACGCGATCAAGTTCAACTATTGTGGTATTGATTTACTGAATAAATCTTACTGAACAAAACAAGAATACGGTATTCTTGTTTTGTGTTATTTTGTTTACATCCAAATTACATCGGGCGTATCCTAGACAACATATTTCTCCATGTTTCTATACTAGCTTCCGCAGTGGCACATAGTAGATCGTGCTGATCAGTTGCATACTTGGTCGTTAACAAACCGTGTATTTTATGTTTGAAAACCCGATCTTTGAAGAGATCTTCTGCTTCGCGAAATGCCGTGTCAACGTCACCGTTTTGATCGCGATGCATTTTATAAAGAATGCAGCGGTCAAAATCGTATGCCGCAAGTAAATCTGCCTCGCGCACTATATGAAACGCACGTTGATATTCGCCGTGACACGGAAAGCCATTTTTTTTCACTTTGGAGTAAGACATCGTGGAGATTATGTCTAGAATAGCTTTTCTTTCAATTGGTTTGATAGAGTTACGTTCTAGAAAGAGATTGATATCATGCATTCCTTCATCTACATTTGTATATTTATCGTCGCACATATCATGCAATGCTGCTGCACTATAAATAATCTTTTCGTATTGGGTTATGGTGGGTGATGTGTACTTTTCTTGTTCATATATTTTGCACGCATTATTGAGAACTTGAAATGTATGCGAAATGTCGTGCGTGCTATCTATGTTATTTTTTGCGGACATTGTCATGACAAACTTAAAAACTTCTCGGAAAAAAACAGTCATATAGAGTGACAATATAGTACGTTATAGATGATATTCAATAACGTAGTACATGTTAATTATTTAAGCCAATTAGATACTTGTTTGATAATATTTATAATATGAGGTCTGGTGACGCGAATAACCATCGCTTCGCATAGAATAAGTATTGTCGCCATTGCGAGACCAATCATAGTGATTAGAATGTAACGAGGCCGTGCGTGTTTATCATTAATTCCATATTTGGATAAAAACGTTTCAAAGTTATTCTGTGCAATGACAATCGGATTTCCAGGAGCCAAGTATGTCATGAACAAACAAATGAACGCAGCCGCCCATCCGTATTCCCAGCTTCTTTTTTCGTGTGTGTCTCTTGCGATCACATAGGTAACCCCTAGTAGTGCAAGATAGTTAATAAACGTCGCATTTATGAAGCCATAGACCGTAAAGTTGCTTGGGTTATAGAGGTATCTCAATGCGTTATATGTTGTCGGCCCTCCGTCGTACCCTAAAATGGTTGCCAAGATATCAACGTTGGGCATATAGGCTAAAATAAACTCACTTGGCACTTTATTTTTTATCATAAGGTACGGAATGATGATCACAAAAAGAATTATGTATGTAAAGAACCCGATGATATACTTTGGCATATTGTTGTCATTTGGAAAAATCCGGTCAGCTGATAATATGGTTCGTTTATCTTCGAGTTCTTGGATGTGTTGTTCTCGGGTAATCTTTTCGTGAGACTTGGGGAGAGGGGGTTGTTTTTTTTCTATTTGTGCCTGATTACATGTGCCTCCGTAGGGTGCAACGTCGAAATCGCTCGACATCTATATATATATATATTAAAATATGTGGATATTATATTATTCGTCAATTAAATATAAAGATTTTGAAAGTATATAAATATAATTATGAATAAAATCGCATTTATATCTGGAGTAACTGGACAAGATGGTTCATATTTAGCTGAACTTTTATTAGAAAGAGGCTATAAGATTTATGGAACTATTCGTCGAACATCATTTTTGTATAACAATACCAGATTAAAAGATATCGAACTCAAGATTAATCTAGAGTATGGAGATCTTACAGATGGTGCATCACTACTTAATTATTTTAACAAAATAGTTTCAGAAAATGAAGATTTTGAAGTATTTGAAGTATATAATTTGGCAGCACAAAGTCATGTTCAAGTGTCTTTTGCCATTCCTGAGTACACAACACAAGTCGATGCTGTAGGAACACTTAGACTACTTGAAACGATCCGTTCTTTACCAGAGAAGTATAAAAAAAAGGTACGTTTTTATCAAGCAGGAACAAGTGAAATGTTTGGGAAAGTTCTTGAAACTCCCCAAACAGAAACAACCCCATTTAACCCCCAGTCTCCATATGCTTGTGCCAAGGTGTATAGTCATTTTTTAGTTAAAAATTATCGTGAAGGATATAATATGTTTGCTTGTAATGGTATTCTCTTTAACCATGAATCGCCACGACGTGGTGCAAACTTTGTTACAATGAAAACTGTAAATGGTATTAAAAAAATCTTAGAACAGGAAAAGGAGATACAATCACTTATTATAGAACAGGAACAAGATAATAAATGTTTAAAAGATGACATAGAAAAATTAGATTATGTGTTGACACTTGGAAACATAGATAGTCAACGTGATTGGGGACATGCAAAAGATTATGTAAGAGGTATGTGGATGATGTTACAACAAGACGAGCCAGATGATTATGTATTAGCAACAGGATATACATGTAGCGTTAGACAGTTTATTGAGAAGTCTTTCGAAAAGTTTGGTAAGACTATTCAATGGGAAGGTGCCGGTGTAGACGAGGTGGGAAAAGATGCCAAGACGGGAAGAGTTCTTATCAAAATATCAGAAAAATATTTTCGTCCGTGTGAGGTAGATTTACTTCTTGGTTGTCCTCATAAAGCAGAAGAAAAACTTGGATGGACAAGAGATTATGATTTAGACAAACTAATTGATGATATGTTTGAAAACTAATATTAATACGCAATATTATATCCTATATTTAATGAGTATAAGATATAAAAACAAAAATTATATATAATCATAACAATGAAGATAAGGTTGAGTGAAACTAAGTTTTATTTTTTGACATGTAATAATGAAAAAAGAAAAACACATATGTTCGAGGAGTTTAAAGGTTATGATGTAACTGAAGTAAATCCAGTCTCAATTAACATTGGAATTAGTAAAGAACAATCAGGATCTACTGGTTTCAGTAGAATGATGGATATTGCAACTATAAATCAAGATAGGTCAAAACCATTCAAACCATTTATGCTTATTGAAGATGACATTAAAAAATATAGAGAGTTTCCAGAAGAGTTTGAAATACCAGATAATGCAGATTTATTATACACTGGACTAAGTACATGGGCAATGACTGATGCCGAAGCGGGATCACCTGGGACGGTTTGTTGTTCTGTAGTAGACGACTTCCCTGACTTAGTTAGAGTGAAAAATATGTTATCAACACACGGTTTTATGGTTTGTTCTGTAATGGGATTATTAACTTTACAAAAATGTATGTGTGAAGATTTTTATAGAAATAGAGGGTATGATATGTGTCTTGCTCATATTCAGCCTTATATAAATGCATATGCTCTTAAAAAACCACTTGTATATCAGTATCAGCCTATGGGAGGTCAAGAGTTTGCAACAAAGTATGAGATTACAGATGAAAGTGAGTATATATCATTTGTGCGAGAAATACCAAAGCATTGGATCAATACAAAGAATATGACAGCTAGAACAAAGTATGTAAAGGCTATAAAGTTTTAATATGAGTAAGAAATACTTAAAATAAGTATTAACAAACTGTGTATTGAAAGTTTATTATTGTAGGTAAATCAATAATAAACTTTGAACATTATGTATTTATAGTTTATTTTTCGGGACAAAATAGTTCTTAGGGTATGCTTCTTTCTGTAAAAACTCTAACTGGGTATTATCAAAAAGCTTAGGAATAATAGAAAACCCACTTTCTGTGCATACAACAACCTTTTCAGATTTTGTCAAAATATATAATTCAGTAATTGCATCAAGGGTTTCTGTAGATAATAACATATTAGCAAGACCAGTATGACCTATTTTTCCTGTAGTAATTTTTACGTTGTCGTGCGTGTTCTTTATTTTTTCACGGAATGCTTTATTATCCGACATCATGACAATAGTTTTATCTTGATTATTATTAATAAAATCATGTATTAAGTTGTCGTCAAATTTTCTGGTATCATTAACTACAATAACATTTTCTTTTGGAGTTTCTAAAAACTTATCACCAAGTCTTACATGCATGCATATATAATCACCTTCATGATCTAATATAGTTTGTCTATTTTGAACAACCTCGTCTGTAAATTTAAATACATCTGATGCATTTACAACTATATCATTCCAACAAAATGTATCATAAAAATCAAGAGGAGATTTTATAACCACCGTATTATTGGCCTTCTGCTTATTCATTTCTTCTTGTGTAATATACATTCGATCGTCAACTAATTTCATATATTTTTCTTCTGGTCTTCCAATTAAATAATAAATACGATATTTAACTTTCATACAAAACTGTAGTAGATACATAAAATACTTCACATAATCTCCCACGCCTGCACCTTGTCCAGGAATAGTAGTCAAAACTGCTCCTTTCTTATAAGTGTCCCAATTTGCAAGGTATTCCTCCATTATTTATATTAAATACTATACATTATACTTTAAATAATTATAATGTTTATTCATATTTACTGATTAAAGTCAAAGTTAAATATAATGTCCATAAGATTATCTACTCTATCAATTGACATTTCTTCACAAGGAAGTCCAATAAAAAATGATTGTTTATGTAATATTTCAGCACCAATAAATGTTGCGGGATCTATACTATCTTCAATAAACTTCTTACATACTGGCTGTCTAGCAAAGTTTCCTGTCACAATGGGTCTATTTTCAACACCATTTTGAGTTAAATGGGAAAGAAACTCTTTATACAAATGACATGTTTCAGAACTCATAATCATTGGCATACAAAACCATGCAGGCGAACAATTATTTGTCGCAGTTGGAACTGAAAAATATCCTTTATTTCTGTCATCACTAAGCAACTTATTATATATATTATTGTAATTTGTAACTCTATTTTTATTTTTTTCGTCTAACTTTTTAAGTTGAATGATACCCATTGCTCCTTGAGTTTCCATAGGACGCAAGTTGTAACCAGTGTTTACAAATAAAAATCTGGGATCTATATCATTGTGTTGATTTTCAATTTCAACCTTGTCTTTTAAATATCGGGTCCATCCATGTGCACGTATGCACTTTAACAACTCATAATCCTCATCATTATTACATACCACCATGCCACCTTCAACAGTTGTTATGTGATGCGAATAGTAAAAAGAATAACTTCCAAAATCTCCAAATGTACCTAAAATCTTGTTATTATATTTTGATCCAAGAGATTCACAAGTATCTTCCATTAAAAATAAGTTATTATCATTTACTATTTTCATTAACTCGTCCATATCGGTAGAGTTTCCAAGAATGTGAACTGCAACGATACCCTTGATATCTGGGGTCATTATAGACTTTAAATGATTTATATCCATGTTAAGTGTTTGTGGATCAACGTCTACAAACACCGGAACAAGGTTCATTTGAAGAATAGGAAAAACACTTGTAGACCAACAAACATTGGGGACAATAACCTTGTCTCCAGGCTTCAAATATTTTTTTCTGTAAGGGTTTGAAGCAACTGCCATTGATAATAAATTAGCAGACGATCCAGAGTTTACCATAATAGCGTATTTTGACCCCACATATTCTGCAAAATCTTTCTCAAAATTACTTACATTTTCACCCATTGTTAGTTTGTCTGTAATTAAAACATCCATCATAGCAAGGATCTCATCTTTGTTATAAGTTGACTCAATCAACGGATACTTATCGATATCATGTTTCTTGATATTTATGTCGTCTCGCACAAGATCTCTCCAAGTGGGATATTCATTCTTATTTATAAATGCGTTATAATCAGTTGCTAATTGAAAATCTTCTTTATCTGAATTAGTTGTTTTGATATTGGTAATCTCAATATCTACATTTTTGTAAGAATGAACACATAATTTTATACCTGCATTATTACATGTGACATTAATTGAATATGTTTGAGTAATTGGTATTTCGTTGTATACAGGCACATATGAGACAGAGGTGTCCGATGATACACACTTACATTCATTTTCATTTGTGCATTCGATTGCAAACAGTTTAAATTCTAACCGTTCTTGACACGTAATATCAAGTGTAACTGTTGCTGAGCAATCTGTTGTGTATTCAATTGGAACATCAAACGAGTTAAAACCTCTCTTAACAAAAAGTTTCATAATAATAAACCACTCACATTATTTTTAAGCGATAACTGAACATATTATTATATAAATCTCATAATGTCATAAATCTATATAACAATAACATAATAGCTTAAACACAAACTGATTACTATAGATTATATACTTTAACATGAAAGTGCTAGTTACAGGAGGCTCCGGGATGGTTGGAAATTGTATTAAGAGAGAATGTGAAAGTCATCAAGACGATGAGTTTATTTTTCTGTCATCAAAGGATGGAAATCTTACTAAAAAAGAAGAAGCTAATTCTATTTTTGAAAAACATAAACCAGATTATGTTATTCATTTAGCTGCAAATGTTGGAGGTTTATATAAGAATATGAAATATAGAGTAGAAATGTTACGTGATAATTTATTGATGAATGAATATGTATTAGAAATGTGCAACAAGTATAACGTTCAAAAGGGTATATTTTGTTTATCTACGTGTATATTTCCCCACGATCCTACAAAGTTCCCTATGACAGAGGATATGATGAATGATTCGGCACCCCATCCATCAAATGCAGGATATGCATTTGCAAAAAGATTGTTAGAAGTTCAATGCTCTAACTATAATGAACAGTTCGGTAGGAAATATGTTTGTATAACTCCCGTAAACCTATATGGCCCGTATGACAATTTCAATCTTGAAGATTCACACGTAATCCCAGGAATTATACATAGAATGCACATGGCGAAAAACAAAGAAACAACCTTTACTATGTATGGAACAGGATCTCCTTTGAGACAGTTTTTATATGCTCCAGATCTTGCACAAATAATATTAAAGTTTGTGTATGATTATTCTGGTCAACATACAAACATTATCTGTTGTAATGAAGAAACTACAATTAAAACAATAACCGAAAAAATACATGGATTTATGGATATGAAGGGGGGGATTGTCTCAGATATAAGTAAATCGGATGGATGTATGAGAAAAACGGTGTCTAATGAAAGATTTAATAGTATATTTCCTGATTTTAAGTATACAAGTATTGATGATGGACTAGAAAAAACAATTAAATGGTTTTGTGAAAATTATGAAACATGTAGAAAGTAAGTAACATGTATAATATAGTAATTAACATATATTACATTATTATACCTATAATGATTTTAGATGAACCACAAGTCTATCATTTTTAGATAGAGTGCTTGGCAATAAATATTTATCTGTGACACGACCGGTGCACATATCTACGATAGTTTTTATATTAATGTTTTCCCAGTCAACAGAATATTTATGTTCGGTGTTGGGGCCTTTCCCGAATAGTCTCACATCATCAATAATAATGACTGCCTCATCTTTGTGATAATTGATAATACATTGAAGTTCTTCGTATAAGGGAACATCTTTTTCCCCTTTTCCGGTAATTCCACAACTCCAGTGAGCATCAAGAAAAATAATGGATTTTCCTTTTATTTCCGGAATTATGTCTTTAAATACATTTCCACTATCGCCATGATAAAAATGTATTTTATTTCCAGTATACATTTTCTTTGCATTTTGAAACAAGTCTTCTTTTATTTCAACGGTATAAAGATTATTGAAATATGGTTCAAACGGAAAAATTGTTTGTCCTAAAAAAGTCCCAGACTCTATAAAGTTTGGAAATAGTGAATAATTGCATTTTAGAAGATGAAGAAATGAAGGTTCTAGGCAGGGCATGAATAAAAATCTTACTATCTTTAAAATATTAAACATTATAAATAATTATAAAATACGAGTAAGTAATGCAATATCAGTTTGATCTTTTGCTTCATTCCTATTTTTCTTCATTTTTTCTATAACATGTGGTGCTGCAAACTTAAATCCATTAAAATAAAAATGATTTTCTGGATTATAAATGATATCATCTTTTGTATGACCATAATATGATAACCATATTCCTTCATGAACACCAATATTTTCTTTTTTTACGTCAAAGTTGCTTTTATGTAAATAATCAATGTCTTTTGCATGACGCAGACCATACATTTCTAATATTACACTAGATGTGATACAATAGTCTTTTTTGTTAGTATTAACAGTTTCAAAAAATGTAGTTAATGTATTTTTTGTGTTAATGCTCATATTATTTGGATGATTATTTACTACGTTTGTCTTACAATTATTAAGAAAATGAATGGAGTTTTCATTTAATAAACAAGAACTTATTCTCCAAGTATCTTCAGTAAAATCACTCACATGTAAAGAGTGCTTTCCCATATTATAAATCTTTCTACATTCCTCTTTCATTTCAATACATTTTGAAACATCATTCATTACAATAGAAATGTATATAATAGGGTTGCATGGAAAACATGACAGTTTGTATTTTCCATAGGCTCCGGTTATTGGAAAATTACCCCCTATCCACTCCTCGCCTCTATATAACTCTTTGATTACATTGTTAAGACCTATATGATTTAACTTGACCTCTTTATGGTAATAAATCTCACCATATTTTTGTATTATATTAAATACGTTGAAAATTGCTTGCTCATTGTATGCACAAGGATAAAGGATCATGCAACGAGTGTTTGAATTATGATTAACATATTCTAATGCCATTGCATCTGCATATTTTCTGTTAAGAGGAGGAAAACCACTCCTTCCCAAAAAGAAGTTATAATTATAACGTTGCCCAGGAGAAGTTACTCTTTTAATTGCTGGCGGAATATTATAATAATACGACGTAATCATTCTATGAGTTCCATTTTCTAATAGTCCATCTGTTCCCACAGGTATTGCATAAGATGGGTCAAATCCATTATGTTTCATATTTTCTATAAGCGAATGAAACTCTTTAAAAAAATCGTGTATGTTATTTTTTGTAATTCCACAGCCATCAATAGTTCTGTCTGGAAGTTCTTTACAGCCGTTAAATGTTATCATATGATTTTCATATAAATCTTTAAAAAAATCTGTTTCTAATTTATTATCATAACTATAAAGATATAAAAGCTTCGCCATAAAGTCAAATCTTTGTGACTTGAGTAAGTCTTTACTATTAGTGTTAGACATTATACATTAATTAATATATAGTGTTTAATATAATATTTTACTAATATTTTACTAATTTCTTGCACAATATTATATTTTTAGTCATTGTCAGTATAGAATGCATCTTCATCAAAAATGCTCCCTATTTCATCACTAATCTCATTTTTTCTCTTAATTGATGAAGCAATATCAAAGAAAAACGCATAAATTACCCAAATCCCATAATGATTTGATTTATTTATATCGAAATCTTCATTAGGCCAAAATAATTTATGATAATTTTTCGATTTTTCAAGCATTTCATCGGATAATATTTCAGAAATATGCTTACGCCCAAACAATACAACTGCATCACCTCCTATATCTGACCGTCTTATTAGTTTTCTATCTGATGATACAATTGCTCTACCCCAAGGGACACCATATCGAGCTACAGCTGATACATATTGTGTATCAACGTATTTTCTAACATTATGCGGTTTTAAACTGATAAGATCACCACAAACAAATATAACATCATTATTATCATATGAACATCCTGCTGTCCATGTAGATCTGTAACTCATGTCATTCACTATAACAATGTCAGTTGCACTGTGGTGTTGTTTAATAAAGGTTTGAAGATCAACATTGTCCTTATGAATAAGAATAATTGTTGTTACATCATCGAACGTGCAAGAATTAATAATAGTTGTTATCATTTCAACCCCATTAAACTTTTCTACCCATCTATTTCTAGATGGTCCGGATGCACAGATTGCAATCGTTTTGTTAGTTGTGTTCTTTTCTGAAGTCATATCACTATATCTATCTAATAAACCCCATTATTTTTTTAAGTTGTTTCTTTTACATATTAAAAACTTAAAGAAAGATGCACGTATTATAATAAAGTTTATTAAAGATCTATGTCTAGTAGCCTAATTCTATGGTTTAAAGAATGCTCCTATAAAAATAAAGATATAGTTGGTGGCAAATGTAGTTCACTAGGAGAGTTGTATTATTTATCACGAGATATTACATTTGATATTGCAGACGGGTTTTCTATAACAACAAACTTATACGATGAGTTTATAAAAGAACACAAATTAATAGAAACTATTAAGGAAACACTTGACAACGTAGACACAACAAATATTGATGAATTAAATGTTTGTTCTGATAATCTGAAACAGATAATTACACAATCCAAAATGTCTGATAGACATATTTCTATTATTGAAAAATATTATCACGAATTATGTAACATATTTCATTGTGAAAATGATACATTAGAAATTGCTGTTCGTTCGAGTGCAGTAGCGGAAGATTTGCCAAATGCATCGTTTGCTGGTCAACAAGATACATATTTAAACATTAAAGGAATAAAGAATATTATTCCTGCAATTGTAAGTTGTTTTGCATCTTTGTTTAATTCTCGAGCAATTTCTTATAGAAAAACTAATAATATTTGTTTTGAAGATGTAAAAATCTCAGTAGCTATTCAAAAAATGGTAAGATCTGATATTGGTTCAGCAGGAGTAGCATTTTCTATTGATCCCGAAACAGGTTACAATAAAGCTATTGTTATTAATTCTTCATTTGGCTTAGGAGAACTTGTTGTGTCTGGTGGCGTGAAACCAGATGAATTTATACTTGACAAGAGGATACTCAAAGATATAGAAAGCGATCCTATTATATCGAAAATGAGAGGTGAAAAAAATACAAAAATTGTTTATGATGAACATGGTGGTGTCAAAGAAATAAATACAACTGACAAGGAAAAGAATATGTATAGTCTTACAAACAATCAAACTGTTGCTCTTGGTAGATATGTGTTACTTCTTGAAAAAAGTTATTCTAAGTTATTAGGGCATAAGATAGGAATTGATGTAGAATGGGCAATAGATGGTGCTGACCATAAAATATATATTATACAAGCTCGTCCCGAGACTATTCATAGTAATGATGAAAACACTCATAAATTAACAAAGTACCGTTTATTATCAACAAATCACAAACAACTATGTTCAGGCGTTTCAGTTGGTAGTAAAATAAGTAGTGGAAAAGTAAAATTACTTACTTGTGTATCTCAACATGCTAGTTTTAATAAAGGAGATGTGTTAGTAACAGATATGACAACGCCTGATTGGGAACCTATAATGAAAATATCTTCTGGAATTATTGCAAATAAAGGGGGTAGAACTTGTCATGCAGCAATTGTTGCAAGAGAGATGGGTTTAAATGCTATTGTTGGGTGTGGAAATGCAACAGAAGTTTTGAAACCTAATATAGATGTTACTATTAATTGTTCAAATGGTGAATCTGGTGTTGTATATGAAGGAATTGTTGATTATGCAATCGATACAATAGAAGTTTCTGGAGATACAAAAATGCCCGTAGACTTACTATTAAATGTTGGTAATCCAGAAACTAGTTTTGTAAGCTCATTATTACCAAACAAGGGCGTTGGCTTAGTTCGTATGGAGTTTATTGTAACAAATTATATAAAAGCTCACCCTCTTGCTCTTTTCGATTACCCAAACATACCTGATGAAAAAATTAAGAAACAGATATTTAATGTTATTGGAAATGATCATCATGACGGGAAATGGCTTTTTACAAAAAGACTTGCGCGAGGTTTATCAAAAATAGCATCATCATTTTATCCTAATGATGTTATAGTTAGATTATCCGATTTTAAATCGAATGAATATCGAAACTTAATCGGAGGATCTTTATACGAGCCAAATGAAGAAAATCCTATGATTGGTTGGAGAGGAGCATCCCGATATTATTCAGAGGAGTATAAAGATGGGTTTGAACTTGAATGTAAAGCTATAAAATATGCAAGAGACAAGATGAAAATGGACAATATTGTAGTCATGATACCATTTTGTAGAACTCCATCAGAATGTCAATTAGTGATTGATAGATTAGCAAGCTATGGACTTACTAGAGGTCAAAACAAACTGAAAATATATTTAATGTGCGAAATACCATCAAATGTAATCGAAGCAGATCATTTTAGTCCTCTTATCGACGGAGTTTCCATAGGAGGCAATGATCTATTACAATTGACACTCGGAGTTGATAGAGATAGTGAACGTATAACTCATTTATCAAATGATAAAAATTTAAGCTACAGACGTATGATTTCTATGGCAATAAAAACGTATAAATCTAATGGCGTAAAAGTAGGATTTTGTGGCCAACAGCCATCAGACAGTATTGAGTTTTGTAGGTTTTTAATTAACGAAGAAATTGATACTATTTCAGTAACGCCAGACTCTGCAATAAATACTATTAGAAATATTGGCAAATAAGTTAATATGGACTTATTATTATTATGTTGAAATATATAATGACAAACAAGTTCGTTATAATAAGACACGGTAAATCTACATGGAACAAATTAAATAAGTTTACTGGTTGTAGTGATGTCTCTTTATGTAAAGCTGGTATTGAACGATCTTATCTCTCTGGCACTTGGATTAGAAAACACTTTCAAAAGTTTGATTATGCATTTTTAAGTAATACAATTAGAACAAAAGATACGTTGTGTCATATTGAAAAAAGTGTTCCAGTTATTAACAGAGTATATGATAACAAGTTAATTGAAAGAGGTTATGGAATGTTAACTGGTAAAAACAAAGAAGAAGTAGAAGATATATATGGAGTAGAAAGTGTATACAAATGGAGACATGGATTTTATGATATACCACCCAGTGGTGAATCTATTAAAACTGTAACTGAAAGATCAGGTAAATATTTTGATAGTTACATATATCCTCATATTCAAAATAACAAGAATGTTTTAATTGTGAGTCATGGAAATACAATACGTGCATTATTCGTTCACTTAGGTATTTATAACATATCAAATATTGAACTATGTAAAGTTCCGAACTCATTACCATTGCTTGTTGATATTGAAAAAAAAATTATACAGAACTTAGTATAAATATTTTTGTTTTATAATCAAAGACTATTTATAACAATATAGAAGGTTCTTTATTTATTATTGTATAATCTCTGTGATCATGAATAGTAATACTGTATACAGTGTAATGGGTTGCGATATTCTAAACTATGGACACGTTAATGTTCTCAAGGTTGCCTCTACATATGGAAAGTTAACCGTAGGATTGTTGTCAGATGACATTTTGAATACATACGAGCGTGTTCCAATCAATACATTTGACAACAGAAAAAAAGTTCTAGACAGTATTTCGCATGTTTCAGATGTTGTGGAACAAGATAGTCTTGATCTCACAGATAATTTGAGAAAGTTCAAACCATCATATGTTGTTCATGGTGATAATTGGCAAACAAACCGCTTTGATAAACAGCAGATTATTAATGTATTAAAGGAATGGGATGGTCAACTTATTGAAGTTCCATATACACACGACATATCAACCACCAGTATAATTAATAAGGTTTTAAATGAAGATAGTTTGAGAAACAACTATATCCTAAAAGCCAAAAAGCTTAGGGAAATGATTTTTTCAAACGAACTTGAGTTTATTATGGAGGCTCACAATGGTATGAGTGCAAAGATTGTTGAAGAAGCAGGCTTTAAAGGAATATGGGCAAGTGGACTATGTCTATCAGGATCTCTTGGTCTACGTGATGATAACGAAGCATCATGGTCACAAGTCGTTGATGTATTGGAAACGATGTCTAATGCAACTAATATTCCTATACTAGTAGACGGTGATCAGGGATATGGAAACTTTAACAATGCTCGTATTTTTTGTTCAAACTTAGAGAAAAGAGGTATTGCCGGGGTCGTCTTTGAAGACAAACTTTTCCCCAAGACTAACTCTTTTATTGAAGTGGAAGGTGGACAAAAACTAGCAGACATTGATGAGTTCTGTGGAAAACTAAGAGCATGCAAAGATAACCAGGTAAATCCTTATTTTGTTGTAATTGCTAGATTGGAGGCATTCATCGCTGGTTATGATGTTGAGGAGGCTCTAAAGAGGGCACTTGCATATCATGCTGCAGGAGCAGATGCTATATTGGTTCATAGTAAGATTGGAACATCTGCTGATATTGATGCCTTTATGAAGAGATGGGACGATAGATGTCCAATTGTTATTGTTCCCACAAAATATTATTCTACACCAACAAATCATTTTAAAGATCTTGGAATTAGTACAGTTATATGGGCAAATCATAATTTTAGAAGTTGCATTGATATTATGAGAAAAACTTCAAAACAAATATTTGACGACCAAAGTCTAATGAATGTAGAAAAGAATATTGCAACTGTAAAGGATATCTTTAACTATACTGGTGAAGATGATTTGAAAAAGGATGAAGATAAATATGACAAGTATAACGTAGATGAACTTATCGTGCCTTTAGAGATTAAAAAGTAAAAACATGTTTTGTTATTTATAAAATTAATTATCATATAAAAATAGACTTTATATGATAACAAATATTTCAATATTTATTATAGAATATCAATTAATTAATTAATTGAATTATACTTATCCTTATTGTTTTGTATGCGATTAATTATTTCTGTTGTGCTTACACCTTCACTATAGTCTAATCTTTTAAACTTTCCCATATCATTCGCGATTCCATACATAAACTTATATTTCTCGTCTTCGTGCTCATGGTGAGCATGCACAACTAGATCAATATTATGTGTTTTTATGTATTCCTCAGTTATAGTAAGAGGGGCGTCTGGAACAACTACGTCTACATACTTGCACGATTCTACCACAGCAATTCGTTCTTTCATCTTCATAATAGGTTCACGTTTATATTTCTTTATAGATTCGTCAGAGTGGATACCAACAATAAGTTTATCTCCCATACTTTTGGCATTCTTTAAAAGATTTACATGTCCCCAATGGAACAAATCTGCGCACATATCAATATATACCACCGTCATATCTATAATATACCACATTTTAAAACATTTAAATCTTAATGATTATAATTTATTATAAGAATGTCTTCATGGGATGATATATGGATAAAAAAAGGACTAGAAGATACTGAGAAAATAAATAGTATGGCAGGGTTTGATTTACAACACTGCGATACCGATTTTATTAACATAAAACATGTAGATCTTATTGTAAATGAATGTAATATAAATAAAAATGATAAAATATTAGATGTCGGATGTGGACCAGGGAGATTAGGAAGTATATTTGTAAACAAAGGATATAATTATTATGGATTAGATAAATCAGATACACTTGTATCAAAATTTAATACTCTGTGTGGTAAAGTAGTATCTTCTACAATGCAACATAACAAAAATAATTTTGATGATAAAACATTTGACGTTGCGTTTTTTTATAGCGTTGCTCAATATTTAGAAGATGATGTTGATTTTAATAATTTTATAATTGAAATTAAAAGAGTTACTAAACGAGTTATTTTTATGGGAGATTTAGAAACAGTTGATGGAACAAGTCAACATACCGATCATGAATATAAATATAAATCTGAAAAAAAACTTGGACACTATTGTGTTCATAAAAGATGGTTTGATGAACATGCATATCTAGACAATATTACATTTAATTCAGAATATTGTTCTAGACCATCAAGATACAATGCAATTCTAAAGCTAGACAGTTAACTGATCTATAATGTATATAATTACAAGATGGTACTATATTTTGTAATTTTATCAATTCGTGCGAATAATATTAAGTTTCTTTTTTGTGATTTACTATGTATTCATCTATCGTTGTCAGTAATTTTTCAATATCTGACAAATAAAGATTACCGATATTACCAATTCTAAAAGATGGAATATTAGTTGTTTTTCCCGGATAAATAACTAGACCATTATCTTTCAAATGATTATAAAAGCTCGTAAAATTAAAGTTTTCCTTTGGATATAAAAAAGATGTGATAAAATATCCTTGCATATTAACAGGTAAAAATGGAACAAATCCCATTTTTATCATTCCATTGTATAAAACAGAATAATGTTTTTTATATTTGTCAATTCTTGCATTTAGTCCTCCTTCTTTTTCATAGTCAGCAATTGCCTTATTAAATGCTACAATTGTATGAGTAGGGGGTGTAAAACGAAATTGTCCCGTTTTTTCGAAATTATTCCATTGATCTAATAAATCTAAGCTTACTGAAGTTGAATGGATTGATTGTAATAGCTTGGTTTTATTACATATAGCGTAAGCAAATCCCGGAACTCCTTCTATACATTTATTTGCAGAAGAAACTAAAAAATCTATTCCATCTTCATAAATATCAATATCAACCGCACCAAATGCACTCATAGAATCAACAATGAAAGTGATATTTCTAGCCCTTAACATTTTTCCAATAGAAGGTACATCATTCATATTTCCAGTTGATGTTTCGTGATGAACCATACCAACATATTTGATATTTTTATCTGCACTTAAAGTTTCTTCAACCATATTTATATCAATACATTTCGTTTCGTCAAACTCTAATATTTCTGCACAAATTCCCATTTTTTTTGCAATTGTTAACATACGTTTACCATAAGAGCCATTTACGATAACAAGTAACTTGTTATCGATATCTCTTTTTGGTATACAACTGTTTAGAGTTGCTTCTACAGAAAATGTGCCACTTCCTTGCATTAAAACAGTTGTAAACTCGTTATTCATATGGCTTTTTATACAGGCTAAACTGGTTATTTTATCTCGAACTGTTTTTACTATACGTAAAAAATCTTCATCTCTTGATCCATAATCGCATAACATAGATCTCTTGATTTCATCTGAAGTTGTTAATGGTCCAGGTGTAAATAATTTACTAGACGACATATATCTAATAAATTATTTGCTTTTAAGTTTTTAATATAACTTAACTAATAAAATTCATAAACTTTTCTTTTCTATCAATTGGTTTGTTCTTAGGTCTAGATAATTCATGAGTATAATTTACTTGGTTTGAAATACGCACTTCTATAAAGTATGGTCCTTTTATATCATAATACCTAATTTCTTCCAGACATCTGTTAATTTCGGCTTGGCTTGTTGCTCGTGCAGCATATGTATAGCCACAACCCTGTGCAATTTTTACAAAATCAACTTCAAAACCACAAGTTGGCTGAATACCAACGGATTCATGCATCCCATTATTTAAAACTACATGAAACAGGTTCTCAGACTTAATTGAACCAATAGTTGAAAGATTTCCCATATGCATGATACATGATCCGTCGCCATCAATACATAACACTCTTTTAGAAGTATGTGAAGCAATTCCTTGAGATATCATAGATACATGGCCCATTGCACCAACATTTAAAAATATGTTGTCTTGGCTAATTCCTAGATTATCAGCAGATTCTAGTAACTCTCGAGAAGACTTTCCAGTTGTGCACAGTATAACATCTTCTTTAAAATGACTAATAAGACATTCAACCGCATCTTTTCGAAAATAAGTATAATCTGTTGGGTTTAAAGAAACTGTCTCATTAAAAGTATTAAATGTGTTCTTTTTTACTAGTAAAACATACGGAGATGATGTAGATTTGATAGTATTTAATGCACTATCTACCACATTTTTTACATCTTCTAGGCTAGTCGGAAGAATATCATATGGCATACCTAATGACTTAAGTAATTCTTCCATACATGCGCCCTGAGTTACATGTTGTGGTTCATCTTTTACACCAGGTTCTCCTCTCCACCCAATAACTATCAACATTGGAACAGCATATACATGTTTTGATACAAGTGACATTAATGGATTTATAATATTGCCTGTTCCAGAGTTTTGTAAATATACCAATGGAACCTTCCTTGTAGAAAAGTGATAACCTGTTGCAAGAGCAATTGATGCCCCTTCGTTTGCAGTTATTACATGATTTTTTTTATCACTTTTTTTTAAGACTACGTTATTAAACTCTTTTAATAAAGAATCAGGAACACCTGTAAAAAATGTAATGTCTTTTGATATCAAATAATTATAAAATTCTAATGGACACAAGTTTGTCGACATATTGTAATATAAGTAATAATATATCTCACTCTTTAAATATTATTACGACACATTTTAAAACATCATAGTTTGTTTATAGTTTATCAGTATTTATATATAAAACTAATACACCATATAATATATTATGAACAATCAAAGGATCCTACTTATTGGCGGATCAGGTTCACTTGGTAATGCATTCATCAAAAAACATCTAGAAAATAATGAGATTTATGTATACTCTCGTGATGAATGTAAACATTGGACTATGCAACTTCAATATAACAATCATCCTAATCTAAAGTTTATTATTGGAAACGTGTGCGACGAAAAGAAAATGCAACAGACTGTGTTGCGTCACAATTTTCACATAATTATTAATGCTGCGGCTATGAAACATATTGACAAGTGCGAATACGAAAGCAATGAGTGCCTCAATACCAATATTAACGGACCTCAGAACCTGGTGAATATCATCGAAAACTTTCAACATAATCTTACAAACCTTAAATGTGTTTGTTTTATCAGCACCGACAAAGCGTGCAGTCCGGTAAACATATATGGAATGTCAAAGGCTATCTCCGAGTCGCTATTCGTTGAAAAGGCAAAACATGTATCTAGCATCAAGTTTGTTTCAGTGAGGTATGGCAACGTTCTTAACTCCAGAGGAAGCATTATCCCCATGCTTCACGAAATGGGAGAAAATCCAGACGTAACTCATTTCAAGTTAACAGACGATCGCATGACGAGATTTGTCATGACCCTGGAGCAAAGCGTTGAACTCATTGAAAAAGCAATCAAAGATGGTNAAAGTGGAGATATTGTTATTCCCAAGCTTGTTTCGTGCAAAATAAAGGATCTTATTGAAATCTTCTCTGAACATTATAATAAGCCTGTTAAAAAGATCCCTCTTCGGGCAGGAGAAAAAATGTTGGAGTCGCTTATTAATGAAACTCAGTCATTGCGACTTGTCCGCGAAGAAGAGACGGGGTATATGTTCATCAAGCCTCCGTATAAGGAAACTGTTTCTAACTGTGAAGTCCAGGACTACAACAGTAAGATTAACCCGCTTACTAAGTTTGAACTCAAACAATATTTGTATTCATTGAGGCTAATCGAACTCGACGAAACCGAGGTATTTAATGGAACAACCCAATTAACAAATGAAAGCTTTTGTAACACAAAGCCTTTTCCATATATGAAGATTGATAATGTGTTATCAGAGAGCTTCGCAAAAAAAATACAAACCGAAATATTGGATCTTCCAGATGAAGTATGGGATAGATACGACAATCCACTTGAACATAAATACACACTGCGTGACAAAAACGCACTGCCGCACCACTCAAATAAACTTTTTGAAAAGCTTACAAGTCAGGAAATGTTAGATTATTTGTCGTCCGTCATGGGATATGAGATCCTAAATGATCCAACTAAGAACTGGTGGGGATTGCATAAGTATGATGATGGTGATCATCTGGATATTCACGCAGATGCGGGAATTCATCCAACAACTAAGCAAAAGAAACAGTTGACCCTAGGCATTTACTTGAGTAAAGATTGGAAAGAGGAAAATGGAGGACATCTTGAAATGTGGGAGGGAGAAAATGCATCGAACAACGACGCCAAGATTTTTAATTCTGTAGACAGAGTTCTTCCACAGTTCAATACATTTGTCATGTTTGAATGTAATGATTACGCATGGCACGGTAATCCCACCCCAGTAATCTGTAAAAATGGAGAAAAACGCATATTCCTTACAATTTCTTACGTAAGTGAACAATATACCGATCTTAATAAAAAGCAGAAAGCATTCTTTGTAAAGAGACCCGATGATCCAGAAGATCCGGAAAAGGATAAGATACGCATGCTTAGATTTGATCCTGAGAAGTATAAGGAGGTGTATAGAACATAAAAATACATAATTGTGTTACTGGTTACGAGTTTCTTGTGATTATATGATTATATTTTACATTACTGTGTAAAATATAATGATTTGATTTATTACTTGATTTTGATTTATTTCATAAGAAACGAATGTAGGTTCTCTAGTACTAGATCGCCGGTGTTTCCATCCCCAAGCCAACTTACATCCATCGTAGTTGTTCCGTTATCTATATTGTCTACCCAATTCCATGACTTTTCAAAAGTTTCTTCGGAATCAAATACGTCATTTACGTTGAGCATAAAGCTACAGTTTGCCGCAACAGATTGAGGTCTTTCGGTGAAATCGCGGGGAACAACTACAGGTGTTCCAAACATTGCTGGCTCCTCTTGTGCAGTTCCACTATCTGAAATAATAAATCTACAATGATAGACCGCGTCTAGATATTCTTTATATGCCATCAAACTAACAAGCTCAACCTTTCCAAGATCAATGCCGTATTCTTTAATAAGCTTAGTAGTACGTCCAAAATCCAACATCTTTACGGGTAATCCATATTTATTGATACATGCATTCGCGTAGGATAAAATTGTCTTCATTCTACCAGCAAACTTAAAGTTCTCAGGACGGTGCACATCCAGTAAAATCATATCCTTACGTTTTTGAACATCCGATCTAGGCACGAATGGTTCGCAAACTTCCACAATCGTATTTCCAACCACATGCACATTATCTCGTATGCTTTCTTTTTCCAAATACTTTTTATATTCGTCGTGATACACGAAATGAATATGACTGCAATGATCACACGTTGTTCGATTTATCTCCTCCAACATTCTCTTGTCGAACGATCGCATTCCCGCTTCAATGTGTCCAATAATATATCCCTCCTTTCTCAAAGGAAGTGCCGCACAGACTGTGTTTGAGTCGCCAAGAAAAATAATAATATCAGGCTTAAGATCTTGCTTCTCAATAAGCTCCATAATTGCAACCGATAGATACCCCAGTTGGTGATAATGCGTACCACCTGTTTGCTTTCCGGTGTCTAGGACATAATCGGGTTTTCTAATTTCTAACTCCTTGAAAAATACGCCCGACAACAGATCGTCATAATGCTGACCGGTGTGAACCAAAATATGATTACACCAGTCAGCGTCGTCAAGCTTCTTAAAAATAGAAGACATTCTAATAAAATCAGGGCGAATACCCGAAACAGTCATTACATTCTTTTTCATTGCGGACATGTTGATACGATAGCCTATATAAAGTTAAGTATCAGCACTTATGTAAATACATCATGACAAGTCTTTATATTGTTGTAATTCGGTAATCTGGGTATACAGATCAGGTATATCCATCATTGNACAATGATTATGCTTACTTAAAATTGTCTTGTCCACCATGGTTTCTGTTTCATGTGCAATAATCTTGTTGTTAAGTCCATAAATATCATTGATCATGCCAACTATTTCGTATTTTGAAACAGGCCGAGGCGAAAACATATGGCGAACCCCCTTCCAGTAATGCTTATTCACCATTATTTTTTCGATAATCTTAGATAGTTGTAGACAAGTTACCCCGTTCCAATAGTGGTTTGTAAATCCTTTTATTTCTTTATCCTGATGACTTTTTACCCACTCTAAGAGAGAATACTTGTTTTTCAGTTCTTCACCTATAATAGATGTTCTGATCACAGTTGCATCGATACCAAGTTCACCAAGTGATTTGGATACACCATAATCATTCGTTTCATCGTGAATACTGTCTTCAGTGTACGATCCACTTGTGCCTGAAAAAACACAATCGGTTGTTATATGAATATATTTTGTGCATGTTATCTTACATGCAGTCGCAAGCATATTCGGAAAAAGCGAATTAATTCTGAAATACGCCCGATTGCTGGTATCATTCACGTTTTTAGACTGAGGAATGATCCCCATACAATTAATAACCACGTCATCGCTTGAAATACTAACATCATTTCCGTGAAGAAACTTTATAATAAAATCGGTATCTACCGAATAGGCGTCGATTTCCGATCGTGTTACTTCAATGACCTCAAACTGACTGTTTTTTTTTAAATAACTTGTCATATATCTACCCAACATTCCGGTAGAACCGAATACAAAAACTCTTTGCATATAGAGATAAATAACACTAGTTTTTATCTTTATTACCGCATTATATCATTTGCATATTAAATGTATTTCTTAACCAATTCATCAATAAGACATTGAGGACTAGAACACTTCAGCTGATCTAAATTAAGATTATTACAATAATTTTTTGCATCGTCTGATCCATTAAACCAATGCACACCAAAGATATCTGGGTCTGTCTCAACTGAAACAGCCTTCACGGAAGGGTTTTTATACATTTTGTCTAATTCATTCCATTTCATTGGAAGATAACACTGTGCATCTTGCATACCTAGCTCAGTAAGCTTCATCTTCTGTAAAACTGGC
>JGI20154J14316_10000851_pt1 | contig 27532 bp, 22 predicted proteins | sample COG_04_FD_14316 | JGI IMG/M metagenome (IMG submission 14316)
CCACCACCGCTTTTGCGGCGTCCTGGGGCTTCACTCATGGAAATACTCCTCAATAAAATGGGGGCAGGTTTATATGGGCCAAATTCTGCAGTTCTTGGGATTTTTATGCTGGCTAAGTGGCGACTGCTTGTTATGTTTAAGCGTCATTATTTGTTTTGCAAACGTCAGTTAATATGATCACAAGAAGTAAGTTTATTTTCCTTCTTACCCTCACAGGCTGCAGGGGTCATTATTTTTGAGTTTGACGCTGGCATGAGTAGACCCGTGGCAGAATCTATTAACATGAATAGTATTCATAATGGTTTGAAAAAAACTCAACTTGAATGGGGTCTTTCACGGTCATAGATTCTATCTAACCAGCCTCTAGGTAGGTAGCATAGGCATAACGTCAGACATTTTGAGAATTAAATATGAATTCTAATCTACTTCAAGATTTGTTAGCAGAGCGGGGGGTTTTACTTGCAGATGGTGCTACGGGCACAAATCTATTTGCCATGGGGTTAGAAACAGGTGATGCACCTGAACTATGGAATGTAGATCACCCAGACCGCATTGCTGCAAATTATCAAAGTTTTGTGGATGCAGGTTCAGATATTATTTTAACCAATACCTTTGGTGGCACCCATTATCGACTGCAATTACACCATGCCGCAGATCGGGTACGTGAGTTAAATCTAGCTGGAGTTAAAATAGGCCGTGAAGTGGCTGCTAAAGCTGGCCGTCCCATTATTATAGCGGGCTCCATGGGCCCTACAGGAGAAATCCCTGAGCCTATGGGTAGCCTAAGCCATAGCGATGCAGTCGCTGCATTTTCAGAGCAGGCCTTTGCCTTAAAAGAAGGTGGGGCAGATGTCTTATGGATAGAAACGATGTCTTCAACGCAAGAGTCTGAGGCCGCAATTGAAGGTGCGAATCAAACTGGATTGCCCGTTATTTGTACTTACAGTTTTGATACTAATGGCCGTTCCATGATGGGGGTCACACCCGCTGATATGGTGCAATCTTGCGGTCATGAAAATCACACTGCGTATGCCTGTGGCTCTAATTGCGGTGTTGGCGCCTCCGAATTAGTGATGGCCATTTGTAATATGCGCAGTGCACCTGGTGGAGACAAGGCTATTTTAGTGGCTAAGGCCAATTGTGGTATCCCAGAATATGTTAACGGTGCAATCCGTTATAACGGTACCCCAGAAATTATGGCCAGTTATGCGACTATGGTGATGGATGCTGGAGCGGACATTATTGGTGGTTGTTGTGGTACCTCGCCAGAACATGTGTGGGCTATGCGCAATGCCCTAGATAACCATGTTAAAGGCGAGTCCCCTACGGTGGAAAAAATCGAATCGGTACTTGGAGAGGTTTCTAAAGGCGGCAAAGCCCAGTTTGCGGGAGATTTAAGTGTGGCAGGTGGAGCCGCAGAAGGCGCTGTCATTAAACGCCGTTCCCGCCGCCGTTAGTTGATCGTCTAATCTAAAGCAGTTTACTAAGGTTAAGCTCTTTTTAAGGCAATGCCTTTGCCAGCATTTTCTGGCCAAGTTAATGGCCCGTATTCAGATGCAAAAAGAGACAGGCTTTGTTGCATCATCAGGCTAAAGTCAGTGACCTTTTGGGATTCCAAATTGTAGCAAATCAGCAACATTTCTACGGTGGCTAATAATTCGTCTTGATCATTGAACATGCTGTGAAAAATTCGCATGCGTTTAGTGTCGGTCTCAAGTATTTTTGAGGTGACAGTCACCATTTCGCCCACCCCAATTTGTTGCACATAGGCCAAATGGCTTTCTACGGTGAATAGAGTTTCTCCCGTATTTTTAATGTGCTCCAAAGTTAAGCCCAGGTGATTTTGCAAGGTATCTGTGGCTTTGGTGAAGATGACCAAATAATACGCATCATTGAGATGATCATTGTAATCAATCCAATCTTTTAGGACCGGGGTTTGAAGCGTTTGTAGGGCACTAGGCATATTTAATCCGCATTAGATGAGGTGGATAACAATAGATAGATTAGGCGTTGCAAGGGCCTGCAAGAATGATTAATATCGCATTATTATTGCATATTAACGACCTCTTCACTATGTTCAGTGCCAAAGCCATTACCAAGACTATCCGTGTCACTTTTTATCTGGTGCCAGAGTTTTCTATGATTGGATTTTCGGCCTTGGTGGACCCTATGCGACAGGCTAATACGATATCTGGAGAAACCTTGTACGCGTGGCAGGTGGTGAGCGCCATGGGTGAGGCCGTGACTGCAAGTAATGGCATGAGTTTAATTGCAGATTGCCCAATGGGTGAGGAAATGAGGCCAGATATGCTCATTATCTGTGCTGGATTTAGCCCAGAAAAAGCCCAATCTAAAAGCTTACAAACATGGCTGCAACAGCACAGTCGGAGAGGTGTTTGGTTAGGTAGTCAAGATACGGGCAGCTATTTGTTAGCTCAAAGTGGCTTACTCAATGAGCATCGTGCCACTATTCATTGGGAAAGCCTCATGGCCTTCAAAGAGGTGTTTAGGCGAGTAGAAGTGGTGGACGAGCTTTATGAAATTGATGGCCGGCGCTTCACTTGCTCAGGTGGGCTAGCTGGGCTAGATATGATGTTGTATTTAATTCAGTGTCAGCGTGGTCACGATTTATCTTTGGCGGTATCAGAAGAATTGATCTATAGCCATATGCGAGAGGGTAAAGCACCTCAGCGAATGAGCAATGCCCTGCGACTAGGTACCAATAACCGTAAGCTATTGATGGTCATCAGCGTGATGGAGGAACACTTAGAAGAACCTTTAAGTATTCCTCAACTGGCAGCAATGGTGAACGTATCTGAACGTGAGTTAGAGCGATTATTTAATCGCCATTTACAACAATCCCCCGGACGCTATTACCGAGCTAAGCGCTTACAAAGGGCCAGAGCTTTGCTGCAACAAACTGACCGGTTAGTGGTGGATATTGCCATGGCCAGTGGTTTTGGGTCTGCCGCACATTTTTCTCGAGCCTACCGACAGTTTTTTAGTGTGGCACCGAGTCGAGATAGGCAGCAACAATTGCGTCGGGCATAGTTAGCTTAGCAGCCTAGAACCCTAGAACCCCAAAACCCATGTCAGTTTATCGGCCCTGCCATTGGGGCGTGCGTTTTTCGGCAAAGGCCTGAGGGCCTTCACTGGCATCTTCAGAATGCAACATGGCTTGATATACGGGAACCGCTTCGCGCATATGTTTGTATGCCTGTTCTAACGGCATGCCATGGGTGGCACGGGTAATAGTTTTAATCGAAGCTAAAGACAAAGGTGCAGATAGGGCGATTTCTTGCGCCCAAGCCAGCGCCTGTTCTAACAATTGTTCCCCTTCACAATGACGATTAATGAGGCCAAAATGCATGGCCTCTTCCACCGCCATGCGGCGCCCAGACATCAGCATGTCCATAGCCACCGCTTGGGGTAGGCGCTGGGGTAACCGAAGCACGCCGCCACTATCGGGGATGATACCCAAGGTAGCCTCTGGTAAAAAGAACTGCGCATGGTTAGCGGCGATGATCAAATCAGCAGCCAGTGCCAGTTCAAAGCCTCCCCCAGCAGCATAACCATTAACGGCAGCAATGACGGGTTTATCTAAGTCCCACAATTCCGTAAGGCCAGCAAAACCGCCCCGGCCAAAATCTGCATCAACGGCCTCGCCCTCTGCAGCGGCTTTTAAGTCCCAACCCGCACTAAAAAAACGTTCACCACTGCCAGTGACGACCGCAACACTTAAACTGGGATCATTAGCAAAATTAACAAAGGCTTCACCCATGGCATGGGATGTAAGAGCGTCAATAGCATTAGCTTTGGGGCGGTTTAAGGTAATGAGTAAAACGGCGCCATGGCGCTCGCAAATAACTGAATCGGTCATAAGGAAGATTGGCCTAATTGGATGAGGGCATCAACAGCGATCGCACCCTTTTTGAGGGTAAGTAAAGGGTTGATGTCCAGTTCATATACGGGGTGCTTGTGGCTGTAGTCTAACACTGCGATCACAGCGTCGACTATAGCCTCCATATCAGCGGGAACTTGACCTCGGTAACCCTTGAGTAAGGGGGCACATTTAAGTCGATCTAAGGCCTGCATGATATCGTTTTTGCTGGCGGGTAACAGCACACTTTGAGCATCTTTTAATACCTCTACCCAAATACCACCCGCCCCCAAGACCAGATATTGACCAAACAAAGGGTCTGTATTAATCCCAATAATGAGTTCCAGCACCGTATCCTGCACCATCTTCTCAACCAGTAAAGTTTGGCTTATTGCAAATAAGCTATGAGCAGCGTGTTCAACTTGAGTCTGATTTTTAAGGTTTAGTTTAACGCCACCTAGCTCAGTTTTATGAGCTAGCCCCGCGTCTACAGCTTTTAAGGTGACAGGATAGCCAAGCTGAGTGGCTACTTTAACCACTTGTGCGAGGCTTTTTGTTGTTTCACCTTCTGGGATCGATAAACCATGTTGGCTGAGTGAATATTTACTTTGCGCCTCAGTCAATGGTGGCATCTCAGTTGTCAAAGCAGGGCTAATATGGCGAATACTGAGGGCCGCTGGTGCAGGTGCATTGAAGGCTTGGCCAATAGTATAGGCGTGGTTTAGAGCCGTAAGACATGCGTCCATGCCGATCATGGGAGCCATGCCATGAGCTATACAGGCGTCAATAGCGTGGGGTGGCATGCATTCAGCCATAGTAGCCAACACAATAGCCTTATGCTGGTCTGCTTGAGATGCATCTGCTAAAGCTTGCAGCGCGGTATCCCACTCGTCTGGATTAGCCCCATGATTGTTGGGCCAGTCAAGAATTAACACAGTGGCACTGAAATTGGCTGCCATGTGGGCTCTAAATGTGGCCGCCATTTGGTCTCGCTTATGCCAAATATAAGTTTGGTAATCGAGGGGGTTATCCACCTGTTCACCGTTAGAAAAGGTCGCTAATGTGACCTTTTTTTGGGCTGGTGTAATACCCCCAAACACAATTTCACGACCCTCAATCAGGTCTGCCATCATGCCTGCCTCTCCACCTGAGCAACTCATGGAAGCAATATTTTTGTGCGCCAACGGGCCCAATAGACTTAATAGTTTTAAAGTCTCTAAAAACTCGGGCACAGTGTTAACACGAGCGATACCTAAACGAGTAAACAATGCGTCAAAAAGACTGTCAGCACCAGTTAGGGAACTGGTATGGGACAGCGCTATTTTAGCTGCGGCTGGCGTGCGACCTGTTTTAATCGCAACGATGGGTATTTTGAGAGACAAAGCACGCCGTGCAGCAGCGTCAAAGGCGACCAAATCAGGGATGCCCTCAATGTGCAAACCAATGGCACTGACTCGAGGATCATCCAACATGGCATCTATTACGTTGGCAATGTCCACTTGAGCTTGGTTGCCCATCGTAAACATATAGGCGATGGGTAAACCCACTTTTTGCATGGTCATGTTGAGACCAATGTTGCCACTTTGGGTAATAATGCCCACCCCTTTGTCGACGGGCTGGCAACCGTGTTGATCAGGCCATAATACAGCCCTATCCAAGGCGTTGATGACACCATAACAGTTGGGGCCAATAATAGGCATGTCACCTGCTGCGGCGATCAAACGCTGTTGCCGATCTAGGCCCACTATTTTTAACTCATCGCTCAGTTCACTGAACCCAGAGGCATAAAGTAGGGCACCACCGGCACCCATTTCATTGAGTTGGGCGACAGTGGAGATGGCACTTTCGGCATTGACTGCCACATAGGCGGCATCGGGCGCTTGGGGCAAATCTGTCACTGATTGAAGGCATTTAATGCCCATTAATTGTTCTCGTTGCGGATGAACAGACCAAATTGGTCCCTCAAAGCCCATGGCTAAGCTTTCTCGAATCGCAAAATCAGCGCCGCGACTGCCGAACACGGCAATGGATTTTGGCGCCAGTAAACGCCGTAATCGTTGTTTATTAATCATACGGATGTTAACGCCAAGTTATTCTTCTAAAGGCCGCAACATGGCGCGTGAGATGATATGACGTTGAATTTCACTAGTACCATCCCAGATCCGTTCTACGCGGTGGTCACGCCAGATCCGCTCAAGTGGTAATTCGTCCATTAACCCCATGCCGCCTAATATTTGTATGGCTTCATCAGACACCATGGCTAGCATTTCAGTGGCTTTTAGTTTTGCCATAGCGGCATCTGCATCGGTCATCTCCCCACTGCAGTCTTTCCAAGCCGCATACATGGTGAGTAACTCAGCTGCTTTTAGCTCTGTGGCCATGTCGGCTAACTTAAAAGACACACCTTGAAACTTACCCACGCTTTGGCCAAATTGTTTGCGTGTGGCAGCCCACTGGGTAGCAATTTCTAAGGCGCGTTCAGCGCGGCCTAAACACATAGCAGCAACCGACAGGCGAGTGGCTCCTAGCCATTCATTGGCCACATCAAAACCGTGATGTTCCTCCCCTAAAACTTGAGATTCGTGCACTCGGCAGTTGTCAAAGTTTAAGATACAATTGTGGTAACCACGATGAGACACACTGTTGTAGCCTGACTCAACGGTAAAACCAGGTGTGCCTTTATCGATCAGAAAACTGGTGATTTTCTTCTTTGGTCCACGAGATGTTTGCTCGACGCCACTGGCGGCAAATAAAATGACAAAATCAGCCGCATCAGCGTGGCTAATAAAGTGTTTGGTGCCATTGATAACAAACCCATCACCATCTCGCTCAGCTCGACATTGCATAGAGCGGACATCAGAACCTGCATTTGGCTCTGTCATGGCCAAACAATCGACCTTGTCACCGCGTATGCTGGCCAGCAAGTAGTTTTCAATTTGATCACCCTTACACGCCAACAAAATATTACTGGGGCGTGCAACAATGTATTGTAAGCCAAAGTTAGCTCGGCCTAACTCGCGTTCCATCAAACAAAGCGTCAAAGTATCCAGGCCTGCACCACCATGCTCCTCAGGCATATTGGCCGCATAAAGCCCTAGGTCTAGAGCCTTTTGCTTTATCTGTGCCGCCAGTTCAGGCCGAATTTGGTTGGTTTTTTCAACCTCCATTTCATGAGGGTAAAGCTCTTGTTCGACAAACGTTTTAAGGGTGTCGATAATCATTTTTTGTTCGTTGGTCAAGCTAAAATCCATGATTTAATCTTCTCTAAAGGATGAATATAGGAGCGGTTTATTATGCTTTATTATTAGCGGGTACGGCCATTATACGGCCTTGTTGTTTCGGTGCTGGCAGTTCTTTGTGGACTTGCCATATTTTTTCTAACACCGACAATACAGGCGCCTGAATGGGTGCAGTGGTTGCTGAATGCATATCCACATGCAAGAGCATTTGCTCTGTGGTTGCCAACAGGTTTCCCGTTTGCCCATGATACATGTGGTGAAAAAAGTGCAATCGTTTATGGTCCAGTCCTAATATTTGGGTGGTAAACCTTAACGGCTCATCTTGCGCCACTTCTTGGTAATAGTTGATATGCGTTTCTACCGTATAAAATGACGAACCTGAGGCTCGGTATGCTTCATTAATACCCACGTAACGAAAAAGGGCATCTGAGGCTTCCCCCATTGCATAAAGGTAAAAAGACTCGCTCATATGTCCGTTGTAATCAATCCACTCTTGACGCACGTGGTCTGTAAAAAGAGCCAGAGGAGCATCAATGGCTTCACCTGATTGGTAAGTTCTGAAGTGTTTGGTGAGGTAAATATCGTTATCCATAAAAAGATTTTGCCTGGACTTTATTGAAATCATAAATAGATTCTCACTATGCCTTAGGGATTTTACTTAAACTTGATTAAATGCGAATAATTGTTGGTCAATAGCGATTGAATATTAGCCAATAGCGAAGAAATATTAGTCAAAACTGATTAATAGCTGTACAACTTACCGCTGTTCTTAAGGCCTAAGGTCAGGTTGTAAATGACTTGTTAAAAGCGTTAAAAATGATAACAAAATGGAGTCAAACTGTCGCTTTTTTTTCCTTTTGGAAAGGTCGGTTAACTGTGTTTCTTAAACGCTTCAAGATTAGCGTTTTGAGGGTTAACGTTAGGTCGCGTTTAAGTATGTAGTTAATTTACATAAGCGTATGATTTTCGTCCAATATCACCATGTCCCAATGTATTTTGCAGAACGGACTAAATAACCACATATTGATGTCCAACTGGCTCAATTTAAATTCCAAGGTAAAATCATGTCAAAGACTTACTTGTCCGATATCGACATTGCGCGCGCTGCCGAGAAGCGTCCGATTGCAGAAGTTGCTGATAAGCTAAACATCCATGTTGATGATTTAGAAATGTATGGCAAAATTAAGGCTAAAATCAGCCCTGAGTTCATCAACAGTGTTAAAGACCGCAAAGATGGCAAATTAATCTTGGTCACCGCCATCAACCCTACTCCAGCAGGTGAAGGCAAGACCACAACTACCATCGGTTTGGGTGATGCCTTGAATCAAATTGGCAAGCAAGCCTCTGTGTGTTTGCGAGAACCTTCTCTGGGGCCTTGTTTCGGTGTCAAAGGTGGCGCTGCAGGTGGTGGTTATGCCCAAGTAGTGCCGATGGAAGACATCAACTTGCATTTTACTGGTGACTTTCACGCGATTGGCCTAGCCCACAACCTTTTGTCTGCCGCCATTGATAATCATCTTCAGCAAGGTAATGAGTTAAACCTAGACCCACGCCGGATAGCGTGGAAGCGCGTCATGGACATGAACGATCGTGCCCTGCGTAATGTCACTATCGGTCGCGGTGGCCCAGCTCATGGTGTGCCCCGTGAAACGGGTTTTGACATCACTGTGGCCTCTGAAGTAATGGCTATATTCTGCCTAGCTAACACCCTAGCTGAACTTAAAGAAAAACTAGGTGATGCCGTTGTTGGATATACCTATGACCAAAAACCGGTTACCGCACGAGATCTGAAAGTGCATGGTGCCATGACAGTTTTATTAAAAGACGCATTCAGTCCCAACCTTGTGCAAACCCTTGAGCACACGCCGGCATTCGTGCACGGTGGGCCATTTGCTAACATCGCCCATGGATGTAACTCAGTTGTAGCAACGCGTTTGTCTATGAAGTTGAGCGACTACACAGTCACAGAAGCAGGTTTTGGAGCTGATCTAGGTGCAGAAAAGTTTTTAGACATTAAATGTCGTAAAGCGGGCATCACCCCCAGTGCTGTGGTTATTGTTGCAACGATTCGTGCTCTGAAACTTCACGGTGGCGTGCCTCTTAAGGACGTTAACAATGAAAACCTTGAAGCTGTGGCGACAGGTGTTGAAAACCTTAAAAAGCATATCGAAAATATTCATCAATTTGGTCTGCCTGTTGTAGTAGCAGTGAATAAGTTTGTGACTGACACAGATGCAGAAGTGAAGACGGTTCAATCGAAGTGTGATTACCTTGGGGTACAAGTCATCGAAGCTAACCACTGGGCCGATGGTGGCAAAGGCGCCATTGAGTTGGCAGAAACCGTCGTTGATTTGGTAGAAAATCACGAAAACGACTTTCACTACCTTTACGAAGATGACATGCCTCTTTGGGACAAAGTTAAAACGGTTGCCCAAAAGATCTATGGTGCTGATGACATCGAAGGTGATCAAAAGCTGCGAGACAGTTTCACAGCCTTAGAAAAAGCGGGCTATGGAAACTTGCCTATTTGTATGGCTAAGACCCAGTACTCTTTTTCAACTGATCCTGCTTTGAAAGGTCGCCCAACAGGGTTTAATATCCCGTTGCGTGAAGTGCGGTTGTCCGCTGGTGCGGGCTTTATAGTTGTGCTTGCAGGTGATGTAATGACGATGCCGGGTCTGCCTAAGAAGCCTGCTGCTGAAGTCATCGACATCAACGAAGATGGTCAAATAGTAGGCTTATTCTAAGCTTGCATTTACGTTAAAAAAAGCCTTATTAGGGTTTACCTAATAAGGCTTTTTTTGTTTGAATTAGCCTAATAATTGGGCCCTAGGTGAGCAAAATAGCCGGCTTAGTGCTGATTATTTGGAGCTGCAGTGGAATGCCTTAATCGCAGTTCTACTTGCAGCTGTTGCTGTGCCTGAGGTGATGCACCGGCTAATCGGTCTATCAGGTATTGGGCTGAAAGTTGGCCCATAAGTTTAAAAGGAATATGCATGGTGGTCAGGCTTGGGGTTAGATTGGCGCTTAGCGCTAGATCATCAAAACCTGCAATAGAGACTTGATCTGGAACCTTAACGCCACCGGCCTGACATTCTAATAATGCGCCAGCTGCCAAAACATCATTGCTGCACAAAATGGCAGTGGGTGGTGAGGGTAAATTGAGCAAGTCCCGACACGCCTCACGGCCCGCTTCAATCTTGTAAGTGCACTCGATAATCGTGTCTTTAGATAATCTGATGCCTTGGGCTAATAATGCGTCTTTCATGCCATTTAAACGATCTAACGCACGGTCATTGGCTTCTGAAATGCCACTAATAATAGCAAATCGTTGGTGCCCCAAAGATGTGAGGTGCACCGGTAGCAGTTTAGCGGCCTCATAATTATTAAAGCCAACACAGGGGTGCAGACAATCCCTTTGGTATGCCCAAGTGAGCACATAGGGGATGTTTCGTTGCTGCAGTAGTTTATAAATTAGAGGGTCGTGATTCAGTCCTACCAGCATTACTGCGTCAACACCCCGTTCTATTAAAGTTTTGACCTGAGTGAGTTCGTGCTGAGAGTCATAACCAGAAGTGGTGAGCATTAAGCTAAAGCCGGCTTGATTTAAACAGCTTTCAAAGGCCTCAATACCGTCGGCGAAAATAGCGTTTGCTAAGGTAGGAATCACCGCACCAATGCAACGAGAACGTTTGCTTGCCAATGCGCGTGCACCGGCATCAGCGACGTAGTCCAATTCGGTAATGGCCATCTGTACTCGTAACCGAATTCCTTCACGCACTGAATCAGGCTGATTGATGACGCGAGATACAGTAGCGGTAGAAACCCGCGCTGCTTTGGCAACATCGCCTTGGGTGGCTGGTTTGTTGGGGAGGTTCAAGATATTGGCTGCTGTTTTAATCTCATAAGCCATCATACACTGATAAAAATGTATGCGCATACAAAAAATTGTTGGTGAGGCTTGTTTGTGGCATTTTAATGGTCTAGTATAGGCGCAGTTAAGAAATGTAAGCGCTTACAAAATAAACATTAAGGATTGAAATTATGGCTATTAGTTACTTGAAAAAAGCGGCAAAGTCCTCTGCAACTGGTGAAGATGATACTCGTGCCACTGTTGCGCAAATGTTATCAGCCATAGAATCTGGTGGAGAGCAACGTTGCATTGAGTATGCTGCTCAATTAGATGGATATCATGGCAATATTATCGCCACTAGTGACGACATAGCTCAAGCCACATCACGTTTGTCTCAGCAAGTTAAGGACGACATCCGCTTTGCCCATGAGCGGGTTAATAAATTTGCCCAGAAGCAACGTCAAGCGCTGATTGATTTTGAGGTTGAACTGTCTCCAGGTTTGTGGGCAGGACAGCGCCAAATACCAGTGCAAACAGCCGGCTGTTACATTCCAGGTGGACGTTACTCACACGTCGCTTCTGCCATTATGTCAGTTGCGACCGCCAAAGCAGCAGGTGTAAAGCATGTGGTGGCTTGCTCACCTCCAAAGCCTGGTGCAGGAATAAACGATGCAATTTTGTACACTGCTAATTATTGTGGTGCTGATACTATTCTTGCTTTAGGTGGCGTCCAAGGCATCGCGGCTATGGCGTTTGGTTTGTTTAGTGGCCAGCCTGCTGATGTATTGGCAGGCCCAGGTAATCGATTTGTCGCTGAAGCAAAGCGCATGTTATTCGGACGTGTGGGTATCGATATGTTTGCAGGACCGACAGAAATAGCAGTCATTGCCGACCATACAGCAGATCCAAGAATTGTAGCCAGTGACCTTGTGGGACAAGCAGAACATGGGCCAGATTCTCCCGTATGGTTGATTAGCCTAGATGAAGACGTGGCTCGTAAAACCATTGAATTGGTGCCAAGCCTTATTGAATCTATGCCTGAACCGTCTCGTTCTGCAGCGCGCTCAGCTTGGGCTGATTATGGTGAAGTAGTGGTGTGTGGCAGTCGTGAAGAAGCGGTGGAAGTGAGTGACAAATATGCTGCAGAGCATCTAGAAATTCATTGCCATGACCTCGACTGGTGGGTAGAAAATCTGAACAACTATGGTTCATTGTTTGTGGGTGAAGAAACTACCGTGACTTATGGTGACAAATGTTCTGGTACTAACCATATTTTGCCAACCAAGGGCGCAGCCCGATATACTGGCGGTTTGTCTGTCGGCAAGTTTATTAAAACTGTCACTACCCAGCGCATGACTAAAGAGGCCAATCGTGAAGTAGGTGCAGCAGCAGCCCGTATCTCCCGTCTTGAGGGCATGGAAGGGCATGCACGCAGCGGTGATGATCGGTTGAGCAAATACTTCCCTACAGAAACGTTTGACCTAAGCCATTAAGCGATTAAGATTAAAAGTTGCTAAAGATTAAAAACTGTTAAAGATCAAAAGTATAACAGGGACCATTTATGACCATGAAAGCGCTCGTTTATACAGGCACCCAAGAAGTTGAGTATCGCGATGAAAATAAGCCAGTTCCAGGGCCCAATCAGGCCCTGATTGAAGTCGCGGCTACGGCGATTTGTGGCTCCGACATGCACGCTTACCATGGCTTGGATGAGCGCCGTGTTCCACCCCTGATTTTAGGCCACGAGGTGGCGGGCAAGCTTGTCTCAGGTGCAGCCCACCTTATGGATCAGCAGGTGGTCATTAATCCGTTGATGACCTGTGGTCACTGCAGTCCATGCCTGTCGGGACGGGCTAATTTGTGCAGTAAGCGAGAAATCATCGGCATGCGTTTAGCCGGTGCTTACGCGCAATTTTTAGTGATAGATGAAACTAATTTACTCATACCACCGCCAAACTTAGAGCCTTGGGTGGCCTGCCTAACAGAGCCCACGGCCACAGGGTTGCACGCGGTAGCTCTGGTGGAGAGGATTAGCTACAGGCCTCTGTCAGAGCAGCGCTGTTTAGTCATCGGTGGAGGCGCTATCGGCTTGTTAACGGCGTTAATATTGTCTGCCAAGGGCTGTAGTCATATTGATTTGGCGGAAACCAATGCGTTGCGTAGAAAGACAGTGGAGCAGCAAGCGGTAGCGAGGGTATTTGACCCTAGTGCAGAAGCAGTGCCTGATGTCAGAGGTTATGACGTTGTATTTGATTGCGTAGGAGCAGGAGTCACTCGGGCCATGGCCAGTGCTCAGGTGGTGGCTGGAGGTATCCTGTCACATGTGGGTCTGCAAAATAGTGATGAAGGTCTGGATATGCGTCGCATAACCTTACAAGAAGTCACCCTGCTAGGAAATTATTGTTATACCCCAGCGGACATGCAGGCGGCCTTGGATATGCTAGCTAATAAACGCTTAGGTGATTTGAAATGGGTGCAAGTGAGGCCTTTAAGTGAAGGTGCTCAAGCGTTCTCAGATTTACATCACGGCCAGGCTGCGGCGGCTAAAATTGTGTTACAACCCGATAATCAGCTGTGAAAACCTGTGAAAAGACGCTGGAGAGGGCGGTTTCGCTTTTAACTCAGCTTTAAACGGAAAAAATAAGTTGGCTTAGCTGGTCAGCGGCAGACCTAAGATCGGTGTAGTTGTCTTCAAGGGTCGTTCTATCTAGGCGCAGAGTGGGGCCATGCATCGCGGCGGCACCGTGATATCTGCCTTTCGGATCGAGTACGGGCACTGCAATGGCAATCATACCGTCATAGAATTCTTCATTATCTATGGCAAAACCTTGTTTTTGTATTTGGGTCAGCTCTCTTAAAAGCGTCTCTACGTTGCACACAGTGGTCTTGGTCAGTTGTTTTAAATACAGACTTTCCACCATTCTGCGGCGATTTTTAGGAGTTAAACTGGCGAGGTAGGTTTTGCCACTAGCGGTGCAATAAAAAGGCACATGGGTACCTACTGGTAAATGAATTTGAAATGCCCAGTTGGTTTGCACACGATCTCTGTAGATCATGCCCTCATGCTCAGGGATAACAAAGTTAACTGTTTCTTTAACTTTGTGACTGAGTTTTTCTAAAATTTGATGCATGGCACTGGTATGCCAATCACTGGCTAAAAGGCCGTTGGCAATGGTGCGCAAGTTGGCACTGGGCAAGAGTCTTTTTCCACTCACGTCGTAGAGTAAAAAGCCTTCTTCAACCATAGATTTGCAGAGCCGATGCACCGTTTGTTTGGGCCAATTTAGATATTGGTTAATTTCTGATGGAGTTAATGGTGCTTGATGAGCGGCCATCACATCCAAGATATGAAAGAGGCGCATGTTAGTGGCTACTCTGTTAGATTCGGACATGGTGTTAATCCTTTTTACGACTAATTTGATCGCCAAATTTCAAATGCCGTTAACGTTACATTAATTATCGAAGCCTCACTAATGAAATTTTATATATAGGCAATAAATAAAGTAAATGAATTAGGTTAGTAAATGCTCATTCATTTAATAAAAGCTTGAATAAAGCCAATGAATATGTTTTTCTAGGAATAGTATACATAAAATGAGTATTTTAGTCTCATTTATTGATAATTATAATAATTTTGAGGTAGTTGATGCAAAAGCGGTATGACTACATTGTAATTGGTGCTGGATCAGCAGGTTGTGCCGTTGCCAACCGTTTGTCCGAAAATGGCCGCTATACCGTGGCTTTATTAGAAGCTGGAAATCGAGATTTAAATCCGTGGATTCATGTCCCCGTTGGTTATTTTAAGACCATGGGTAACCCAGCGACGGATTGGTGTTATAAAACGAAAGCATGTGCAGGACTTAATGGACGTTCCATTCCTTGGCCTCGGGGTAAAGTGCTGGGTGGCAGTAGCTCTATCAATGGACTTTTGTACGTTCGAGGTCAAGCACAAGATTTTGATGACTGGGCCAATCTAGGTAATGAAGGATGGCAATGGGATCAGGTTTTGCCTTACTTTAAACGTTCTGAAGACTGGCAAGGCAAGACCAGCGATTTACGCGGTGAGGGTGGACCATTAACGGTGTCTGAAACCCGTGTGAGTCGGCCTGTAATTGACGCTTGGTTAGACACTGCGCAAAACTGTGGTTATCCAGACAATGAGGATTACAATGGTGTGGACCAAGAGGGTGTAGGTTTGTACCAACTCACGGCAAAAAAAGGCCGTAGGTGCAGTAGCGCAGTGGCTTACCTTAATCCAGCTCGAGGCCGTGCTAACCTTACTATTATTACCCGTGCCTGTGTTGAAAAACTCATATTAGAGGGTCAGCGCGTTTCTGGTGTGCAATTAGCTAACCGGCAATTACATGCCAATAAAGAAGTGATCTTAAGTGCGGGCGCCATTGGCTCACCCCAACTGCTTATGGTGTCTGGTATTGGCTCCAGTGAAGAATTAAAGCCTCATAAAATTGCCATAGTTAAAGAACTCCCAGGTGTCGGGCAAAACTTGCAGGACCATTTGCAAGCTAGACCAATATTCAAGTGTGCATCAAGCACTATTAATACCGAAATAAGTAGTTGGTTTAAGCAAGGTCTTATTGGCTTAGAATACCTATTGAAACGGACTGGACCCATGACTATGGCTGCCAGTTTAGGCACTGGTTTTCTGAAAACACATTTGAGCCCTGAGCGCCCTGATATCCAATTCCACATTCAACCCTTTAGTGCTGATTCACCGGCTGAAGGCCCACATAAATTTGATGCATTTACGGCCTCAGTTTTACAAATGCGGCCCGAAAGTGCTGGTCATTTGAGTTTGGTGTCTAATCGGTTTTCTGACCATCCCGACATCCATCCCAACTATCTGGCAACCAAGTTAGATCAACAAACCATAGTGGCGGGCATTAAAATAGCCCGTTACATTGCTAAGCAAGCACCATTAAACGGCTTGGTAACAGAAGAATATAGCCCAGGATCAAACGTTGGTGATGACGACGACGATAGTATTCTTAATTGGGCTAGAAGCACGGCAACAACCATTTATCACCCCACAGGCACGTGTAAGATGGGTCAGGATGATATGGCAGTCGTTGATGCTCAACTTAAAGTGCATGGCATTGAAGGTTTGCGAGTTGCAGATGCGTCTATCATGCCCATTATTACTTCAGGCAATACCAACGCTCCAGCGATTATGATTGGTGAAAAAGTGGCCGCTATGATTTTGGAGGAAAGCGTTAATGTTTGATTGGTCAGGTCTGATACAGATTATGTTTGCAGACATCATTTTATCGGGTGATAACGCTTTGGTTATCGGCATGGTAGCTGCAGGCATTGCGCCAGAGAAACGTCGCATGGTACTGGCTGTGGGTATGGGACTAGCTGCCTTTTTCCGCATTGTTTTTGCCGCTGGTGCCAGCTACATTATTGATATTCCTGGGAATTTTAATTATTGGCGGCTTATTACTAGCTTGGGTGTGCTGGCGTTTTTATCATGAAATTGTTGAGTTTACTAACAATGCAGCAAACCCCAAACCAGCCGATACTGTGGAAGGCAAAGACACCCTTTTAGGCGCCTTATTTACCATTGCAGTGGCTGATATTTCTATGTCGTTGGATAACGTGGTGGCGGTTGCTGCGATTGCTAGAGAAGATACGCAGTTGTTGATATTCGGCTTAATTATGGCGATTGTGATGATGGCCTTTTTTGCGTCAATGATCATGCGGTTTATGCTGCGTTACCCATGGGTGTCTTATATGGGTCTATTCTTTTTGGTTTACCTGACCATTGTCATGTTGTATGACGGTGTAATGAATTTGTTGTCTAGTGGGTTATTGACTGGCTAGCAATGAAAAGTCTGTTATCCCTTTTTAGGGACGTTGCATGGCGCCTTCCATGTAGCAAAAGCAAACAGCAATTAAGAAGGCAGATAATAAAAATGGAGGACAATTATGTCCGTTTTAAATAAAATGAAGTTTGCTGCTGCTGCTGGTGTTTTCATTATGAGCACCACTGCAGTTTATGCTAAAGACGTGAACCTTCGTGTTCAATCAGTGCTTGGCACTAAGTCCGATGAAGTGCACATGCTAAAGGAATTTGCGAAGGATGTGCATGAATTGACTGGCGGTTCGGTTACTATTGAAGTCTTGCCTGGTGGTTCGGTTGTGGGCAACACGGACATCATTGATGCGATCGATGCAGGTTTGCTAGACGGAGGTTTTGCTTGGACCCATTATTGGGGTGGTAAGCATCCAGCTGCCAACCTATTTGGTGCGCCTATTGCAGGTGCAGGTGTAGGCCTTGATAACATCGCGTTCCTTTCTTGGTTCCAGTATGGCGGTGGTAAAGAGCTTTATGACCGTCTATGGGGCGAAATGGGCGTTAACGTTAAAGGCTTTATGTTACAGCCTGTTGGCCCAGAAGCTTTGGGATGGTTCCCAGAGCCTATTAACTCGATGGATGACTTCCGTAAGCTCCGTTTCCGTGCTCCTCCAGGCATGGTTGGTCAAGCTTATAAAGACATTGGCGTAGCCTCTGTTGCAATGGGTGGTGGTGATATTCTGCCTGCATTAGAAAAAGGCACAATCGATGCTGCTGAATGGTGTTGTCCAAAGCCTGATAGTGTGTTTGGTTTCCAGAAAGTATTGAAGCATTACTACCTACAAGGTCTTCACCAAGTGGTAGTAAACGCTGACATGTACTTAAATGGTGACAAATACAACTCTCTATCTGATATGCAGAAGAAAGCCATTGAAGTTGCCGCTAATGCGTCTTTGTCAAAATCAATTTCTTACCGTATCTATGAGAACGGTAAAGCGTTGAAAGATTTGACTGAGAATCATGGTGTGCAATTGCATGATACGCCAGCAGATTACTTCCCTGCGTACATGAATGCAGCCAATGCGTTGCTTAAAAAAGCTTCTGATGAGAATGAGTTCTTTGCAGAAGTGTGGCAGTCACAGAAAGATTTTGCTGCAATCGCGGTACCTTTTTGGGCTGGTGCTCAAGCGTCTAACGCCAGTTTAGGTAAGGCTTTTGCCGATAGCATCAAGTAATAGTTTGTATTGACTTGATATCGACCTAGTACAAAGTGCTAGGTCGATTTTTCGTAGCGTGATCATCAAGCTTGTCAACCGATACGATGGTAGAGATTTATCATAGTTTTCTCGCACTTTTGATACAGCAACCTATGATAGATTTTTCCAATTTGTAACTACGAGTTACAGTGCCTTTCATCAGTTTTACTGAAGATAATGCATAACAATAATTATAGATAATAATTATAGATAATAATAAGAGGAAGCCACCATGGCGACACAAACAACAGACATCGGCGAGTTGGATATTACCGATGAATTAATCGCTGAGCGGCGCGCTGAAAAACCTGGAGAAACTCCAGAGGACATGACGCCTTGGCAACGTCCCATTACTGCTTTTATAGACGTGTTGAATTTATGGATGGGGCGTATCATTTGCTTGGCCATTATTCCCTTGGTTGCTGTAATGGTGACCGAAGTGTTCTCTCGTGGCATGTTTGCTTTATTAGTCTCGCATGATTTAGGCGACCTGGCCCGCGCTGTAAATTTGGGGCCCACTACGTGGGTTTATGACGTCAGTCGCATGCTTGGGGGAGTCATATTCATGGCTGCATCAGGTTATGCCTTAATGCGTGGTGTGCATATTCGGGCAGATTTCATCTACCGTAATTGGCATGAAAGAACCCAAGCCACTGTTGATGCTACTTTATACCTATTGTTCTACTTCCCTGCGATGCTGCTATTTTTTTACAGCGCACTGGGCTTTGCTGGTGATTCTTTAGGCTTTAATGGCTGGGGTGAAGAATGGGGTATTTGGGAAGATGCGAGTGCTGATTCGACCTGGGCACCCTATTTATGGCCTGCCCGTATCTTTATGCCCATTGGTGCTGGATTACTTTTTCTACAGGGTTTCCCTGAGCTATTTCGTGCTTTTCACCAAATGGGTAAAGTAAGAGAAGCTAAATTTCTAACCTTTTTCCCTTTTTATCTAATCGGTCTGGCGTGTGTTTTTGTATCCGTATTTTATCCAGATGTATTGCCTTTAGGGGATTGGTTATCAACTTTACTGGGTGACGTTAATATTTCAAAACCAATGATTGGTATGCTCATGTTAGCTGCCATGTTGTTTTCTATTTTCATTGGTTTTCCAATTTCCTTTACCTTAATTTTTCTTGGTTTTGTGTTTGCTTCAATAGCAGGCAGTAGTAAGTTAGCGTTCTTCTTGCTGACCCTACAAGTCAATTCCACCATGATGAATGATCAGCTTGTCGCTGTGCCTTTGTTTATTTTTATGGGCATTATGATGGAACAAGCAGGTCTCATGGAGCGCTTGTTTAACGCTGTTCAAATGATGATGTCTCGCACTCGGGGCGCGTTGTTTGTGGCTGTGTTGTTTGTTTCTATGATCTTTGCTGCGGCGACAGGTATTGTGGGCGCCTCGGTGACTATTTTGGGCATTATGGCGGCTAAAACCATGAACCGCTCTAAATACGATGTGCGCTTATCAGCCGGTGCGATTACGGCGGGTGGAACCTTAGGTATATTAATACCGCCTTCCATTATGTTGATCGTTATGGGGCCTGTGTTGGAAGTGCCTGTGACCGATTTATTTCGTGCAGCAGTGCTTCCTGGCGTGTTATTGGCTAGCTTATATATGATTTACACCATTGGCCGCTGCATGATTAACCCTGATCTTGGGCCTATTTTGCCTGAAGACGAACAGCCAGAAACCTCGCCTTATTATGGCCTAGAAGTCATTTTGGTCATGTCTGGCTTGGGCATGTTTGTATTCTTGTGTGTGTTAGCAACCAAAGGCAGCTTATCATTCTTTCCACTAGCAGGACTTGTGATTCCATTATTATGGATTGCGCTGATGTTTTGGGTGTTTAAATGGGCTCGCGAAGTGAGACCTAAAGGTTTTTATTTTTCTGACCTATGGTATGAATTCTTTATGGGGCTAGTGCCGCCCACAGTGCTCATTGCTTTCTCTCTGGGTTCTATTGTGGCAGGCCTTGCAACGCCAGCAGAAGCGGCAGCATGTGGCGCTTTTGGTTCGTTGATTCTATCTATAGGCTATAAAAAGTTTAGTATTGTTGGTGCTTATGATGCCTTAATTAAAACCTTAGAAATTACTGTTCTGATCATGTTTTTGGTGGCTGCATCAAACTTTTTTGGGGCGGTGTTCTCTAACCTTGGCACGCCACAGATGCTAACAGAATTACTTCTGTCCTTTGACATGTCTTCGTGGGCCATGCTGTTTTTCATCTTGGCATTAATTTTTGTCTTGGGATGGCCCCTAGAGTGGGTCCCCATCGTATTGATTATCGTACCTATTTTGCTACCTGTGGTAGAAACCCTAGACTTTGGTTTGAATCAAGCAGACTTGTTAATTTGGTTCGCCATACTGGTGGCGGTAAACCTCCAAACTGCCTGGCTAAGCCCACCTGTGGCCTTGTCGGCTTACTTCTTAAAAGGGGTAGTGCCAGAGTGGGACTTAAAGGATATTTACTTAGGTATGATGCAGTTTATGGTCATCCAACTCATAGGCTTGCTATTGATCATCTACTTCCCACAAATTGCGTTGTGGCTGCCTAACTACTGGTAACCAAAGTCTCAAGGGGTTGTTATGGGTAGTTAACTTCCCTTAAGTTGTCTTTTTATTAGCCATTGGGTTGGCAGAGACTGGTTACCATCAGTAACCTAGTGACCGTTTTAATCGTTTTTACGCTTAACTTGTCCATATACATAGCTATGTAGGCAAGCTAAGCGTTTTTTTAAATAACCATGGTGTTTGATTGGCCCCCAAGCCTTATCTGGGCTAATCGAAATCACTAATGTGGATCTAAACCATTGGCTAATACTTTAGTATCCTATGCTCATGATCTTAGAATTCTAAAATCTTTGTATTTATTAAACTCTAATTAGGTGTAACCGATTATGAAAATGACCACAGAAGAAGCGTTTGTAAAAACCCTACAAATGCATGGAATAGAGCACGCTTTTGGTATTATTGGTTCAGCCTTTATGCCGATTTCTGATATTTTTGAAGAAGCTGGAATTAGCTTTTGGGATTGTGCCCATGAAGGCTCCGGCGGCATGATGGCAGATGGCTACACTCGTGCCACTGGTAAAATGAGCATGATGATTGCTCAAAACGGCCCAGGCATCACCAATTTTGTTACCCCTGTTAAAGCCGCTTACTGGAACCATACGCCCCTTTTGCTAGTTACGCCCCAGGCGGCTAACAAGACCATTGGCCAAGGTGGTTTTCAAGAAGTAGAGCAAATGGCTTTATTTAAAGACATGGTTTGTTATCAAGAAGAAGTGCGTGACCCATCTCGTGTTGCAGAAGTACTTGATCGCGTCATTGCCAATGCTCATCGTTTCTCAGCACCAGCGCAAATCAATATTCCACGGGATATGTTCACTCAAATTGTGGATATTGATTTACCCACGACGATTGATTTCGAATTGCCTTCTGGTGGTGAAATGGCCATAGCAGAAGCTGCAAAATTGCTTTCTGCGGCTAAGTCTCCAGTGATTTTAAATGGTGCTGGTGTGGTATTAGCCGCTGGTGGTATCGCTGCTTCTATGGCATTGGCAGAGCGTTTAGACGCCCCCGTATGCTGTGGTTATCAGCACAATGACGCTTTCCCTGGCTCACACCCATTGTTTGCTGGCCCATTAGGCTATAACGGCTCTAAAGCAGGCATGCAATTAATTCAAGAGGCGGACGTAGTATTGGCGCTAGGCACACGTTTAAACCCATTCTCTACCTTACCGGGTTACGGCATTGATTACTGGCCAAAGAATGCCAAAATTATTCAAGTTGACCTTAAGCCTGAGCGCATTGGTTTAACTAAAGCTGTCACCGTAGGTATTGTGGGTGATGCAGCTAAAGTAGCCAACGGTATCATGGGCAATTATCGACTAATGCTGGTGATACTGATCGTGCCGCTCGTAAGGCCCGTATTGCAGACACTAAAGCGGCATGGGACAGGGAACTGGAATCCATGACTAACGAAGAAGACGATCCAGGCACAACTTGGAACGAACGTGCCCGCGCTGCTAAGCCAGAGTGGTTGAGCCCGCGCATGGTATGGCGAGCGATTTCTTCAGTGATGCCTAAAGATGCGATCATCTCTTCTGACATCGGTAACAACTGTGCCATTGGTAACGCTTACCCAACCTTTGAAGAAGGGCGTAAGTATCTAGCGCCTGGTTTATTTGGCCCTTGTGGTTATGGCTTGCCTGCCGTAGTGGGGGCCAAAATCGGCTGCCCAGATACCCCTGTTATTGGTTTTTCTGGTGACGGCGCCTTTGGTATTGCAGTCACTGAGCTTACTGCCATTGGCCGTGATGAGTGGCCAGCTGTGACCATGATTGTGTTCCGTAACTACCAATGGGGTGCAGAGAAGCGTAACTCGACCTTATGGTTTGACGATAACTTTGTGGGCACTGAATTAGATGAGAACGTTAATTACTCTGCCCTTGCTGAAGCCTGCGGCCTGAAAGGGGTTCAAGCGCGCACTATGGATGAAGTGAGTTCTTCACTTAGCCAAGCCCTTGTAGATCAAGCAGCGGGTAAGACCACGTTGATTGAAATATTGATCAACCAAGAGCTAGGCGACCCGTTCCGTCGTGATGCTATGAAAAACCCAGTAAAAGTAGCGGGTATTAGCAAGAATGACATGCGCCCACAAAAAGGTGCATAAACGCTAAGTGTAATAAACGGGCATCCATGCCCTGCATGGAAGCCCGTAGTTACGTTGTTATTAACCGAACCACATGCCCACCATTGATCCCACTGCAAGCCCTCTATTTTTTAACAACACTCCTCTAACACTATACCCCTATAGCGACCTGCCACAAGGGCAACATAATCAGGTATAATAAGGCGGATTTTTCTACCTAATATTAGACCCTAATCATGACAGCTATTCGCACTCGCATTGCACCTTCTCCTACGGGTGATCCTCATTTAGGCACCGCCTACATTGCACTCTTTAATTTAGCCTTTGCCCGCCAGCATGGTGGCGAGTTTATTCTGCGCATTGAAGACACAGACCAAGAACGCAGCACCCCAGAATCTGAGCAAGCCATTCTAGATTCATTGCGTTGGTTAGGCATTGAGTGGAGCGAAGGCCCGGATGTTGGTGGCCCCCATGGGCCTTATCGTCAGAGTGAACGCGGTACGATTTACGCTGATTATGCCCAACAGTTAGTAACGAACGGTCATGCGTTTTATTGTTTTGCCACCACCGAAGAACTCAATGAGTTGCGTCTTCACCAAACGGAAAACAAGTTGCCCATTGGCTATGATGGCCGTGGTTTAGACTTGTCACCCACTCAAGTGCAGCAGAGATTAGATGATGGCATGCCTTATGTGGTGCGCATGAAGGTGCCACGCCAGGGTATGTGTGTGTTTCAGGACATGTTGCGAGGTAGTATTGAAATCGAATGGTCTCAAGTCGACATGCAAGTGCTGCTTAAAGCAGACGGCATGCCCACTTATCATTTAGCTAATGTGGTGGATGATCATCTCATGGGTATTACCCATGTGCTGCGTGGCGAAGAGTGGATTAATTCAGCACCCAAGCATCAGTTACTGTATCAATACTTTGGCTGGGATATGCCGCAATTGTGTCACCTGCCGTTATTACGCAACCCGATAAAAGCAAATTATCCAAGCGTAAAAACCCAACCAGCATTATGTATTACCAGCGCATGGGTTACTTGCCAGAAGCCTTGTTGAACTACCTAGGCCGGATGGGTTGGTCGATGCCCGATGAGCGGGAAAAGTTTAGCCTAGATGAAATGATTGCAGATTTTGATGTCAACAGAGTGTCATTGGGTGGGCCTATTTTTGACCAAGAAAAACTCGCTTGGCTTAACGGCCTATGGCTACGCGAAGACCTAAGTGATGCTGACTTTATGCAGCGCATGCAGACCTGGGCCATTAATCACGATTTCTTAGCTCCCATAGTGCCCCTTATTAAGCCCCGTGTGGACAAGTTTAGTGATGTCTTGCCACTTGCTGGGTTTTTCCTTAGTGGCATACTCAAGCTCACACAGGACGACCTAGGCAATAAAAACCTAGAGCCAGAACATGTGCGCAAAGCACTGCAGTTTACCCTATGGCGCTTAGAAGCCTTACGCCATTGGCAAAAGGACGATATTTTTGCCATCTGCAAAGGCATGGCAGAAACCCTAGATATTAAGCCCAAAGACTTATTTGCGACCTTGTTTGTGGTGATTACGGGTACGACTAATTCGGTGTCCGTATTTGATGCCATGGAAATCCTTGGCCCAGACATGAGTCGGGCGCGCATACGCCACGCTATCGAGCTTTTGGGTGGTCTTTCAAAGAAGGAAGCAAAGCGTTGGGATAAGGAATACCAAGCCCTCTAAGGTGCACTCAAAAAATGAGTGGAAGTGATTGATTAAAAACAGTCTTTTTCTACCCAAACGGGTAAAAAGAGACTTGCAATCCAGCCTCAGATGCCTATAATACGCCTCCATCAAGTCGCAACAGTTGTATCCCAAGCACTTGATACCCCTCGTGTGGGGCCTTAGCTCAGCTGGGAGAGCGCAACACTGGCAGTGTTGAGGTCAGCGGTTCGATCCCGCTAGGCTCCACCAATTATACGTCCGGCGATGACCGATATCGTCCCATAAACNCTGCAATTGCAGGGTTTTTTGTTTATACTATGTCCAAGGTTGTCCATCTTGATGCCCCTAAATCTAGGGAATAAAGGGGGCATAATCGGGGGCACTTCCCTAATCTCGGTTTGTTTTTCGATTTTATGCCCCCAATTTGAAGCATTGGAGGTAGTGATGGCGCTTACAGACATAAAGATCAAAAATGCTGCACCTAAAGAAAAGCCATACCGGCTTAGTGATTCTCAAGGGCTATACATCGAAGTGCAACCAAGCGGATCAAAGTACTGGCGGTTAAAGTATCGTTTTTCAGGTAAAGAAAAGCGCCTAGCTATAGGTGTTTATCCTAGGGTAACACTCAAATCTGCACGTAAAGCTTGTGAAGCTGCTAAAGACTACCTTCAGCAAGGTATAGACCCATCTCAAGCTAAAAAAGCAAAGAAGGTAGAGCAAGTTCAGTCTCAGCTTAACAATCTAGAAGCCATTTCAAGAGAGTGGCACACTCAACAATCCAAAAAATGGTCTGATAGCTACGCTGTTAAAGTATTACGAGCGATGGAGCGAGACCTGTATCCATATGTTGGTACTTTGCCATTGGATCAAATCTCACCTCCTCAATTATTAGCTGTTCTTCGTAGAGTAGAAAATAGGGGGGCTTCAGAGAGTGCACATAGGCTTAAACAAGTGGTTGGACAGGTGTTTCGGTATGCAGTTGCTACAGGTCGTGCCTTACGCGATATAACGCCAGATTTAAAAGGGGCACTAGCTACACCTAAAAAACAGCACTTTCCCGCTATCACAGAGCCAGACGATGTTGCTAGGCTGCTAAATATGCTTGATGCTTATCAAGGCACAGCAACCGTTAGAGCCGCATTAAAACTGGCTCCACTAGTTTTTGTTCGGCCTAAAGAGTTGAGGTGTGCAGAATGGCCTGAAATTGATTTTGATAAACAAGAATGGCGTATACCAGCAGGGAAAATGAAAATGGGTATGGTTCATATTGTGCCACTAAGTGCTCAAGCTATAGAAATCTTGGTTGATCAGAAATTGGTAACGGGGCACTGGGGTGGCTATGTGTTTCCTTCAGCTCGCAGCCCACTGAGGCCTATGAGCGATAATGCAGTGCTTTCAGCTTTTAGGAATATGGGTATTAGTAAAGACCAGATGACTGGTCATGGATTTAGAGCGATGGCACGCACAATTCTAGATGAAGTTCTCAACGAGCGGGTAGAGCTAATTGAGCATCAGTTGGCTCATGCTGTAAAAGACTCCCTAGGGCGTGCATACAATCGNACAACTCATTTACCACAGAGAAAGGTGATGATGCAGCGTTGGGCTGATTATCTTGATGTTATTAAATCCAACATGTGTGACCAGAGCTCTATTGGTCGAGCTTTTCCAATACGGCAAGTGGCCAGTTAATATTATTTATTCGAGGTAGTNTCTAATGACTGATATGAAAAGGGATTGGACGTGTGCTGGCGCGGAGGCTTTAGTAGAGATTGAAATTAGCCNTGATATGACGCAGCACATTTGTACCACACTGGCTCACGCTAAGCTCAAACCCAGCGATGACTTTTTTGTTGCAATTAAGCGAGCTATCTCACAATTTTGTACTGGCAAAGAGATAGCGGACTTAAGTTCTCCATCCGCGATACGTAGCAATTTGAATTCTGCCAAGAAAGCAGTACATCAGCTAAATAATAAGCTGAACAAACTGGACGAAAACTCACGCTTACTCATTAGTGAAGTGATGGAAGGTGGTATCAAGCATATGCAATTTTCTTTGCTTGATCAAATCAGTAAGGCGTTAACCGACGCCTCAGTGATTGCTGAGAAGTATCCGAAAAGGGGACGATTAAGGGAAGATTACCGCTTATGGTTGGCTGTAGATGTAGCTGATGCTATTCGTGAATATATAGGCGTCGAACCTTCATCAACTAAGGATGGCCTGTTTGAATCTATTCTATGTATCATTTTGGATGAAGTTACTGGACAAGAAACGACCTCACATCATGAATTGGTCCGGTCGGCCTTGCAGGTGAAAATAACTAAGAGTAATGGCTTAGTTGAGTATTCACGTATAAAAGACGATTAATTAGCAAATAAATACCCCTAATTAAAAGGGGTATTGGACAACCTCGGTTCCTTCAATATTTGCCTGGACATTAACTAGGTAATAGGCATCGAATATGACTTCACTTCCAAACAATGGGTATCTTCGTCTTAAACAAATTTTAGGTGACCCAAAAGCAACTCCACCAATACATCCCATTCTCCCAATAGGTAAAAGCACCTGGTGGTCAGGAATTCAATCAGGTCGGTACCCTAAAGGGGTAAAACTTTCCCCCCGCACAACAGCATGGCGCTGTGAAGACATTCGCCAATTGCTGCACGAATTAGGTGCTAATGTGGTTCATAGTTCACCACTGTTAAAATCTGAAATAGATTCTTGTCTGGGAGATCGAATTAAATTATGCGCAACTACATGTGAGAATAAGACAGGAGGAGCCGATCATGAGTAACAAACTATTCATGCAAGAATTCGGCCCGATGTTGATTGAGAACGGGTATAACATTATCCCAGTGGTTCAGGGAACCAAGAGGCCAGCACTAGCTAACTGGTCTAAAATCAAATCAACACCAGAGCTTATTGAGTCTTGGGATGCTGACGCCTCGATAGGTATAACGACTGGCGAAGTAGTGGCGATAGACATCGACTGCTATGACAAGCACGTCACGAATGCGATTTTTAAATACTGTAATCATAATATCGGCAGGGGACTGGGCCGTATTGGTAGAGCGCCAAAGGCTCTTCTTCTTTTTCGTACAGACACACCTATGGCTAAGTCAGTCTCGCCAAAGTAC
>JGI20154J14316_10000859_pt1 | contig 27363 bp, 30 predicted proteins | sample COG_04_FD_14316 | JGI IMG/M metagenome (IMG submission 14316)
GCGTTCTTTTTCTAAGCGTTCTTTTTCCCTGCGTGCTTTACTCTGCTGTCGCGAAGCAATCATGATGACCATCACGGCGATGGTAACAGCGACTATGCCGCCAACAGCGGTATTTTCCATATCACTCTCCTGATGGTGTCGCCTACATTGAGCTTCTAGGGTATACGGCTTTTACTTTTACAGCCAGACATACCTTTGCTGCGAGATAACCGGTACTCAGAGCTCGCTAATTAGGCGCCTCGCACCCGTCACCAAGTCGGTCATCAACGCCTCAATCGTGGTTTCCTGCAATAAACCAATACCCTGACCAGACCACATTGCCAGGAAATCTGGATTGTTCTGCGCCTGCGCGCGGGCCCGTAATACACCAGAAAGCGAATATTGAAGCGGGTAGGGCAGCATCGGCTCGTCAAGGGCTTCCAGCTCAGTGATATAGCGGTTTCGAATACCACGGGCAGGCTTGCCCGACAAAACACGGGTGACCACCAGCTGATCGGCTTCAGTGCTGAATAGCTGCTGGCGCCAAGCTTCAGTAATCGGCGTTTCACGACAGCCCAAAAAGGCGGTACCCATTTGTACCGCACTGGCGCCCAACGCCAATGCCGCCACGAGACCGCGGGCGTCCATTATGCCACCGGCGGCGATGACGGGCACATTAACCGCATCCTTGATCTGCGGTACTAACGCCAACGTACCGATGAGCGCATCGGAATAGTCGCCCTGAAAAGTGCCTCGGTGCCCACCGGCCTCAGCACCCTGCGCAATAATAGCGTCAACCCCTGCCGCAGCCAGGGTTCTAGCCTCGGCTACGGTGGTCGCACTGCAGATAACTTGGGCGCCCGCTGCATGAATACGCGCAACTGTCGCCTGATCTACCCCGAAGTGAAAGCTGATCACGGGAACTTGTTCTTCGAGCAGCACGGTGAGCTGTTCCATAGCCGGACCAAACAAACCTCGAGGTTCCGGTAATTCCTGCAGGCCCATTTCTCGATGATAGCCTTCGAGGCGATCCCGCAATCCAGGACCGATAACGGCAGGAGTCGCAGGGTGCTCAGTGTCGGCGGCGAACAGGTTCACTTGGAAGGGTAATTCGGTACCGGCCTTGATCTCGCGGACTACCTGGCGCAGCTTGTCGGGCTTCAGCCCGGCAGCACCAAGGCCACCCATACCACCGGCATTGCTCACACGGATCACCATGTCAGCGTTGGTAGCGCCTGCCATCGGCGCTAGTAGCACCGGGTGTTGAATACCGAATTGATCGAGTAAACCTCGGTTTCGCCAAGTCATGGGGCTATCTCCTTATGATGCTTCAACGTCAGTTATAACCGAGGCATCGTTGTAGAGTATTTTACAGGTTAGATTGTAATCGGACGCGAGCGCAGCACGAGTTGCCGGCAAGCCTCAATGGGGTGTTGTGTGGGCAACCCAGTCAAAAAGCAAATAACCATTTGCTCCAGGCCCACTAACTTGCGGTCTGCTCCTTTCAAAGCAGACCCCTGGATTCAGGCCGAGACAGCCAGGATTGTTGCGACGGCTTCTGTTCGACGTGGCACAGCGACAGGTGACATTGGCGCCTGAGTTAATGCTTTGGCCACCTGGTCAGGTAACCCGAGCATGCGTAATACATGTCTGGTGGTTTCGGGCATGGCTGATCGAGCCAGGTTGCCCCTGCGTATTTCCCGGCTCACGTGTCTGATCATGCCGATTATCAGGCTATGAGTCAGTGTTGGGTCATTGACCTTAAACCGTCCCCCTTTAGCACCCCGTTGAATATCCAGCAGTAACTGCTCGGCATCTTGATGCAGCACCCTTTGGTCTGTGAGGCCAGTAAATTCAACGAAGGTCGTCCAATCCCGATTGTCCTGGGCTTGAGTAAGGCTATATTGCAAACTCACTGCGATAATTGTTGCAGGGTCCTTGAGTGGCTGGCGAATGAGATTCAATGAGTCGTTAAATCGACCTTGGATATCTTCCAGAACCGCCTCAAAGGCTAGCTGTTTAGTTTGAAAATAATTATAAAACGTACCAAGACCGACTTGTGCGACTTCAGTGATGTCCTGGATCGAAATTTTTTCGTAACCTCGCCGCAACACCAGTTCATGGGTCGCGCTGATTAATGCCGCTCTTGTGAGTTCACGCTTTTGGGAAGTATTCTTATTTGCCATGCTTTTGCATTCCTCTTTCCTCTACTACAGCTAGCTCTTATTAGTGCGTCTATTAATCAAAAAGGTTTTACAATCATGATCTTAACAGACTTTAGACGGTAAAAAATGTACATAACATGGAAATAACTCATTCAATCCGCTATTTTGCTAGGCGTGACGCTAGCCAATTGGCCAGAAATTGAACTGGATGTACATGTAAACCATGACACAACCTTATGTGTTGGAGTGAACGATGAACTTTGAATACAGCTCGCAACAAGTCTCGATACAGCAGGCTATCGAGAAAATTTGTGCCAGTTTCGACGCTGACTACTGGCTTGCCCGCGACCGGGACGGCGTTTTTCCCAACGAGTTCGTAGCAGCCATCACCGCCGGTGGCTGGCTGGGTATCGCCATGCCTGAAGCTTACGGTGGCGCGGGACTTGGCATTACNGAAACCGCAATCATGGCACATACCATCGCCCGTTCCGGTGCCGGCATGACCGGCGCATCGGCGGTTCACTTGAACCTGTTTGGCCCCAATCCCATTGTTGTGTTCGGCACCGAAGACCAAAAACAGCGGTTTTTACCGCCATTGATCCAAGGTCAAGACCGCGCCTGCTTTGGTGTTACGGAGCCGGATGCCGGTTTGAACACCACACAACTGGTCACTCGAGCGGTCAGAGATGGTGATCACTATGTGATTAATGGACGCAAACTATGGACCACGACGGCTCAGACAGCCAATAAGATACTGTTGATCGTCCGTACGACGGCACTGGCTGATTGCAAGAAGCCAACAGAGGGTCTGAGCCTGTTCTACACTGACTTGAATCGCGAGTCTATTGAAGTGCGTGGAATCGAAAAAATGGGTCGCAAGGCCGTGGACTCCAACGCCTTGTTTATCGACAACCTGATTGTCCCGATTGAAGATCGTATCGGTGAAGAAGGGCTAGGTTGGAAGTATTTACTGCATGGCCTTAATCCCGAGCGAATCCTGATAGCCGCAGAGGCGGTCGGTTTGGGACAGGCGGCGCTGGCGAGAGCCAGTCAATACGCCAAGGAGCGGGTCGTTTTCAACCGCAGCATTGGCAAGAATCAAGGCATTCAACATCCGCTGGCCGTCAATTGGATGGAACTTGAAGCCGCTCAACTCATGGTGCAGAAGGCAGCTAGCCTATACGACGCGGGCAAACCCTGTGGCGCTGAGGCCAACAGTGCGAAGTATCTGGCGGCTGAGGCTGGACTGAGCGCCTGCCAAAGGGCGGTGCTGACCCACGGAGGCATGGGGTACGCGAAGGAGTATCATGTCGAGCGCTATCTTAGAGAGATCATGATTCCAGTTATCGCACCCATTAGTCAGGAACTCATTAAATCATTTATCGCCGAGCAGGTCCTCGGGCAAGACAAGAGTTACTGAGCCTACCCTTGATTCTCAGACATCATTGCCGTTCTTGGCGCGACTACCCTGACGGCGGCTTCGCAGCCTGTTGACGAAATCTATTGTGCTGGCCTTTAAACCACTGGCGCCACCGTTCTTGGTGAATTCCTCCACGAGGATAGCCTCAAGTTTGTTGACATAGCTGTCCGCGGATGGCGCAACCTGCTCCATCGTCGGCATTGGCATTAAACAAGTTGATGAAGACATCGCTGCGGCGCCCTAGGAGCATCAGGCGTCGAAAATATTTGTGCGGATCCTTAGGCGAGAACACAATGCCAGCCAGCGCCACGAAAATCGAAACCGGGCTCAATACCAGATCACGAAGGCCATCCATGGCCAGTCTCACCTGAAATATAACCACAGCACGTAGCAACTCCGCCCGGGTACCTGGTTTCGTCGGCATAGGCCGCGGAGCAGCGGGCGCTTCAGGCTGTTCCTCAAAATCATGGTCTTCTAGGTGGTTAACTAAGTGCTCGGCTAAAGGCGGTTCGGTCGGCATAACGACTCCCGTTCAATGCTGGGGTTTAATGCTGCGGTAAGGCCACAGTTCAATCCTACAACAACGAATCTAGCGGGCCTCAGCCTCGCGAGCACACAAATATTCCGTCACTGAGTCGAAATCACCTCTAAAGACGATACGATCAGCCTTAATATCGATTTGGTAATCATACATGGGGTCGTAGTAGTTGCTCAACAGATCCCTGATCCATGCTCTGTGTTGTTCAAAATCACCCTTGGCCTGGGCTGCAAAGGCGTTGCCAATACTAGCCCTTAGGCGTTTGTGTTCGACGCCGCCCAAGCGCTTTCGAATTCCGTCTATACCTGCCAAAAACACCGCGCTGTGGGCCGCTAACGCGAGTTCGGGGTCTGGTTCACGCGCCGTGAACTGCGCATATTGTTGAATAATGTACTCCTTGAGTATGCGTTCCACGCGATCTTCCAGACCCCCTTCTAGCAAGACCAACGGCGCTTGCTTCATCGCGGCCTGCAGGGGTAGCGGCAGGCTCACTCTGCCGATAAGCCGACCTTCATCTTCTACGACAACCGGAGATGCCGTCGAATCTGCACCCAGTTTGAGAAAATCGATCGCCAACCGGTTCTCGAAATCGATTTGACTAGGCTGCGCTTCTATCTGCCGACCAAACGCCGAGCCACGATGGTTGGCGCGCTTCTCAAGATCAACCAGTCGCGTTAAATTCGCCAGCAGGTCGGTTTTGCCATTGCCAGTTTTGCCCCCCAGTATCATCAGCGGCGGTAGTGCCTCGACAACCGTGAGTAAATAACTGCGTAAGGCCTTATAACCGCCTGGGATTCGGGGTACGTTGTAGCCGCTGGCCCGAAGCCATTCAACCGCCAGCTCCGAACGTTTACCACCACGAAAGCAATAGAGTCGAGCATTAGGGTTTTGGTCAGCAAAAGCTTGCCAAGCCTGCACGCGGAGCTCACGGATGTTACCACTGACCAGCTCGTGGCCCAGTCGTTCTGCGGCCTCGGCGCCGTCTTGTTTATAGCAAATACCCACAGACTGCCGTTCCTTGTCATCCATAATCGGTAAATTGATGGCCGTGGGAAAGGCGCCTTGAGCATATTCTACCGCCGCACGGACATCGATGAGCGGGGTGTCTGTTGTGAACAGGGCCTTCAACTCAGCGGGCATCATGATGCAAGCACTCCGGTGTCTGCTGGCCATGAACCCTCAATAGGATATTGCCCGGAAGGCTCAGGCGCGGCATCGATCGCGGTAAGGAAGTCGCTGGCATTCGCCGCCTGCAATTGAGTCAAATTGGCGCTAGTGGCCAAAAATGGTAAGGCGTATCTAGACAGGTAACAGTTGAGCATGAAGGTCCTTGGGTTTTCCAATAATGGTGGCGAATCAGGTCGTGATCGCGTTGATGAACCGAGTTCGGCAATCGATGTTCCGGATTGCTTCTGGCCTTGAACTCGATCCTGTTGGCGAATAGTAAACTATCGAGCGCCCATGAGGGCACCTTACATTGAATGGCTCGAGTCATAGTGACTGACGATCAGCGAGGGCTTTGCGTAAAGGTCTGTCTAACAGACCTGGAGGATAGTGAGAGGCAAATATTGATAGACCCAATGTTAGTAGTTAACTAACAGAGTGTTTGAGACTGGTTGCAGCGACGATGCGAATAGTGGCTGAACCCACCAATATACTTATTTAACATAATATNGATTATACGCATAACTAGATTAATGATCTAGGTCAAGAATTTGCCTTTTTGCTGTATTTCGCGCCTGAATATTATACCAACGGATTCATTTGTCTCCTGCAGGACCTATTCAGCCGAGCACGTATACACAAGCAGGACATTAATCCGGGTGAATATAGATTATTCTAACTAAGCGGGTATACTTTCAAAAGACACTTATTACCTGCACATTAACCACACCAAACGACCATCATAATCACAAAAAAGGTAGAGAGATATGGAATGTCCCAAGTGCCACGCCGCCATGGAAGAAGTAACTTACGGTCGGAACATGACCGTTGATCGGTGCACGAACTGCAAAGGCATCTGGTTTGATTTAGGCGAAGCTGAAGTCCTCAAAGGTAAATGGATGTCAGAATTTCTGGACAATGGCGACGTTGACATCGGCAAAGAGTACAACAAGATCGAAGACGTGAATTGCCCACGGTGCAGCAAGCTAATGCAGAAGGTCTCAGACCCTAAGCAACCCCATATTTGGTATGAAGTCTGTGACGATCACGGTATGTATTTTGATGCCGGCGAATTCACCGATTATAAGTATGAAACGATACTCGATAAATTTCGTGACTTGATCACTGGTAAACGCTAATCACCCTCGACGTTTACTTTGTTCAGGGTGTACGGGACACCAGGCGTTTGTCCTTTTGTCCTCGAGTTGTCCTCGAGGTAACATTTTCCGGGTGAAGCGCTGACCGAGCATGCTGCAAGCCTGTTCTCTAAGCCTGCTGGCCACCAACCAAGCTAGCCAGCAGGCAGTAACGCTGATACTGTTATCAAGGACAGCGGCCCCGCCGGATTCACCCACTAAAGACTCGATTTCATATGCGCATAGCTTCGTTTAACGTCAACAGCCTTCGGGTTCGACTGCACCAGTTACAAACCCTGATTGATTCGCATTCTCCCGACATCATCGGCTTGCAAGAAACCAAGGTTACTGACGCTGACTTTCCCCTAGAGGCCATTAACGCTATGGGTTACCACGCCGTGTTTCACGGTCAAAAAAGCCATCATGGTGTCGCGTTGCTGTCGCGCCAGCCGGCCCTCAATCCCGTCTGTGGCTTCAGTACGGACGACGATGAGAGTCAACGCCGCTTTGTTAGCGGGCAATTCGCACTGGCAGACGGCCGCCTTTTGACGGTGATGAACGGTTACTTTCCCCAGGGCGAAAATCGTGCTCATGCCACCAAGTTCCCGAACAAACGCGATTTCTATGCCCATTTGACCGAATTACTCGCCCGTCACTATGACCCTGAACAGCCACTGGTTTTGATGGGTGATATGAATATCGCGCCCACTGACCTGGACATTGGCATTGGCGCGCCGAACGCAAAGCGTTGGTTGCGCGAGGGAAAATGTTGCTTTCTACCGGAAGAGCGCGAATGGCTTTTACAGCTGCTGAACTGGGGAATGGTTGATACATACCGCAAACTCAAGCCATTTGCGAATGACACCTATAGTTGGTTCGACTATCGCAGCCGTGGTTTTGAGGCGGAACCGAAACGCGGTCTGCGGATTGATCTGATATTGGCATCCAAGGGCCTGGCGCCCGCGACGATTGACGCCGGCATCGACTATGAAGTGCGCGGTATGGAAAAACCCTCGGACCACTGCCCGATCTGGGCTGAATTTGCGGTTGAGCTCACGGGTTAAATAACCCTAATGCACAAATCCAGCCCGATCACGAATTATTCAGCTTGTCGAAACACTAAGCTGAAGGTGACGGGCACAACCGGGGTAATCGATTGTAAGTTGGCGATCTCCCGCAGCGCTTCGATGCCACCGGTTAGCCCAAAGTCAGCGGCGTTGATCATCAGCGGCTTGATGCTACTGACCTGAAAGGCCTGCTCAGACAGCCTGAAGAGTCTGACAGCGAGAGTCTTTGTGGCCTCCACACCATGAAGTCCGAGGTTAATTGTCAGATCCATCTGCAAGTATTCTCCTGCCGCAAGTGCCAGCATGGGAGCTAAGTCGAGGCTCGCGGTAACAGTTGCCGCTGGAAACTCACTGGTGCTTAGTAGTAGGTTACGGATGCGCTCGTTGCGCACAGGAATCAGGGTCTCGACGCTATCCAGGTCGATGTAAACGAGCGCGCCGCCGCCCTTCTCAACTGATCCGCGAAGGCTCTTAAAAGTATGGGCTTCAGCGATTGCATTGTTTTTGATCGACACGAAATTCAGGCTGGAGGGCCCGTTTTCTAGGATCCAGTCAGCTTGCGCCTGTCCAGAGACCAGCAGTGCCAAGGTCAATATCATGACTACATACCGACACCAGGCGCCAAGTCTGAATTCTCTGTTGATGATACTGTTTTGAAAGAGATACATACGTGATTTGTCCTGCAGGTGAGTGAGGTAAGAAGCGTTAGGTGTAATGACTCAATGATCTGAGCATCGGAATTTTCGCGACTTGGGGCCGAAGTACCAGATAAGCCGTTACTCCCAAAGCATCGGCGGCAAGATCCTGTAACTCAAAATGGCGATAACCAGTAAACCATTGCGCGATTTCTATGCCAAGTCCAAATAGAACCAAACCCGTCCACTTGGGCCAATAACCCAGGACCGCATAATCGAGTAAAAATGCCAAGACCAGAAAGGCCATAAAATGACTGGCTTTGTCCCAAAGCATTTCGGTGCCCGGCAGTTGCGAACGGGACAGCGTCAACCCACAAACCACGAGCACTGCGAGCAGAAAAACCAGCTTAAAGCCGAGGCGCAGGGTCTCAGCTTTCATCGTGCGCTGTTCCTGTGCCGGTTGATCTCCTGCCGCGTGGCAGTGGCCGCAGCCCGGGCGGCGTCAGCAAAATCTTCGTCGCTAGAGGCATAAATTACCGCCCGCGACGAGCTGATGATCATCATTCCGCCCTGCCCTGCGGTCATTAGCGCCTCGACATCACCACCTTGGGCGCCGACACCAGGCACTAAAAACGGCATGTCACCACTGATCGCACGGATTCGGGCCAGTTCTTCTGGCTGGGTTGCCCCGGTCACCAAGCCGATATTACCAAATTGATTCCAGCGACCTGCAGCCTCCTCGGCAACATATTCAAAGACTCGCCTGCCATCGCTTAAGGTCAGATTTTGAATATCTGCACCACCGGGATTTGAAGTCCGGCACAAGATAAACACGCCCTTATTCTGATATTCGAGATACGGGACCATGGAGTCATAACCCATATAGGGATTGACGGTCACCGCGTCAGCGCCATAACGCTCAAACGCTTCTCGCGCATAATGTGCCGCGGTACTACCAATGTCGCCCCGTTTGGCATCTAGCAGTACCGGTATCTGTAATTCTCGTAGGTAAGCAATGGTGGCCTGCAATTGATCCTCCGCCGCCTGACTGGCGTAGTAGGCAATCTGAGGCTTGAAGCAACACGCTTGGTCAGCTGTGGCATCGATAATGGCTTTATTGAAAGCAAATATCGCATCGGGCTGAGTTTGCAGATGGGCCGGCAGCCGTTTTTGGTCAGTATCCAGGCCCACACAAAGCAAGGACCCCGTCGCCTGTTGCCGCTTAGCTACGCTCGAGAAGAAGGTTGTCATAAAATTAGGCATGCCCTTGATGGGANTTTATCAGTGTGCCAATTTACGTCAGTCTTGGCAGAAATNGTCAGCGCAGTATACGCACAGGGACGCGGAAAGCATAGACAAAAAGGCCTTAAGCCCATGAAATATATGAAAATATAATATTTTTTCTGAGTTGGCACGATCGTCGCTCCGTGAATCAGTGCAACTACGTTATCACGGATGACGAGACCCACTGACGAAGGATAAGCTCATGACAACCTCGCTGTTGATGGCAAAAATCACACGCTTCATTGGCATTCGCAAGAGCCTACTGCAGACGGCCCCACCGTCATCGGCACAACGACGGGAGACTCGGCAGCCTAACCTGGAAAAGCTGTTTGTCCAAATTACTGCTTGCCCAGACCCGGACATGACCGGCATAACGCTCTCCTGTAATACCCGAGAAACCTCGGCTGGCGGCTTACGCATCGTTGCTGGCACCTGCGTTCCCATCGGCAGCAGACTCGATCTATGGGTCAATATCAGCGCGAGGCCGACCAAATACTTTGTCACGGGCGAAGTCCGTTGGGTCAGTCCAGCCGATGGTGATGACTATGATATGGGGATTGAACTCGATGCGAGCGCCGCCACTGATATCGATGCTTGGCGAGAGTTTCATACCTGAAACCCCGAGCAAACGGCACAACTACAGTGGCTTGAGGAGCGGCCCGGCTCGACTGTCTTCGACCTGAAAGCCCGCCTCGGCTATAGCCGCTCGTAACTCGTCGGCCAATTGCCATTGCTTGTCTTGGCGGGCTTGCTGGCGCTGTTGAGCCAGTATTTGAACCGCCTCGGGGACCTCGATCACCGCCGGCTGCCAGTGTTTAATATCTAGTCCAAAAACCTCATCGAAGGCCAGTAAGGTGGCTTTCTTGACTGAATTCGGCAGGCTGGATTTCGCCAGATCCCAGGTTAGCGCCAGCGCTCTGGGCATGTTCAGGTCATCATTCACGAAATTCAGAAACCGCTGGTAGAAATCTGCATCGACCTCACTCGGCTCGCCCCATTCCCAAGCCGCCTGATACAGTCGCTGCAAAGCGATCCCATTAGACTCCAGACTCTCCCAAGAAAATGACATCTGGGTTCGATAATGGGCGGTCAGGCAAAAATATCGGTACGCCACAGCAGGTAGGCCTTGTGCCTCGATAGATTCTAGGCGCAGAAAGCCGCCAGTGGACTTCGACATCTTGGCATTGTCCATCTGCAGAAAATAGCCATGCATCCAGATGTTGGCCATACGGGTACCCCGACTGGCCTCGGACTGGGCAATTTCATTGGTATGATGGATGGAGATGTGATCCTCACCCCCGCAGTGAATGTCAAAATAGTCGCCCAGATATTTCGCTGCCATTGCCGAACACTCTATGTGCCAGCCAGGAAAACCACGGCCCCAAGGGCTGTCCCACTCCATCTGCCGCTGTTCGTCGGCGGGCGAAAATTTCCAAAGGGCGAAGTCAGTGACGAAATGCCGCTCACTTTCGACCCGCGCACCCTCCATCAAGCCAGCAACATCAAGCCGTGCCAGATAGCCGTAATGGTCAAGTTTGCGAGAGTCAAAATAGATCCCATCACTGGTCTGGTAGGTAAAACCCTTGGCTTGCAGGTCAAGAATGAAATCGATCTGCTCTTGAATATGATCTGTGGCTTTACACCAGATGTCGGGCTCACTGATATTCAGCAGGCTCAGATCCTGCTTGAACGCCGCCGCATAGAACTCCGCCATCTCCCAGGCATTCATGCCGGCTCGCCGGGCGCTCAACTCCATTTTATCTTCACCTGTGTCGGCATCAGAAGTGAGGTGCCCGACATCGGTGATATTCATCACCAATTTGACCTGGTAACCGTTCAAGACCAAGACCCGGCGTAGCACGTCTTCGAACAGGTAGGTGCGTAGATTGCCTATATGGGCATAGTTATAGACCGTTGGCCCACAGCAATACAAGCTGACCTCGCCTGGCACCAGGGGCTCAAATGTGCGCACTTTGCGCTCGTAGGTATCAAATAACTGCAGTTCCAAACCGGTACCTTTAACTCAGCGCTTATCGCAGGGCATCTTAAGGAAAACCATTCCGAGCACAAGCATCAAGTGGCGCTGGCGGCCCGCTCGGCCATCACCCGCTCTACCGTATCAACGATCACCTGGGTCTGCTGGTCAATTTCCACATTCACCGGGTCGTCGATCTGCAGCAGCGCAAAATTAGTCCGTCGCAGGGTTTCAGGGATTAAGTTGACCGCGAATTCTTGTTGATTAACCGCCGCGATCGTCAGGCTCGCGCCATTGAGCGCCAGATAGCCCTTGCTGAACACGTACTTCATCCAGTCAGGTCGGCCTCGAAATGTGATTCGGCGATTGTTCTCGGTATTTTCGATATTCACCACTGTGGCAGTATCCACCACATGCCCTGACAGGACGTGCCCACCGACTTCGGCGTTGGCCCGAGCCGAGCGTTCGATGTTCACGAGGGTCCCGACCTGGATATTTTTCAAATTGGTCAAAGCCAGCGTTTCAGCAATGGCATCGAACCAAACTTCGGCAGCCGCCATGGCCGTCACTGTAAAACAGGTGCCGTTGACTGCAACGCTGGCGCCCAGGGTCAGCTCGCCAGTTAGATCAGCTGGCAGCACAACGCTGAAGGTCCAAAGGCCGGGTTTCTTTTCTAGAGAAGCGATCGGCAACATCGCTTGAACAATGCCTGTATACATAAACTGCATCCCGACCCTCAAGGGCCACCTATGAACCGGAAACGCACCTTAGCGAGGCCTCTGTGAATTGTCAATGGAGGGTTCCACGGATAACATTACACATTAATTAAAGCATTTATCTTGTTGATATATATAACTCGAAATCGCCAATTATTTAATCTGGCTCGTCTCTCGCCGACAGGCTATGATGCTTTTCCTAATGATTTGACGATGGCCCATGCAGTGATTGATCTACGCAGTGACACAGTGACCCAACCTACAGCGCCCATGCTCGATGCGATGCGGGTCGCCGCAACCGGCGATGATGTTTATGGCGAAGACCCCACGGTCAACCAGCTGGAGCAGCTAGCCATGACCCTCACTGGCAAGGCCGCCGCGGTCTATGTGAGTAGCGGTACCCAAGGTAATCTACTGGCACTGATGAGCCACTGTGAGCGGGGAGATGAATATATTGCCGGCCAACAGGCTCACACCTATAAGTATGAGGGCGGCGGCGGCGCCGTTCTGGGCGGTATCCAGCCGCAACCCCTGCCCTTCAATCACCGTGGCGAACTCGATCTCGATGAGGTTGTTCAAACCATCAAGCCCGATGACTTTCACTTCGCTCGGACACGTCTGGTGTGCTTGGAGAATACTCAGGCAGGCCAAGTGCTTGCCATGGATTACCTGAAGGAATATTCAACCCTGGTGCAGGCTGCTGGATTACAGCGCCACCTTGATGGTGCGCGTTTATTTAATGCCGCGGTTAAGCTTGGGGTCGAGGCCATCGATATCTGTCGGTATTTTGATTCAGTCTCGATCTGTCTATCAAAAGGCCTGGGCTGCCCGGTGGGCTCTTTGCTGGTGGGCGATGTGGCACTGATTCAGCGTGCCCGGCGGCTGCGCAAGATGCTGGGCGGCGGCATGCGCCAGGCCGGCGTGATCGCAGCCAGTGGTATCTATGCGCTCCAGCACCATGTGCAACGCCTGCAGGACGACCACGTGCGCGCCGCGCACCTTGGACGTGCCATTGCAGACCTGCAGCATGTAAGACTCGCAAGCCCGGTACACACCAACATGGTGATGTTGGATCCCACCAGTGTCGACATCAAAATTCTATCGACTTACCTGGAGACTCAGGGTATTCGCCTGTCTGGGCCGCGCCTGGTGACCCACCTAAATATCACGGACACCGACATCCAGCAGATTATCGATGCCCTTCAGCGATTCGATGCAAGCGTGCATTAGCCGTGACCGTCAGGCTATTCGGCTCAACCTAGTATCAGGCCGGCGATAGCCCCTGTCATACAGGTCGCCAGGGTCCCGGAAATTAATGATTTGGGTGCCAGGGCCATGATCTCCAATCGGCGTTCGGGGCACATGGCGCTCAGACCACCGATCATAATACCGAGACTACCAAAGTTCGCGAATCCACAGATTGCGTAGGTCATAATCAAGGTGGATTTAACCGATAACTGGCCAGGTTCCAGGGCCGCCAACGCAAAGAACGCGATAAGCTCGTTGAGCACTGTTTTGGCGCCCAGCAACGAACCGGCTACCACTGATTCTTGCCAAGGAATACCCATTAGCCACGCCAGCGGTGCAAACAACCAACCCAAGATCCGCTCCATGGTCAGTAACTCATCATCGAGTAGCGGCAATAGGCTGAGCAGACTATTCAGCAGCGCCACCAAGCTGATCAGCACAATTAACATAGCGCCAACATTCACCATCAACCGAATGCCGTCGGCGGTGCCGCGAGTCACAGCATCCAGCAAACCATGATAGTTCACCGGGTCGATAAGCTGGTCACTGCCCGAGGATTCATCGCCAGGAATCATAACTCGCGCCATCATAATCGCTGCCGGCGCACTGATGACCGAAGCCGTCAGGATATGCCCCAAGGCATCGACTATAACGCCCTGCAGGATGATCGAATAGAAGATCATCACCGATCCAGCCACAGTCGCCATCCCACAGGTCATGACAATAAACAGTTCGCTGCGGGTCAACCTGTTCAAGTAAGGCCTGATCAGCAACGGCGCCTCGACCATACCAAGGAAGATATTCCCCGCTGCGCTCACCCCCACTGCACCCCCGACCCCCATGCTTCGCCGTAAGACCGCCGAAAAACCGCGGATCACTAAGGGCAGAATCCGGTAATACCAGAGCACCGCTGAAACTACTGTAAAAAACAGGATCAGAGGCAAGACACGGAATGCCAGAATGTAAGTGGAGCCCGCATCGGTAATCGCATAGGGATACGCGATATTCGACGGATCACCACCGAGATAGCCAAACACGAACTGGGTACCCGCATCGGTGGCACTGGCGACGGCCACCACACCGCGGTTCAGTAAAGTCAGTGCTTCTCTAACGAAAGGCACCTTGAACAGCAACAACGCCAGCAGCAACTGCAGGCCCAGACCGCCGAGCAAGACCCGCCAATCCGGCATTTGACGGCTCTCGCCCAGCGCCCAGCCGATCGCGATAAACATGCTCAGGCCGAAGCAGGCTTGAATCATTAAGGTAAGGTCTGCCATCACAGGTATACTCTGGAGATTGAAAGGTTGACGTGTCGGTGGCAAGCAAACTCACAAAGCAGGCAGTGCACGATAGAGATATTTCCACGAATCCGGCCACAAAAGCAAACCCGTTCGTATCAAGGAGCAACTGAACCATGTCCACAGTGATGGTGTGCGGCAGCGTCGCGCTGGATTTAATTGGCCGCTATCCCGGCTCATTTCATGATTACCAAGCTAAGTTTCCAGTCACTGGTCTGAATATCTCCCTGCAGCTCGCACAGTTGAGCACCAGTTTTGGTGGTTGCGGGCTGAATATCGCCTACGGCTTGCATCAATTAGGCGTCGCGGTACTGCCCGTCTCTGCCGCGGGACGAAACTTCGACGACCATTACCGGCAGCATTTACAGGCACTGGGCATGGATATCAGCAACATTATCATTGATCCCGACTACGCTCAGTGCGCCTCTGCAGTCTTAATTAGCGATGAACAGGGTAATCAGATCACGGCGTTCCACGCTGGTGCAGCGGTCTCGCCGCGCCGGCCATTGCCCAGCACTATCCAGGGCATAGAGGCGGTGACGCTGGCGGTCTTAGCGCCAGAGGACGCGCCCATCATGCTGCGTCAGGCCAGGGATCTCGCGAAACTGGGCATTCCCATCATGTTCGATCCGGGCCAGGGACTGGCAGAGTTCGATCAGGCCGACTTAGTCGAATTACTCAATCTCTGTGGCTACCTGATCGTCAACAGTCACGAATGGCAGATCTTGCAACACAACGCCGGCATGGACGCCAAGGCCATCCTCGCAGGCAATCACCAAGTGATAGTGACCCACGGCGCCGAGGGCGTAGACATCTATAGTGCCAATGGCATACCGACCAGAATTCAGGCCGTGGCAAGCGATTGCGCCATCGACTCTACAGGCTGTGGTGATGCATTTCGCGCCGGCTACATTTATGGCTTGCTCGGCGGCTGGTCGCCCGAGATCTGTGCCCAGTTGGGCTGCCTAACGGCAGTCTATAATCTGGAGAGCGATCAGACCCAACGCTATCAAATCTCTCATGAAGCCTTTGTGCAGCGCTATGAACTAGCCTTTGACACGAGGTTTCCTGCTTAATCAGTGGTTCGCGGCTTGATCAGACTACGTAACCAGTGAGCCAATTGATTGCCCTTGAGTTGACGCCGATAATAATCGGCCTCAAAGTCGTCATAACTCGTCTCAGCAGTGAACAATTGTTGGCGGGTAGTGAGATGAGCGGCATCAAGGCTGCGAATGACCCGTGCTGGATTGCCAGCGACAATGGTATTGTCTGGCACATCCTTCGTTACAACCGCGTAGGCGCCGACAATACTATTATTGCCAACGGTAACACCCTTGGTAATCAGCGCACTGTCACCCACCCAGACATTATCTTTCAGCACGATGGGGCGGTGCGCACCCGGCGCGTAAATACGATGTTGCAGATCATGCCAATCTGCATCAGTGAGATAGCAATTCATGGCAAGCATGCAGCTATGGCCCGTTGTGATGGCGTCCGCGGAGGAAATTCTGACACCGGGATTCACAATACTATAATCACCGATGCTAATATTGCCCAGACCTTCAAACACCGCCAAACGGACCGGTTTATCTGCCAGCGCCATGAAATGCACATGATCACCAACGGTGATATTGGGTCCGGAAATCTGCAGATAGCGGGGATTCAGCACCCGCAGGTCACAACCACTGACTTCAAACTGCGGCCGACAGATCCTATCGACGTAAGTTTGATTCAGCCAGTCTGCCATCTGTTTTAGCCAATAAGGCCGGTGATCTTGACGCACGATATTCGCCCTCTTTCGCAGCCCGCAGTCTGAGTAAACACAGGAGTGAAAACAAGGATGGAATGGCTCAGGTTTCTGTGTAAGCATTAGGCCGAATTAATAGTAGCCAGGATCATCAGGTAATATGCAGGGCGGTAAAATCATCTTTCTCAATGGCACCTCCAGTTCCGGCAAGACAACCCTTGCCTATGAACTCCAAGAGCAGTTGCCGACGTTGTATTTGCATATGGCGCTCGATCAGTTTCGGGACGGCATGCCTGACAAGTATCGTGGCCTGAACTCACCTGCTGGCAGCCCTGGCGCCCAGGGCCTGAATGTCGTGCCGGTCACCGACGCCCACGGTATGCATACGGCGGTAGAATTTGGCCCTATCGGCAAACAAATGCTATACGGAATGCGCCGGGCTATCGCGGCCATGGTCAGATCAGGCACCAATGTCATCATTGATGACATTATTCTGGAACCCGAATTTCTCGATGATTACTTGCAGGCATTTGCAGGTCTGTATGTCCTGTTCGTTGGCGTCCAGTGCCCGAGAGAAGTGCTCTCAGCCAGGGAGAACGCTCGCCCCGGCCGGTTCCCGGGGACTGCCGTCGGCCATTTTGAAGTCTGCCACGCCCACGACCTGTATGACGTTCGAGTCGATACATCTAAGGACTTGCCACCCGTCTGCGCCCGTCAGGTGATTGAATTCATGCAGACCCAGACACCCCAGGCCTTCACTAATCTGAGCCAGCAAAAACGAGCGAATTGCCCATGAGCGCCAATGATGTGACCACAGATCAGGAGTCAGCGCAGGATATTCTTGGCCATCCGCGGGGCCTCTACGTCCTGTTTTTTACCGAGATGTGGGAGCGATTCAGTTATTACGGTATGCGCGCCCTGCTGATGCTGTATCTGACTAAGCATTTTTTATTCGGCGACCGTGAGGCCGGCTTGATCTACGGCAGCTACGGCTCACTGGTGTATGCCATGCCCGTCATCGGTGGCCTTGTCGCCGACCGTTATCTGGGCTACCGCAAGGCGGTGGCATTCGGCGCCTTCCTCCTCGTCTGCGGCCACTTCGGCATGGCCTTTGAGGGCCAGGCCGCGGTGGAACAATGGGTTGATGGGAAATTGGTCATTCAGCGGGACGGTTTTTACGAACAGACGTTCTACCTATCATTAGCGGCTATTATTATCGGCGTTGGGTTCCTCAAAGCCAATATCTCAACCATGGTCGGCCAGCTTTATGGCACCAAAGACCCCCGCCGCGATGCCGGCTTTACGATCTTCTATATGGGCATCAACCTGGGGGCCTTCACTGCGACTTTGGCCTGCGCTTATCTGGGCGAAACCTATGGCTGGCGTTATGGCTTTGGGCTGGCCGGGATAGGCATGCTGTTCGGCCTGGGCGTGTTTCACTTTTACCGCCGCCACCTGCTCGGATTCGGCGAGCCACCCGCACCGGAATGGCTTGCTGCTCCGGTGATACCCGGCATCAACCGCGAACGTTTGATCTACCTGCTGGGTGTGGTCGGGGTATTCGGTATTTGGCAACTCATTCAACAAACCACCGAGCTGGGTCTGTTATTGCTCGTGATGGGTGCGATCGTACTGGGCTGGGGGATCTGGTTCTCGTTGGCACGTTGCAGCCCGGTTGATCGCGATCGGATGCTCGTCATGCTGTTTTTGATCTCCGTGTCCGTAATGTTCTGGGCCCTGTTTGAGCAGGCTGGCTCATCCTTGACCCTGTTCACTGACCGGAACATCAATATGGGCGATTTCTTTACCGCCGGCATGTTCCAGGCGCTCAATCCCATGTACATTATTTTTCTGGCACCTGTATTTGCCTGGGTCTGGGTCAAGCTTGCTGCCAAAGGTCTTGAACCGACCACTCCGGCAAAATTTGGCCTGGGTATTCTCCAGGTGGGCCTGGGCTTTGCCGTACTGGTCTATGGCACTTCCCTGGCGGGCCCGGACGGCAAGGTATCGATTATCTGGTTGGCACTGATGTACTTGCTGCACACCACCGGTGAGCTGTGCCTGTCACCGGTGGGCTTGTCAATGATCACCAAGCTCTCGGTGAAGCGCATCGCGGCCATGATGATGGGGGTCTGGTTCCTGTCCAGCGCTTTCGCAGCCTATGTGGCCGGCATGATCGCCGGCGCCATGGCTATCGACGACAACGATACAGGGGCAGTCGATGCGCTGACCTCCCTGGCGGTCTACAGCTCGGTGTTTGAGAAACTCGCCTGGGTTGCCATTGGCCTGGCTATCGTCGTGCTGGCGCTTTCACCCCTGTTGCATAAACGCATGCACGGCATACGNTAGGCGACTGTCGCCATACCCCGGTAGCTGTAGGTCGCAATTTTCGGCCCGGGGATATAACCCTTTGTCATTTCTATGACCTGGAAACCATTCTGCAGGATCAAAGTATCCGGCCGGCGGTTTAAATGACAGCCACCCGCCAGCTTGTTCCAGGTCGGATTAATCCGGCGCTGCCAGCTGGCAATGTTCGCCTCTGGTGATTCGCCGTGTTCAATAAATATCAGTTTGCCACCGGGCTTCAGCAAGCGCCTGACCTCTCGCAATGCGGCATCCGGATCTGGAATCGTGCATAGGGACCAGGTAATCACGGCTGTATCAAAGATTTTATCTTCCAGCGGAATGGCTTCAGCGCCCACCGCCAGAAACTCCACATCGAGTTTCCCGTCCCTGGCAATCTCGCGAGCGTAGGCCTGCAGTTCGAGGGAGGGGTCAACACCGGTGACGTGCACATTCCGATCATAGAACGGCAGGTTCAACCCCGACCCGACACCGATCTCCAGCACGCGGCCCGTGGCTAGCGGCACTAAATCTCGCCGTAAGCGCGTCATTTCAGGTGCCTTCATCGCTAAATTCAAAAGCTTAGGCAGCAAGTATTTGTCGTAAAATCCCATTTTATCGTTACCTCTGAGTGGCCGGGACACGACCGGCATAGGCTACTATAACTTGCCTAGTTAATCGTATAGCTACCCTTATAGCTACTCGAGTATAGCTACTCGAGCGCCCTCAGGGTGAGCGTCAGCGGTACGAGTGACGCATCGATCGCTGAAAACGATTCGCCGTGGTTTAAGTAGATCTGTGGCCAGAAAGCCCAACAGTGCGCCTTCAATGGTCTCGGCAACACCGGGCACGTACAGAATCGTCAGCGCGACAATGCGACAATGCGACAATGCGACAACCACTAAGACAACCACACAGCACATCAGATAACTTTTGCTGCCAATATTATTGCTCTCTCCGAGGCGCAACTTCAACTATCCAACACATCACCCTGCTGGGTTCTAATCATCTGCCGCTCATAGCGAATACCATTGGCTCAGATGACTGCCAGCCCATCAGCCTCAGCCGCTTACACAACCCAGTGTTTCCGTAATCGGCCCAACATTGTCTGCATATAACCAGAATCGACGTATAATTTGTCTTGATTCTCATGGACCCAGATCAAACGTGAGTTAACGGGGTTATTCAGCTGCAATTCGATGACCGGGACAGCCTGAGTAATCGTCCAGCCAGGCGCCGGGCCTGAATACAGCTCTCCGTCGGGAAAAAGTATCGAGGCTCCGGCATTGTCTCGGTTCTCGTAACGAAGGTTGCCACGGGCAATGCTCGGCACCCGTAAAACAATACCGAGCACTGCCAGTACCGCGCTTACATCATGCATAGTGTCTATAGCCTCATGGACAAAGAGACTGGCAGAAAATGTGGACCGAACGGAGAAACAGGAAATAGGTAGCGAGTCGGTCAATCATTTGATTAGTCTATCAACTACCGGCATCCTTAGGCCGACTCGCCCATATCATTTAGGAGCCCGCCTACGATGTCTGACCGTTTTGCGCCGCCCACTGCTTTAACGCCCTCTAAGCCAGAGCCCACGGACTCAACCGCAACGAGGGATCCACGATGGCAGGCGCAGATCGATGCGTTAGCTGCCCATTTGCAACAAGCGCAACGCATTGTCGTGTTTACCGGTGCTGGTATCAGCACCGAATCGGGTATTCCAGATTTTCGAGGGCCAATGGGTGTTTGGAAGACGATGACGCCCATCGATTTCAGCGACTTTGTTCGGTCCGAGACTGTGCGTCGAGAATCCTGGCGTCGAAAGTTCAGTGGTCCCGACCTAATGGCAACGGCGACGCCCAATACTGGCCACATCGGCGTCGCCAAGCTCGCCCAACTCGGTAAACTGCACTGTGTTATCACTCAAAATGTCGACGGCTTACACCAACGGGCCGGAGTTGACGACGGTCAGGTCATCGAAGTTCATGGTAACGCGAACTACGCCACCTGCCTCGACTGTCACCAACGCTATGAACTGGCGCCGATCAAGCAAGCTTTCATGCAAAACGATCAGTTACCCTATTGCGAGGTCTGTGGCGGTATGATTAAGACCGCGACAATTTCATTCGGCCAAGCTATGCCTGAAGCTAAGATGCAGCGTGCCCACGAGGCTGTGCTCAACTGCGATCTATTGCTGGCGATGGGCTCGTCGATGAGCGTCTATCCGGCGGCCAGCTTGCCGCGAGTCGCGGGCCAGCAAGGTGCTCGCTTGATACTCATCAACAATGAAGCCACTGACTTAGATGGTCTTTGTGATTTGGTCATTCATCGGCCAATCGGCGAGTCCCTCTCTGCCGCACTAGCGCAGATGCCTCAGAGCTCAACACCTAACGATTCAGCGCATCTATAGCCCCCAGCTTAGGGCAGGACTGACCGGTGCTCGAATATACCCGCGACTATTTCGAGTAATGCAGCGGGCTCAAAGGGTTTTCGAATCGTGTGAATTGACGTAGCTGAGGTCGAGTCCATCATGGAATGTTCCGAATGACCCGAGCACAAGATCAACGGCAGATCGGCACGCACCTGCCGCATAGCCTGAATGATGGCATGACCCGAAAGGTTAGGCATATATTGATCGGTGATAATCAGGTCAGTGGCATCGGGCTGTCTGCGCAGCCGATCAAGGGCCATGACAGGGTCATTATAGATCGTCACCTCGTAGCCCGCCTGGCTTAAGATGATACTGAGAAACCCTGTCACTGCTGGCTGATCGTCTATGACTGTAATTCGCTGTAAACCCGCTAGTTGAGGATTTCGACCTTGAACGACCTTGGTTGCAAAGCCCGATTCGATCGGCAAATAGACCGTCAGCTGGGTCGTATCCATCAGACCATCGAGAATCAGGTGCCCGCCTAGGNTATGTGATATCTGACTTAGTTCAGCAAGGGGATTGTNACCACCGACTCGGCTAGTTGATGCTCCGGGCTTAAATCCATACACCCGGTAGGCTCGGTCGAGCACGAGGCCGGGCTGCTCTAACCTGAGTATTAACCATTGATCGGCGCCTAGCGAAGCGCCACAAACGCTACAGTTATCCGTCGACAAAGCCATGCTAAGCTCGCACTTCAGCAAACTCGGTGGCGCGTCCTGGCCAGCTAACTGAGAAAACATTACCATTTGGCGCAGGGGTGCNTGCACATGGGCGAACTGATCTGACGACAGCTTGATGCCGGTAATTTGTACAGCGGTACCNAGCTCCGTATTCAGATCATCCAAAAGGCTCAGCGGCCTGTGAGTCTTGCTGTCGGTCGCTGTTTCTGTCGAGAGCAAATCCCGTATTTCCAGCGCTGCTTCGTCAATCGTCTCAATGAGCGCTAAAGCCGGCACCGGTAGTTTGTCGATTCGCCGCAATAGATAGGCGTAGCCGAGGATGATAGCGTTGAAGTTCAGCAGTGCATGCGCAATGGAAGAAACGTCGACAATTTCAGCGGCCCCAGCGCCAGCCCTTGAATCACTTGATGGCAGCAAGCGCGATCCACGCCGACCAACTTTGGGTGCGACGATATGTAGCCCATAAACTCGAATGACCTCCCCCGACTCAGCCCTAACCATCGCCGTTGCAGTTGAAGTCACCGCATGCTCAACGCCGTTAGGGCCAGCCAAACGATGCTCTAACGAGAATGTATCGACTTCGCCGCTGATGTAGTCCGTCAGTGCTGCGATCACACGATCCTGATCTAGGGGCGCAATAATCTCGCGCCAAAAGCCAAGTGGCTGCTCAGTGGCTGGAGAATCGTAACCAATGTATGATCGCCAACGATCAGACAGCACCAAAGTTTGCTGAGGCAGATCAATAGTCCAGTGTCCCCAGGTCGTATCAACGAGTAAATCCAGCCACGACGTTAGTGGTGGCTCTCCTGAACCCATACTGCACAACACCAGAATGTTTTTCACAGGCTCCTCCGCACGTATAAAGTGCCATTGACATTCACGCACTTCGGCGGTTTTCAGCAAGGCCGCAAAGGTCAACGAGGCCCGATTATTCGCCGCCAGTCGCCGCTCGATCAACGCCACCACACGGGTCCGATCATTGACTGGAAACAGGGTGCTGAGTTTGGGCCTGGCAGCGCTCGCATCCCCCAGAGAAAAGTACCGAATAGCCATGGGGCTGGCTGAGCTGATGGTCAAACTGTCATCAAGAATAAATGCGGGGAACAGCGGCTGCTGGATAAAATGTGCAAATTCTGCGTGCTGACGAGTCACGAATTGCGGCTGACCGTCATCTGTTAAATACAAGTTAAATCGACCCCAAGTCTGACGCTGGAAAAACTTAACTTGCCGATACAGCCGATCACCGTAACGACTGACCAGACGGAGGCTGGGCTCAGTGGCACCGTCAAATTCCAGCGGATTTTGCAGGAGGGCTTCTAGCACATCGAACTCCGCCTGTTCGTAGTGCGGATATTCATTGAACAAGGCGATGCACTCTGCACTGCTGCTATAACCCAGCAAACGGGCGAAAGCCTGATTACACTGAATCAGTTTTTGCGTAGGGTCGAGACAAAACAGAGGCAATGGATTCGCCTCGTAGAGCTTTCGAAACGTCTGCTGACGTCGCCAGGTCGGAATCAAGATCGCAGTTGCGATCAGGAACAACGCCGATGTTATAACCAGCCATAGATTGTCCATGGGGGCATTAAAACGCTGCTATGCATAAAAAGCTATGGAATCCACCCACGATCAGATCAAGGGTCGAGGGGCGGATAGAGCATTACCCTATTAAAACGCAGTTTGTTATGATCACGGCTCACCTTAAGAAGACACTGCTGTGATCGTTAGAAATTTAACCTTTCAAGTTTTTATCGCTGCGCTACTGGGCATCGGCACCGCTTGGCTATTCGCCGACGATAGTTGGCGTCAAGCGATGGCACCACCCGCCGCCTATGAGCTGATCTTGTTAATTAAAAAGGTTTTTCTCGCGGCCCTGCGCATGCTGATTGCACCCATGATTTTCTTTTCACTGATCGGCGGTATTATCGGCATCGGTAATGTCCTGCGCTTAAAGGCCTTGGGCGGGATCACTGTTAGCTACTATCTGCTCACGACCCTAATCGCCATCAGCTTGGGATTAGTGGCGGTATTCTTCATCCACCCCTGGACGAATTACCCGCCGGCCGTTGAGATGGGTAGCGCCGTCAGTTCCATCAGAACCATTGATCCAGGCAGCGAGTCTATCTTCCTGGTGCTCCAGCAAATTCTCACTCAGGCCTTCGTCAACCCGTTTTCAGCACTGGTGAATATGAACATTCTCGGCATTGTTGCCAACGCGTTACTGATCGGCATCGCTATGGTCCTGGTGGTTCCGCAAAGCAGCAAGCTGTATGAAGTTGTCGAGCACATTAACCGCATCATCTTCAAAATTTTAAGCTGGATTATTCGGCTGTTACCCTTCGGCATTTTTGCGATCATGTTCGATTTTACAATTAAACTGAACACCGGCGACGGCCATACGGCCAACTTTCTCAGTCAGCTATTTGGGTTTGCCGGGCTCGTGGTCATCCTGACGTTAGTGCATGGACTAATCATACTGCCTATTATCGGCCTGGTGTTTGCTCGCCGCTCACCCCTAAAGACCCTGCGCCAAATCAGCCGGCCACTGCTCGTGGCCTTCAGTACTTCCTCTAGTTCGGCGACACTGCCGGTGTCCATGCAAACCTGTGACGAGGAACTCGGCATTCACCCCTCGGTCAGTAGCTTCGTCCTGCCTCTAGGTGCAACCATGAATATGGATGGCACAGCGCTGTTCGAAGCAGTGGCAGCGATTTTTTTGGCGTATTTGTACGGTATTGAGTTGAGTAATATTGCGGTGATCACGGTGTTCTTGATGGCGATGATTTCTTCCATTGGCGCACCGGGCATGCCAACTGCGTCCATGTCTGGCATGCAGATGGTACTTATAGCAGTCGGCATTCCATTGGAAGCGATCGCTATATTGCTGGTGATTGAGCGCCCACTCGACACCTTGCGCACCGCGGTCAATGTCGAGGGAGATCTTATCGGGGCAATGGTGGTCGACCATTACACCCGCCGGGTTTGAGGGCCGATCTACTTACGCGCCGGCACGAAGGGGTGGGTACTGGATAATCCGCCGTCAACGGCAATGGCCTGGCCATTGACGTAGCTGGCTTCGTCACTGGCCAGAAACAATGCCATATTAGCTATCTCGTCGGGGATTCCATAGCGCCGAGTCGGGTTCAACTGGCCAATACGCTCCTCTGTGCCTCTTTCTCGAGCGCGCTCAAAGGTCGGCCGAGTCATACCGGTTTCGATCAAACCCGGGCAGATCGCATTGACCCGCACACCCGTACCAGCGAAAGTATTACTGGCGGTCTGCACGAGACTCACAACCCCGGCTTTACTGGCCGAATAAGGCATGCCACCGGCGTTGGCACGCAGGCCAGCTACAGATGCGGTACAGATGATGCTGCCCTGCCCCTGGTTCGCCATGTAGGAGCCACCCAGCTTGACGGCAAGGAACGGCCCGATCAAGTTGACCTGGAGAATGTTCTGCCACATGGCCTCGGTCTGATCCAGCAACGGCACAGCACCACCGCTGATGCCGGCATTGGCATAGATGACATCTAAACCACCAAACTGACTAATGCAGGCATCAATGTAAGTCTGCACGCCCGCTTCAGTGGAGACATCAACCACCAAGCTTTGAATCTCACCAACAGCATCTTTGAGGGTCTCCGCCAGACCGTCTGCGCTGATGTCGACCGCCAAAACCTTCGCACCTTCCAGAGCGAAACGCCTGGCACTGGCACGGCCGATACCGCTTCCGGCACCCGTTACAATGCAACATTTTCCAGCTAATCGATCCATCTCTGATCCTCGTGTCGTATTTGCGGCGTCTATGCCTAGGATAATATCAGTGCAGCAAAGTGGTGTAGAAATGCCTTATGCTCCGCCGCGATTTGAAGCCGCACCAGACTGTCTTCGCCTGGCTTGCTCATAATAAATTCATAACAACTCGTCAGTGTCGCGCCCTTACCGAGCACACCAGCCAATTCTTCATTTAGGTAGTCGTGGAGCACACTAAGGTCCTCCACCGCTATACCGCTGCGTTCCGGGTCCAGCACCGCATTACCCCAAACCGTCAGAATATAGACTCGAAACATGTCCTTATCGACAAAATTATCGACGATCTGGCAGCCATCAACGATTTCCGCGATGGCGGCACTAAACTGTAGACGTACTTCATTGATATCCATGTATTTTGCTATTTTCACCCGGCGACTTGTTGACGCTGGAGTATACCTCAAGTGAGCGTCTACTGGTCGTCCATATCAGGTCTGTATACACTGTCTATCTTTGACCCGGCCAAGATCCGAACTGCCCAGTGACTGAGATACCCAACCGACCTCGCAAAATTATTCATATCGATATGGACTGCTTTTATGCCGCCGTAGAGATGCGGGACAACCCGGCCTTCGTCGGTATTCCGTTGGCCGTGGGAGGCGCCGCTGATCGTCGCGGGGTCATTACGACCTGTAATTATGAAGCCCGGGCCTATGGTATCCATTCTGCCATGGCCACCGCTTATGCTCTGCGCCTGTGCCCGAGCCTGACGCTAGTACCGGTTCGCATGTCCCACTACAAGGCAGTGTCTCAAGCGCTTCGCGCCATTTTTAATCGCTATACAGACAAAATCGAACCACTAAGCCTGGACGAAGCATTTCTTGATGTGAGTGACAGCGAATTGTTCGATGGCAGTGCTACACGCATCGCCGAGGATATTCGCCGCGCGATTTATAGCGAACTGCAGCTAACCGCGTCAGCGGGTATTGCGCCGAACAAATTTTTGGCAAAGATCTGCAGCGACGAAAACAAACCTAATGGCCAACGGGTCGTCACCCCGGCGGAGGTTGACGCCTTCGTCCGCCAATTACCCTTAGGTAAGATTCCAGGTGTTGGCAAAGTCAGCGTTGAACGTCTAGCAAATCTGGGTCTCAAGACCTGCAGCGACGTTCGTGATTTCGGTGAAGCGGAGATGATGCGGCGATTTGGCAGTAGCGGCGCGACGATTTATCGGCGCTCTATGGGTATTGACGACCGACCCTTGGTCACCAACTGGGTGCGCAAGTCGCAAAGTGTTGAGCGCACCTTTGCCGTTGACGTCGCCACCCTTGAGGAAGCCCAGGTGATCCTGCAGCAACTCTATCTGGAGCTCCAGACTCGGTTGGCACACCACCCCGATCGACCGATCCGCAACCAGCAGGTCAAGCTCAAGTTCGCAGATTTTCGCAGCACCACAATCGAACGCACTAGCCAGGCATTGAATCCTCAATTGTTTGCCGAGTTGTTGCCGCTGGCGTGGCTGCGTGGCACAGGTCAGCAGATTCGCTTGCTGGGNCTCGGCGTCAGCTTTGCCGACAATGACGATGACACGCAGGGCAGTCAACTATCGCTGTTCTAGATCCGATCCACATCAGCATCAACTGCGCTATCCAACTTTTCCACAAGCATCAATCAATGCTGTAAGATAGCGAGCTTTCAGATCGCGCGCGCATTGACTATGAGAAAGACCAAAATCATTTGTACCATCGGGCCGGCAACGGCGTCTTATCCTATGCTTGAAAAGATGGCCG
>JGI20154J14316_10000862_pt1 | contig 27342 bp, 23 predicted proteins | sample COG_04_FD_14316 | JGI IMG/M metagenome (IMG submission 14316)
TTTACCGTGTTTATTATTACAGGTGTAGTGGTATACTGCGTTGGGTCGTTTGGATCGGGTACCAAAGCAATATTTTCGGCATTATTAGTAAAAACACCGTTAATACCGGGTCCAGATAGAAAAAACCCAAATATATCGTTAAACTGAGAGCATGTAAAAGAGGTGTACTCGTTGGAAGCGAAAATATAATTAAAAGTAACAGCATCAGAATTTGGAATAAAATCGAATTCCAAAATGATGAGGTTATTTAGATTGGTATTTAAAGCATTAACTAATTGCAATTGTTCTTCCAAATCGGAATCCGATCCGCCACCACCAAAGCCACCACCAAAGGCTCCAGGGCTGATAGATTCAACTCCATTGGTTGCCATAACCAAGCCCGTTTGAAAACCTAAGTTAGATGTACCATCAAAATAGCCCGCTGAGCAGTCGAAACCAGAAAAGGTTGCATTTGAATATTCAACTCCTTCTCCTACCAGTATTTCTACTAAACTCTCCGCAGTATTATAAGGAGCATTGCAGTTTCCTAATACTTGACAAAATGAAAATTGTACGGTGAAAAGCATTACAACAAAAAGTAAACTTTTTTTCATATCTGGGGGCTTAATCAATTTATGCTAATTTCTATCCTTGAATAGATCTTTCTTAAACTGCAATAATCATACCTTGATGGACGGTGAAAGTCTAATTAAAATCAAGTTTAAGATAAATGATAGTGATGCAATCCGTTTAAAGGATATTGACAAAACGATTCTATTTTTATTTTATGTTTAGAACAAAGAGCGCGCAGAATATTTTGAAATAGAAAGGCCACTGAGCCAACAAAAGCTACTGAATAATCATGTATTAACTTATTGCTTAATAAATGAATTTTAATGTAAGATTCAAACTGAGTACACACTAAAGATTGAATAAATGGATGGTTTTTATGGGCAACCAAAAAAGGTACATAGCTTGCAAAAAAACGATTTGGATTGGGATGTATGTAGGTAGATTCAAGTACTTTCTCTTTAGATATTGCGAATGTTTTAGAAAAACTTAGGTGCAAATCATTTGGGAGTGTTTTGTACAAATAAGCTTTCAGAAGCTGTTTTCCAAGACACGAGCCACTGCCCTCGTCGCCTAAAACATAGCCCAAAGAAGGCGTAGTTTGAAAGAGTTCATTTCCATCATAAAATGCAGTATTTGAACCTGTACCAAGTATGGAAACAAATTGGGAAGTTCCTTTAAATACAGACCGTGCGGCAGCTAACAAATCAGATTCTACATGAATAATTGCCTGTTTAAATTTGCTTGCAAATCTACTCTTCAAACACTCAGCCGAGGATTCTAAAGCCACTCCAGGGGTGTAAAAATGAACTTCAGTTACCTTGTTTACAAATGGTATCAGTTGGCTAAGGCTATCTAATCGATCAGTCATTTCTATTTCGTTTAACAAAAGTAAATTCCAACCCTTTGTTTTAAACGATAGCTTAACAGCTGAAGAATCTAAAAGAAGCCAGTCAGCTTTAGTTGAACCACTTTCTACAATTAAAATCATACTAAGCCTCTAAAAAATGATTTTTATAATAAAAGGGCAAATAAACTAAAAATGCATGCAGCAAAGTAGCCAATTCTAGTCCAATGATATAATAAGGCCAATTGCCAATTAAAAAAGGATTTTCTACTTCAGGTTTTAGAACTAAATACATATAATTGGCACCTAAAAAATAATCGATTAAAGCAACACCAACTACAAATATTTGCAAGTATAAAATAGACTTGTACCAAGCATTTTTTCGTGGCCTCATCCCTAAAACAAATACACAGTAAAGAGGAATCAAAATGAGCCCTCCATGAACAATAAAGTAATCTAACATTAAAATAGGGCTTATTCCATGCGTAAATTCTGGAGTAAACATAGAATGTATACCGCCAATCATACCTACAAAAAGTAGCAACTCAAAAGCAATTTGCTTTCGTGCTAAAATTGCGAATAAAGAGAGAAACCACATTAATCTACATAGATGGAAAGGCAAAGAATCTTGTACAGTCCAAATTCCTTGTTGAATGTAGTAATACTGAATTAAAAAAAACTCAAGAGCTACTACAATACCGATTAAATATGCAAGTTTGGTTTTAAAACTTGATTTAGATTTTAGAGAAACAAGGATAATTAAAGCAATAAAGAACAGCGTTACCGAATTCCAAAGAAACCAATTGCTAGTAAATGGTTGCATTACAATATGTTCGTTCATTTCTAGTTTTTTATTAATTTTGACTAAAGTATAAAAATTTCTTTTGCTACATTTGAATAAGATAAATATATACGAAATAATCAATAAAAATGATGAATAAGAATCAACAAACACCACATCACCTATTTTGCTTTGTTTACCTAGGTTTTGCACATCTTAGCAATACTTCAATCTCAGAAAAAAGTATTGAAGAAATAGAGCGAAAAATAGCTTCTTGGATGGAAGTAAACCCATCAAATATAGTGGCCTTTAACCGTGTAATCCATGAAACATACGATTGGTACCATAGCATAAAAGGGGCCGAGAAATTTAAAATGGTAATTAAAGCCGCAAAATTAATCAATAAAATAGAAGGGTTTAACACAGATAGTAAAAAGATATTTTTGTCGGACATAAGAGATATTGCAGTAGCAGATGGCCGTTTTAACCATGACGAGAAAAATATGCACGATGTAATTGCAAAAGAATTAGGTATAAACATAATGACTACCGACAAAGTAATCCAAAAAAGAATTGGTTATTAATATGATAAAAGACCTTTTTAAAGCTGCGAAATTCTCAATGCTATTTGTTTCTATATTATTTCTCATACACTTATACAGCACCTATTTCGGTGTTCGGTTGAGTCATTTTGGTGTTTACCCTAGAGAGTTTAATGGTTTAATAGGTATCCTAACATCAACTTTTATTCATGGAGATTGGAAGCATTTATTTAACAATTCTGTACCTCTTATCGTTTTGGGTTCTACACTATTTCATTTCTATAAGCATCTGGCCGTTCGAGTTTGGTTTTGCTCCATCCTATTTACTGGTCTTTTAGTTTGGTTGGGAGGCAGGCCCTCTTTTCATATAGGAGCTAGTGGACTTGTATACGCCTTGGCTTCTTTCTTGTTTTTTAGTGGCTTTATCCGTAAACACAATCCATTAATGGCCATCTCTATGATTGTAGTTTTTATTTATGGCGGTATGGTTTGGGGTATTTTCCCTCGAGAAGAACACATCTCTTGGGAAGGGCATTTATTTGGAGCTTTTAATGGCTTATTTTGGGCTTTATACTATAAAGATGAGGGGCCTCAAAGAAAAAAGTATTCTTGGGAAATTGAAGAGGACATCTTACGGAGTTTAGACGGATTAGAAGTTCACTTTGAAGAGCTGAAACCCGAAAAAATAACTGATCCTAATGTAATTATTCAGTACGATTACATTAGCAACAACAAAAAAGGCTAAATTATTTTTTTCGTTTACCAAAAAAAGATTCTAAAACAATCATTAATCCCCTGCCGGCTAAAAACATAGCAGTAAGCATTAAAACACCTGCCAAAACTTTTAGTAGTAAGTTTTCCTGTTGCACAGCGTAAAACAATAACATTGGACCTCCAAAAAAGAAAGGAAATGAATACAACATAAAGCTTACACCTTTCATCAACAACTCTTTATTTACCATTTTCATAAGCTTTAACGGCTTCTCTAACAGAGCCAAATTTTATTAAATAGGTTTTAGCACTTTCCGAATTTAAACCGGTAAGACTCGTTACCATACCAACCCCTCTATCTACCAACTTACTGTTACTTAGCTGCATGTCTACCATTCGATTACCCTTTACCTTACCTAATTTAATCATTAGGGAAGTAGAAATCATGTTTAGCACTAGTTTTTGAGCAGTACCAGACTTCATTCGAGTACTACCTGTTATGTATTCTGGGCCTAAAACTACTTCTACAGGAAAGTCGGAACAGCTACTTAGAGGTGAGTTTGTATTGCATGAAATACTTCCTGTTGCAACTTTATTTAGTTTACATAACTTTAAGGCCCCTATTACATAAGGAGTTGTTCCGGAAGCAGCAATTCCTATAACAAAGTCTTTATCTGTAATGTTATAACTTTTTAAATCTTCCCATCCTAAAGACAAATTATCTTCAGCAAATTCTACAGCTTTTCTTATTGCTTTATCTCCTCCAGCTATAATACCAACAACCAAATTATAACTAACACCAAAGGTAGGTGGGCATTCAGAAGCATCTAAAACACCTAAACGGCCGCTGGTACCTGCACCTAAATAAAACAACCTTCCACCCTTTTGAATCTTAGGTATAATTTGAGTAACTAAGCTCTCTATACTTGGTAAAGCTTTGGCTACAGCAGCAGCAATTTTAGCATCTTCTTTATTAATTTGATACAATATAGTCGAAACGGATTGCTCTTCTAATCCATCATATAAGCTTTCCTGCTCTGTTACTTTCATTTAGCTAAATTAGCATATAGTTTGTACAAATGTCTTTTTTTAGCCTAGAATAATTAAAGCACATTGTAGATTGCGAACTCAATGCTAATAGCGAATTAAAAAAAAGAATGGAGCACAAAACTAGAAGCTATAAAAATTGATTGATAAATGAAACATTCAAACAAACAATATAATACATTTGTAAAAAAACAATATTGAAGGCAATCTTTAAATTTAAATTATTTTTTACATTTATTTTAATAAGTACTAGTCTTATTAAATGCTCATCGACTAAATACATTAGCGAGGGTGAGTATTTACTCGTAAGCAACTCAATACTAGATGCTGGAGTAAAAATAAAAAACAAAGAGTTGTATGGATTATTAAAGCAACAACCCAATAAAAAATTCTTGGGAATAAGCCCTTTATACCTCGCCTTTTACAATTTGTCTAAACCAGATAATCAAGAAAGTTATCTTAAACGAATTGGTGAAGCTCCAGTAGTATTAAATTACCGTTTGGCACAAAAATCTGCTACTCAAATTGAGCTTTACTATAATAACATTGGGTACTTAGACGCACAAGTCTCTTTTCGTTCAAAATTAAAAAAACATCGAGTTAAAGCTATTTATGATGTTACTAAAGGAAGTAAATACACACTGAATTCAATAGAATTCAACAAGCTTAAAAGCGAAAAATTCAAAGAATTACTTACTGTAATTTCGAAAAAATCAATTTTACAAGTTGGTAAAACGTATAACTTTAAAGACCTAGAAAACGAAAGAAATCGTATCGCAAGTAAAGTTCAAAATAGAGGCTATTATCAATTTAACAAAGAGTTTATTTACTTTTTAGCCGATACAAATCAAACTACAAATAAGGTAGACCTCAGTATCGTAATTAAGAACATCGAAGTTGAGGAAAATGGAACGCTTTTAAAACAACAACATAAAATTGGTGTAATTAGTGAGGTAAATATTCATATAAATAAAAAGGATAACCTAAGCGCAGATACTGTTCAAGTAGAAGGGATTAATTATTTATATTACGGTATTAACCCTAAATTTAATTTAAACAGAATATCGGCGAAAATTATGATTCAACGGGGAACTATATATTCTAAATACTCTGTAGACAAAACATACCAATCACTTTCTGAGCTGAAAAACTTCAAGAAAACAAACATTGAATTTAACAGGATAAGTTCTGATATAGAGAGCAGTTTATTAAGTGCCGATATCTATTTAAAAACGGGTAAAAAAATTGCTTATTCTGTTGAGGCGGAGGCTACCAGCAACCCAACCTTAAACGAAGGTGTTTCAATGTCGGCTTCAATTAGTCATTACAACATATTTAAAGGCTCAGAACACCTTCAACTTACTTATAAAGGGTCGAGTAACTTTAAAAACATAAACGAAAATGGATTGGTTCTGGATTTAACGATACCAAGCCTTATAAGTCCTTTTGAATTTAACTCCGTTTTAAATAAACAATACAGAACCAAAACAATTTTCTCTGCACTACTATCAAAACAACAAAGACCGGAATTTACAAGAAATACAATAACCGGTAATTTCGGATACCAATGGAATGCTAAGTTGAGTCATCTTCATAAATTATCTCTTTTTAATTTAAGTTATGTTAATTTCGAAGGAGATTCAACCGACTTAAGTAACATCTCAGAATATTTAATAGCAAAAGACTATTCCAACCAATTAATTCCAACAAGTTCTTACACCTTTAGTTTTAACAATCAAGAAATTAACAAACTAAAAAACCACAGTTTTCTAAAAGTACACTTAGAATCCTCTGGAAGTATTTTATATGCGCTAGCAAAACCTTTAAACTTTAACCAAATTAAAGACGACGATGGCACCGTCATTTTACAAGAAAATGAAAAGCCTAGCTACACTTTAAATTTATGGGGAAATGAAAATATTTTTACACAGTATATAAAAGCAAGCTTAGATTACCGTTATTATTGGGAAATAGATAAAAAAAACAACTTAGCATTTAGAGCAATGGGCGGATTTGTTTTCGCGTTTGGAAACACAAATCAGGTGCCTTTTCAGAAGAAGTTTATTGCTGGTGGGCCAAACGATTTAAGAGGATGGAGAGCTTACAAAAGACCTACAGGAATGCAAAACACTACAGACACTTTATACACCGGTGGTTTAAAACTACTCTCTAGTATAGAATACCGCTTTAATGTTATAAGGAAATTAAAAGGAGCTATATTTATTGATGCAGGAAATATTTGGGAAATAGAAGCCAACAATAACAAACACGAAGCAGCAAACTTTCATTGGTCAGATTTTACAAAAGAGATTGCGCTGGATATAGGCCTTGGGCTTAGATACGATTTTCAATATTTTATTTTAAGAACCGACATCGGGTTCCCTGTGCGAGAGCCCAATCAAAGCGCATCAATTCAGTGGGACAAAATAAACATAAATGATTCTCAGCTGAATATAGGTTTGGGTTACCCTTTTTAACCGAATATTTCTAGCCCTTTTAAATAATTGATTAAATTTGCATTCTTAATTATCATAAATAAAACAAAATGGCCCATAAATTTAAGGCTGGTGTTGCTACTGGCGACCAAGTACAAGAAATATTTCAATACGCAAAAGACCATAAATTTGCATTACCAGCAGTAAACGTAACCTCAAGTTCTACAGTAAATGCTGTTATCGAATGTGCCGCAGAGTTAAATGCACCTGTTGTTATACAGTTTTCGCGTGGAGGTGGCCAATTTTTTGCAGGAAAATCTTTGAGTAACGAAAATGAATCTGCAGCAATTAACGGATGTATATCTGGAGCAATGCACGTTCATCAAATGGCAGAACTCTATGGTGCTACTGTAATACTGCATACAGATCATTGTCAAAAATCATGGCTAACATGGATTGATGGTTTAATTACAGCCAGCGAAAAATATTTCGCAATTAATGGGAAACCTCTGTTCTCATCTCATATGATTGATCTTTCTGCAGAACCTATACACGATAATATTGAGATTTGTAAAAGTTACTTAGAACGAATGAGTAAAATTGGCATGACTCTAGAAATAGAGTTAGGCGTAACTGGAGGAGAAGAAGACGGCATAGACAACAGCGATGTTGACAATGCAGACTTATATACACAACCTGAAGAAGTAGCCTTTGCTTACGAAGAATTAAAAAGAATTTCAAATCGTTTTACAATAGCGGCTTCTTTTGGAAATGTTCACGGAGTATACAAACCCGGAAATGTTGTACTCACACCAATTATTCTAAAAAATTCTCAAGCATTTATACAAGATAAATTTAATACCAAAGATGCAAATCCTGTAGATTTTGTCTTTCACGGAGGCTCCGGTTCTTCCATAGATGAGATTAGAGAAGCTATATCGTATGGTGTTATAAAAATGAACATAGACACCGATCTACAGTTTGCTTTTACTGAAGGAGTTAGAGATTATGTTTTAGACAAGCAAGAATACTTAATGACACAGATAGGAAACCCAGAAGCAGACGATCAGCCAAATAAAAAACATTACGATCCACGTAAATATTTTCGTGCAGGTGAGCTTACCTTCAAAACACGCTTAAAACAATGTTTTGAAGATTTAAATAATATTAACACACTCTAATCAGGCAGTATGGTTTGGTTTAAAAGAAAAGATAAGAAGGTCGTTACCGAAACAAAAGACAAGAAGGAAATTCCAGAAGGTCTTTGGTACAAATGTCCAAAATGTAAAGTGGTTGTCTCATCAGATGAGCATCAAAAAACATTGTGGGTTTGTCAAAATTGTAACCGACACGAACGAATAAACTCCCTAGAATACTTTAACCTTTTATTTGATGAAGGAAAGTATACAGAGTTAGACGTTAACATGACATCAAGTGATCCATTAGAATTTGAAGACACAAAAAAATACAAGGATCGTTTAGTAGCAACCAAAAACAAAACAGGTGTAAAAGACGCTGTTAGTTCTGGTTACGGAAAACTAAACGGTATGGATATAAGTATTGCTTGTATGAACTTCAACTTTATAGGAGGCTCTATGGGCTCCGTAGTAGGAGAGAAAATAGCGCGAACTATTAAATATTCTATCGATAACGAAATTCCATTTATGATGATTTCTAAATCAGGTGGAGCACGTATGATGGAAGCTGCATTTTCCTTAATGCAAATGGCTAAAACATCGGCAAGACTTTCTCAATTATCAAAAAAGGGAATCCCCTACGTATCGATGTTAACAGATCCGACTACTGGAGGCATCACAGCTTCCTTTGCAATGTTAGGGGATATTAACATTGCAGAACCTGGAGCATTAATAGGATTTGCTGGGCCAAGGGTAGTAAAAGAAACGATAGGAAAAGACTTACCCGAGGGCTTCCAAACGTCCGAGTTTGTTAAAGAACATGGTTTTCTTGACTTTATTGTAGAGCGTAAAAACTTAAAAAATAAAGTAGGCCAATTTTTACGCATGACTTATTACAACTAGGCTAAGTAATATTGGAATAAAAGAGTATATTTGCACACGATTTTTACATAACTAACATTAAAAACAATTTAGGCATGTACCTTACAACAGAAAAAAAACAAGAGTTTTTTAAAGCTCACGGAAAAGACGAAAAAGACACCGGTTCTGCAGAAGGGCAAATAGCTCTTTTCACTTTTCGTATCGCTCACTTAACTGGGCATCTTAAAAACAACAAAAAAGATTACGGAACTCAGCGTTCTCTTATCGCATTAGTTGCAAAAAGAAGAAAACTTCTTAACTACCTAACTAAAGTAGATGTATTGCGTTACAGAAGTATCGTAAAAGAATTAGGATTAAGAAAATAAACTTTCTAATCCCTGAAAGGCAATTTTATAATTGCCTTTTTTTTGGTTTATATAAGCTGGCTTTTGGCAATCAGAATTATTCAAAACAATAATTAACCATAGCTTGTATACCCCATAGGTAAAAACCTTAAAGTAAACCAAAAACTGATTACTAAGAGCTTAAATAACAATGTATTATGATTCCACAAGGACTTAAACAAACCATCGACTTAGGAGATGGAAGAACAATTGAAATTGAAACGGGTAAATTAGCCAAACAAGCACACGGATCTGTAGTAGTTCGTATGGGCGACACTATGCTTTTGGCAACCGTAGTATCTAATAAAGATGCAAAAGAAGGTGTAAACTTTCTTCCTTTAACAGTAGATTATCGTGAGAAATTTGCTGCTGACGGACGTTTCCCAGGAGGATTCTTAAAAAGAGAGGCTCGTCCTTCCGACCAAGAAATCCTTGTTATGCGTTTAGTAGACCGTGTTCTTCGTCCACTTTTCCCATCAGATTACCATGCCGACACTCAGTTGATGATTCAATTGATGTCTTACGATAAAGACTGTATGCCAGATGCATTGGCTGGTTTAGCCGCATCTGCTTGTTTAACACTTTCAGACATTCCATTTGAAGGGCCAATTTCAGAAGTACGTGTAGCAAGAGTAGACGGTAAGTTTATTGTAAACCCAAACCCAGTACAATTAGAATCTGCAGACATGGACCTTATGGTAGGTGCATCTTTAGATAGTGTTGCAATGGTAGAGGGTGAAATGGATGAAGTTAGTGAAGCTGATATGATCGAAGGGATCAAAGTAGCCCACGAAGCAATAAAAATTCAATGTAAAGCACAGCTTGCCTTAGCAGAAGCTATGAAAGTTGCAGCTAAAAGAGAATACAGTCACGAAGAGGCTGATGATTTAGATTTATTAGCTCAAGTAAAAGAAGCTTGTTACGACAAAAGTTATGCAGTTGCCAAAAGTGGTAACCCAGACAAGTACGCGCGTAAAAAAGCCTTTGGTGAAATTAAAGATGAATTCTTAGCAACGCTAAGTGAAGAAGATCGTTCTTCAAAATCATTTTTATTAGGTAAATACATTCATCAGGTAGAAAAAGAGGCAGTAAGAGCCGTTGTTTTAAATGAAGGAATTCGTTTAGACGGAAGATCTACTTCAGACATTCGTCCTATTTGGAGCGAAATTGATTACCTACCAACAGTACACGGTTCTGCTTTGTTTACCAGAGGAGAAACACAATCTTTATCTACCGTTACATTAGGAACAGCATTGGACGTAAATAGAATTGACAATGTAACCTTTAGAGGTTCTGAAAAATTCTATTTACACTACAACTTCCCACCTTACTCTACTGGAGAAGCTCGACCAATACGTGGTGTAAGCCGTAGAGAAATTGGACACGGGAATTTAGCACAAAGAGCCTTAAAAGGAATGATTCCGGCTGACAATCCTTATACAATTCGTATAGTTTCAGAGATATTGGAATCGAATGGTTCTTCATCTATGGCAACCGTTTGTGCAGGTACATTAGCCTTAATGGACGCAGGTATAAAAATGACTCGTCCGGTTTCTGGTATTGCAATGGGTTTAATTACGGATGAGCAAACGGGTAAGTTTGCAGTTCTTTCTGATATCTTAGGAGACGAAGATCACTTAGGTGATATGGACTTTAAAGTTACAGGTACTGAAAAAGGAATCACTGCTTGTCAAATGGATATTAAAGTAAAAGGCTTGTCTTACGACATCCTAACGCAAGCACTAGAGCAATCTCGTGGAGGAAGAATGCACATTTTGGGCGAACTTCTTAAAACAATGGATGCGCCTAGAACTGAGCTTAAACCTTATGCTCCTAGAATTGAAATCTTACAAGTTGCTAAGGATTGTATTGGAGGCATCATAGGACCTGGTGGAAAAATCATACAAAAATTACAACTAGATACAGACACTACCATTACGATTGAAGAAATTGATGGAATGGGTAAAGTGGAAATATTAGGTTCGAATAAAGAAGGAATGGATGCTGCAATCGCTAAGATTAAAGAGATAGCCTTTACTCCTACTGTAGGTGAAGAATACGATGGTCGTGTAAAAAACATACAAGCCTATGGTGCATTTGTAGAAATTGCTCCTGGTAAAGATGGATTACTTCACATCTCTGAAATAGATCACAAACGAATTAACAATGTTGAAGACGTTTTAAAAGTTGACGATGAAATAAAAGTTCGGATTATTGATGTAGATCAAAAAACGGGTAAAATGAAATTTTCTAGAAAAGTTTTATTACCAAAACCTGAAACAAAACCAGCAGAATAATTGCGGTTTATTAGCTATAAATCCTCTCGAGCAATCGAGGGGATTTTTTTTATTTTTAGAACATGAAAACAAAAACATACCTACTCGGAATTTCAGGTGCTAGTGGCTCAGGTAAATCTACCTTCGCTATTAATCTTGCCAAAAAGTTTCCTAAAGAAAATGTATTAATTATAGCACAAGACTCGTATTATAAAGATTTAAGTGGATTGTCTTTAGAAGAAAGATCGAATCAAAATTTTGACCACCCGGACTCCTTAGATTTTAAACTGTTAAAAGAGCATTTAACAGCACTAAAAAACGGTGAATTAATAAAACAGCCTGTATACGATTTTAATACACACAGTAGAAAAAAGGATTTTGTAGAAGTTGTATCCAAAAAATTAATAATACTAGAGGGTACCTTACTTTTAAGTCAAAAAGCTATATACGAAGAGTTTGACTGTAAAATATACGTAAATTTAGAAGAGTCTGTTTGCTTAGAGAGACGAATTGAAAGAGATGTACTGGAACGCGGGCGCTCTAGAGAAATGGTATTGAAACAATACAATGCAACTGTAAAACCTATGTTTGATAAATTTATAGAGCCAAGCCAAACCAATGCAGATATGATAGTACCAGGCGTAAATAACGAAACCAAAATTAATACTGTATACAAGAAAATAGTGACGAATATAAAAATACAGAACTAAAATTACAATAATTGTAACCTTTTAATCATAGAAGACGTATATAAACTAGAATCATCTAATTTAAACTTCGTATTATGCGTCAACTGAAGATTACCAAGCAGGTAACAAACCGTGAAACTGCCTCATTAGACAAGTACTTACAAGAGATCGGAAAAGTAGATCTTATAACTGCTGAAGAAGAAGTAGAATTAGCACAGCGCATAAGAGAAGGAGATCAAATTGCCTTAGAGAAATTGACCAAAGCAAATTTACGTTTTGTAGTTTCTGTAGCCAAACAATATCAAAACCAAGGACTCTCTTTACCCGATTTAATTAACGAAGGAAATTTAGGTTTAATTAAAGCAGCACAGCGTTTTGATGAAACACGTGGATTTAAATTTATTTCCTATGCAGTTTGGTGGATACGACAATCCATACTACAAGCTTTAGCCGAACAATCTAGAATTGTACGTTTGCCTTTAAATAAAATTGGATCCATAAACAAAATAAACAAAGCATACGCTTCTATCGAACAAGAAGAAGAGCGCGCACCCTCTGCAAATGAGATTGCAACCTTCTTAGATATGAGTGAGTCGGATGTAAAGGAATCGCAAAGAAACTCAGGACGACACGTATCTATGGATGCACCCTTAGTTGAAGGAGAAGATTCAAATCTTTACGATGTACTCCGTTCAGGAGAAAGTCCAAATCCAGATCGCGAATTATTAAACGCATCTTTAAGTATAGAGATTGAACGAGCTTTAGAAACGTTAACTCCAAGAGAAGCTGATGTAATTCGACTATATTTCGGACTAGAAAGTAAGCAATCCTTAACGCTTGAAGAAATTGGTGAACGATTCGATTTAACCAGAGAAAGAGTTCGACAAATTAAAGAGAAAGCAATACGCAGACTTAAACATGCATCTAGAAGTAAAATATTAAAAACGTACTTAGGTTAAATAAAAAGAAGGCAAACGCCTTCTTTTTTTATTCTTAAAAAATAAATATGTCACATTTAATTGCACCATCGTTACTTGCCGCAGATTTTGCGAATATCCAAAGAGATGTCGAAATGATTAATAAGTCTGAGGCAGATTGGTTTCACATAGATGTTATGGACGGTGTTTTTGTACCCAATATATCTTTCGGAATGCCTGTTATTGCAGCAATGAAAAAGCATGCCAAAAAGACAATGGATGTACATTTAATGATTGTAAATCCGGATCAGTACATTAAAACATTTAAAGAAGTTGGTGCCGATGTATTAACAGTTCATTACGAGGCGTGTACACATTTACACAGAACAATACAGGCTATTAAGTCAGAAGGAATGCAAGCTGGTGTTGCACTAAACCCACACACTCCAATTCATTTATTAGAGGATGTAATTACAGATATTGACTTAGTTTGTATTATGTCTGTAAACCCTGGATTTGGAGGGCAATCGTTTATAGAAAACACCTACGCTAAAGTGGCTCAATTAAAAGATCTAATTGTACGCAAGGGAACCTCAACTAAAATTGAAATAGACGGTGGTGTTACCATTCATAATGCAAAAAAACTTATAGATGCAGGAGCTGATGTACTTGTAGCTGGTAGTTTTGTGTTTAAATCTAAAAACCCTGTTGAAACAATAAAAGAATTAAAAGAGGTTTAATTTGAACAAAAAGTTGATGTAAAAATAGGGATGCAAATTGCATCCCTATTTTTTTTCAAAAAAAAAAGACCTGCAAAAAATACAGGCCTTTAAAACTCAAACCCCCCCTCAGGATATACTAATACTTCAAATATATAACTTTAAAACAGACCCTGAAATAGGTAATACCACTCAAATTTTCTTGCTATTTCAAATACAAAGAGCTCTATTCAGTATTATTCATAACTGATATCATTATGTGGTTTAAACTTGACGTGGAGACTTAGTTCAGTTGTTTTGTTTATAGATGTGTATTTAGTTCCCATTTATTTATAGTATGTACCACCTTATAAATAATTCCTTAAGCAAACACTTACGGGCATAGTACTCGGCAGCAATAGATATGAGTCTGGCGTGTTTATAAGAAACCAATGGATTTCTAAATAATATGCCAGCATACTACACTTTAAATTGCCTTTTTTTTGCACTGGTTCTTGTAACAAACAGTTCTTAAAGGTAAGTGACTCCTTGCCTATTCTTATATAATGCCAATAGTTTGAGTAAGATGTTTTTACTAGGTTTCTTAAAATTCAAACTAATTTGATATTTGGATTTTAATTAAAAATACGTTCTACTTCTTTTGGTTCGCAGCAGTTCTTATGATGTTTTTTAGATAACTGTTAAGGTCCTCACTAACCTTAAATATTAGTGTTGGCACCATAAATAGTAAGCCTGTGCATACAGAACGAATTAGTATTCTTAACAAATCAGATTCAATTTTATAGAATGGAACTTGTAGAAGTATGCAGTAAGTAAATAATGCTATAGCTAATAGCTTAACTGTATTTACACTAAAGGGTTGAATATTAAAAAACAGATAAACAAAACTTGTTTTAATACAATTATGAACAAATAAAGACAAAGCAGTTGCCATTGCTGCACCTGTAATTCCGTACCTAGGTATAAAGACGATGTTTGTGCCTATTACTACTAATACAAGAAATAAATTGATGTACAAATCAAACTTAAATTTATTTGAAGTAGCTATTATAGTTCCGTTTGCACCAGTAGAAACATCAAGTAATTTTGCGAGGCCTATGTAAAAAAACACCATTTTAATTCCACCATATTCTTCACTTACAAAGAGAAGAATATCATCTAAATTCATCCAAATTCCAATAAATAACAGTAAGCCAATCATCATTTGGTTTAAGGCCGTTTTGCGGTACAAATTAAATATTTCATTGGCATCATTTTCTACCCAAGCTTTAGAGAGTAAAGGCGTTACAATTTGAAGTATTGAGCGAGCAGGAATTTGAATTAATGAGGCCATAAAAAATGCAATGGTATAAAAGGCAATGTTTTCAATTTTAAGATAATAACCGAGCATTAACACATCAATTTTGTTAACTAAAATTGCTGCAGAGGATGTGAGTACCGTAACAAAACCATAGTTTATCATCTTTGAAGCAAAAGATGCGTCTGGGAAAATGGGAAAACCAAATTTAAATTTAAATAAACCTGTACTTAATAAAGAAACACAAAGTAGAAATACATTAAAACTATACAAGCCAATCCACGATAACATAAACGTATTGAAACTTATGCTTTGAAAAAAGAATAAAACAAGTAAAAATAAGGTGAGTAACCTTAAAAGTATTTCTCTTAATACTGCCGGAAGAATAGGTTTTAACTCTGATCGAGCTATACTTAATAATACTTCAAAAAAGACCAGAGAGGCAGCAAGAGGTAAAATAACAGGTTGATACTCATTAAAAAGCTGGTTTTTTTTTACGTAGGCTTCAAAGAGGTTAGCACCAAACAAAAAAAATAAAAATCCTAAAACAAGAAGTGAAATTAAAGGAACCTGCAATGCAAACCTATAAATAAACTTTTTCTTTAATTTTAAATAGGGGAAAAACCGAATAATTGTATTTGGCACTCCTAAATGCGCAAATTGAGCAATGATGGAGGCTATGGATAAAATAAGAACGACTAAGCCATACTTCTCTGCTCCTAAAACTCTAGGGAATACAATCATTGTATTAAAAGCACCAATAACAACTCCAACAAAACTAACAAGAGTTATACTTAGCCCTTTTTTACCTACAATGCCCATTAGCTGTTTAATTCATTAATTTTAGCTAATATACGCTTAGATGAATTCCCATTCTGAAAAGTATGGAATAAATTCTTGACACGTAATCGCTCTTCTGAATGAAGTGATGGATTTTTTAATGAGAGCTCAATGTTTTGTATGAATTCTTTTTGAGTACTGATTTTTGATCCAGGTGTATGGCTGTTGTAATCAAACAAAAAGCCTCGGTAAGATTGGTATTCTTCTAAATCGTATGGAATAAAAATCATAGGTTTATCTAGCAACAGAAAGTCCAGATAAATAGAGGAGTAATCGGTAACCAAAACATCTACATGAGCTAATAGCTTTTGAGCGTCTGGAAATATTTCTTGATGTGCAGGTACTATCCTACTATAAGTAGACTTCTGCCCATAATTTCCTGTAATGCGCTCCATCTCTTCTCTATGCCCTCTAATTAACAAGTATGCATCTTGTGTAATTAAAAAGTTGTTGAGTTCAACTAGATCCTTATCTTTAAAAGGGAAAAAGGAAGAACGCTCTCCGTATTCTCTCCAAGTTGGCGCATAAAGTATTACATTATTATTTAAATACGAATGAGTCGTGAGCAACTCCGTATTCGGATGTAATAAATAATCATTTCTAGGGGTGCCTGTTACCCAAACATTATCTATGTGCATGTCAAAACATGAGGCCAATAAAAATTGTTCAAAAGTTGAAGATGCACATATAGAAGTAAATTTTTGAAATCTATTTCTAGATTTCGTTTGTCTAATCTCTTTTACTTGCAAGCTTAAACGTTTGAGCGGAATTCCATGCCAAAGGTTAATTACATTTTTACTTTTAACATCTAAAAAGTAAGGGGAAAAATAAGAAGTGTCTGAGCCGTGAGAAATGACAATATTTTTAGTTCTAAAAAAAAGTTTAAAACCACTAATACTGTTTGTGTAAAATGTTATGTTGGGGTGAAGCTTTAAAATTTGCTCAAAAAGCTTATCATTTTTAACAAGAATACGAACCTTAAAATCTTCAGTAGGTATTGAAATTAGATATTCTAATAAATACCTGGTATTATCGGCGTAATTAAACTCTGTAAAAAATAGAGTCAGTATCTTTTTATCTTTAGAAAAAAGAGATTCTACAAAACGAGTTAATAAAGTGATTACGTCAATTAGAATAAAACTGAGTAACCAACCTTTAAAACGCTTAAATCTCGATTTTCTTAAAATCATTTATTTCTTTATAATTTCGATTAATTCTGTGGTAGAAATGGAAGGGGTTCTGTCTAAATAAACCACCTCGCAAATTGATTTAAAGTGATCAAACTTTCCTTTCCAATCGTCTCCCATTACGAGTACATCCGCTTTGTACTTCTTAATGTATTCTGCTTTAAGCTCTAAAGATTCTTCAAAAAAAACCTCATTAGTAGCTTTAAGAGCTTCAACAATTCTTAACCTACTTTGCTGAGGGCAAACTGGAAATTTTTGTTTCTTACTGTAGTTTAATTTATCCGAAGAAATTCCTACAATTAAGTGGTCTCCTTGTGCTTTGGCGCGTTCAATAATATTTAAATGACCTATGTGAAATAAATCAAAAGTCCCAAAAGTAATTACTCTTCTCATGTGTTGGTTATTCTATCTAAAAGTTTAGCAAATGTAGCTGAAACATTTTTATGCGTAAATTTATTTACCATTTTAGAATGCAGTTTTATTTCGGAGTTAATGAAAAGATCAAATTGACTTTCCAAATAGTTCTTTAGTTCTATTTCTGAATCGTAATCGATTGATTTTCCTGTAGCTGTTTCTTCTAACATGAATTCAACATCCGTATTCTTTGGGCCTAAACAAAGTATGGGTCTTTTAGCTCCAAAGTATTCGAAAACTTTTCCGGGCACTCTTCCACTTACATTATCGGCCTTGTTAAGAAGTACTAAAAGCAATTGAGAAGACTGCATTATTTTTATTGCCTCATCTCTGTTAACTTGGGCTACAAAAAGAACTTGATCTTCTAAATTCAAAGATCTAATTAAGTCTTTTATCTTTTGATTTACCTTGCCTACCAATTGAAGCTTAAAAAGGTTTTTAAACTTTGTATTCTGCTTACACAGCTCAGAGATTACATGAATTAAAGCTGTTGGATTACGATCTTCACCTAACATACCTAAATGGGTAAGAGAGAAGGTGTTGTCTAGTTCTACTGAGTTTTTAAAATCACTTGTATCAAACCCCAAAGGCACAAGCACTGTGTTTTTAGCTCCAATATGCTTCAGGTCTTTTTTCCATGATTCGGAAACAATCGTAATTAAATCCGCATTTTCAAATACTTGATTCTCCATTTTACGATGTCTATTATGAGCCCATTTACTAATTTTAAAGTGCTTGTAATAATCTACTTGAGTCCAGGGGTCTTGAAAATCTGCAATCCAAGGTAAATTGAGTTTGCTACTTAATATGCAACCTATTCTATTTACAGAATGCGGTGGTCCGGTAGAAATAATAGCATCAACAGGATTATCAATTAGGTATTTCTCTAAGGCTTTTACTGCTGGTTTTATCCACAAACATCGCGCATCTGGAATAAAAAAATTGCCTCTAATCCACACAGATAAATTGTGAAGAATTGAATGTTTAGGAGTGTTATGGATAACATCTGCTAATGCAGCTTTCGACTTTTGTCCGGTTAAGTTCTTATAAAGCTCATAAGGTTCTACTATTGGAATTTTAATCACCTCTAAATTGGCCGGAATATCATTTGCAGCTTTGTTGTCTTCAAATGGATAATGCGGGTTTTGGGCTGTACATACAACAGGTTCCCATCCAAATTCGCCGATGTATTTAGCTAATTTTAGGGGTCTTATTGTACTTATACCTCCTGCGGGAGGCCAGTAATAAGATATGATTAATACCCGCTTCAAGACCTCTTAATTGATTTGTAAGCAACAAAACCAAGTAGCAGGTATATTAATGTAGAACAAACAATTGCAATAGAAGAACCTACAGCAACAGATTGGGGTTCAAATTTAAATTCTACAACATGTTTTCCTTTTGGTAAAGGCATGCCACGAAGCACATAATTAACTCTATAATACTCGTTAAGTACTCCATCAACATAAGCATTCCAACCTTTATCATAATATATTTCTGAGAATACAGCAAAAGCAGGCTCGTCTACATTCACATCATAAGTTAGATGGTTTGGCTGGTAAGCACTCAATTGTATAGAACCATTGGTGCTAAAGTTTTGTGCTGAAACATTAAAACGCTTGTCTATTAAAACTTCGTTTTTTGGATTAAAACTACTTAACTGAGTCATTTCATCATCAGCATTAGCTACCACTTTTAAATCGGAAACAAGCCAGGCTGATCCAAGTTGAGACGGGTTTTGAGATGCCATTATGTTTCCAGCCGATCCCTTTCTAATAATGTACTTGGTATTTAACATATTTATAACCGAAGGATTTCCTTTAGCTATTTGCATATCCATTAACTCTTGGTAGCGTTTTAATTTTGCACCGTGGTAGCCACCTAAATTATTATGAAAATAAGAAGTTCTAGCACCTGCGTCTAACCGTTCTGTGGTATTGTAAACTCTAAAATTCAATTCTTTGTCTGCCAAAATTTGAGAATCTACAGCAGTTTTCTGATAGGGTCTTTCCATTTTTTTGGATTTCACAAAATCATCAGAATTTAAAAACCGTTTGTTTACAGGAAACATGTCCGCAATAACTAGAATTCCTAATACCAATGCAAAAGGAACTAATTTTATTTTTTCTGTGTAGAAAAGATAAACACTTGCAGCGGCCAAGAGTATAAATGCTAAAGAACGAAGTGAATCAGCTCTCATAAGTGCGGCTCGATCTACTTCTAAAGCGGAAACTAAAAAATCGGGGTATTGTCCGTCTGCGAGGGAGCTAAAGGAAAATATTGAAGGCCCTAGTAAAGCAAAAAACAAACACAAACCACCAGAAATACTTAAAGCATACTTTAAAGAACTTACGACTACTTGCTTTTCTATTTTAGAAGATATGAGTTCCTTAATTGCTAAAAAACCTAGCAAAGGAACCGTAAATTCTGCGATAACCAAAATCATAGAAACCGTTCTAAATTTATTATAACCTGGTATATAATCTAAGAAAAAGTCTGTAAACCACATCATATTATTTCCCCAGGCCAATGCAAAAGAAACTAAGGTACAGGTAAGCAACCACCATTTAAGCTTCCCTTTAACTAAAAAGGCACCAAAAACAAACAAGAAACATAAAATGGCTCCAATGTAAACTGGTCCAGAAGTAAAAGGTTGAGCGCCCCAATAGGTAGGCATTCGTTTAATTACATTTTTATAGTTGGGTACACTTTTCTTTTTTAAAACTTTATACGTTTCGGATTCTTTAGACAATTCGGAGCCAGAGGCTCCACCCATAAAGTTGGGTATCATAAGATTAAATGTTTCCATTTTGCCATAAGACCAAGAAGTAGCATAGTCCTTATTTAAACCAGAGGTTTTATTTTCTTGATCGCCATCAATGGTTAATTCAGATTCACTACGTGTACTGTATTTACCATAATCGTAAGTGGACCAGAGTTTTTCTATATTAGCTCCTACCCCCAATAACGCTGAAAAAAAGAGAACAATTGTGGCTTTAAAAAAGGTGTTTAATTGCTTTTTTTTGTAGGCAGATGCAAATTCAAAAAACAAATAGATAATTAAAATAAGTAATAAGTAATACGATATTTGAACGTGGTTTGCTCGAAACTGAAGTGCTAGAAATAAAGAAGTTAGTGCGGCACCTTTTAAAAGCCGCCCTTTGTATGCCAGTAAAACTCCAGCTATAACCGGAGCTACATATGCCATAGCGTGAGCTTTTGTGTTATGCCCAGCTTCAATTATTATAAAGATATAGGTAGACAAACCATAACCTAAGGCTCCTACTATAGCTAGTGCAGGAGAAACCCCCAAGCTAATAAGTAAAATGTAAAAGCCAACAAAGGCTAAAAAAACATAGGCAGCTTCTTTTGGTAAATTAAAACTCAATACTTTATCTGCAAATCGAGTTAAATTTGTGGGGGTATGATGGGATATTTGATAGGCCGGCATACCGCTAAACATTCTATTTGTCCACAAAGCTTCTTTTCCAGTTTCTGCTCTATAACTTTTTAGCTCTTGAGACATGCCTGTATAATTAACAATGTCTCCTTGGTATATTTTTTTACCCTGAAAAAGAGGTTGAAAATAAATAACGGCTATTAATAAGAATGCTGCGAGTGCTACTAAATGAGGTATCGCGGTTTTAAAGTTGATTTTTTGCATGGCTCTAATATAAGGTTTTGCTCGGAAATGTAAAACTGGAACATGAAGAGATTATTAAGAGTACTTAGGTCCTAAAACTGACTAAAAATATTCAATCTATTTCTTCAAAATCTACATAATCACCTACAGCTTCTGTATTCGCTTTATCTTTTGTGCTTAGTTTTGATTTAACAAATACCTCACCTTCTTTCTTTTGAGCTTCTTTAGGTTCCTTAAAGCCAAAACCACCTCTTTGTTGTCCCATTTGATCCTTAAATTTCTCTTGAACTTTTTTAGCAGCATATCTCATTAGAAATGGAGCTAGGATTTTTGCAATAAGTCTAAATCCATAATAGAAAAAAAGGATGTACAGTAGGGTTTTAATTAGTCCTGCTAGCATAATAATTATTTTGAATTCAAATGTACAAATCAAACTGAAAAAGAGCTCGTGTAGCGAGCTCTTTTTGAAGATAAATTAACTTTTTTTAAGGCTATTTTGAAAGATACAAATTTCTTTCGCTGTATACTTTCTTGAAAAACGGATCTTTTAGGTTCTCGATAAAGTAGATGCTTTCGCCAGTAGATTTCATTTCGGGTCCTAGTTCCTTATTAACATTTGGAAATTTATTAAATGAAAACACTGGTACCTTAATTGCGTAGCCCTTTTTTACAGGATTAAAAGTAAAGTCTTTTAATTTTGCGCCTAACATAACCTTGGTTGCATAGTTAACGTAAGGTTCTTGGTAAGCTTTAGCAATAAATGGAACCGTTCGCGAGGCTCTAGGATTCGCTTCAATTACGTAAGCGATTTCATTTTTTACAGCAAACTGAATATTAATTAAACCTATAGTTTTGGTGGCCAATGCGATCTTATTGGTAATGTCAATCATTTGGTTTTTAACGCTTGTGCTTAAATCAAAAGGAGGTAAAACAGAGTTCGAATCTCCAGAGTGAATCCCACAAGGTTCTATATGCTCCATCATTCCAATGATATAAACCTCATCTCCATCGCAAATTGCGTCTACTTCTGTTTCTATAGCTTGTTCTAAATAATGGTCTAGCAAAATCCGATTACCAGGCAAACCCTTTAATAAATTTACAACATGGTGTTCCAGTTCCTGTTCATTAATTACAATCTTCATTCCCTGACCACCCAATACGTAGGAAGGACGAACTAGAATAGGGAAATTTAATCCTTTTGCTAAAACCAAGGCTTCCTCGGCAGATTCTACCACACCAAATTCTGGATAAGGTATGTTTTGAGCTGCCAAGAGTTCGGAAAAACGACCTCGATCTTCTGCAAGATCCAGAGCTTTAAAACTGGTACCTAATATTTTTACTCCGTATTTCTCTAATTTCTCCGCAAGCTTTAAAGCTGTTTGTCCGCCTAACTGAACAATAACACCTTCTGGCTTTTCCATTTTAATAATGTCGTAAATATGCTCCCAAAAAACAGGTTCGAAAAATAATTTATCTGCCGTATCAAAATCGGTAGATACTGTTTCTGGATTGCAATTGATCATGATGGTTTCGTAGCCCATTTCTTTGGCTGCTAATACTCCGTGAACACAGCAATAATCAAATTCAATTCCTTGTCCAATACGATTGGGTCCAGAGCCTAAAACAATAACTTTCTTTTTATCGGATACCGTAACTTCATTTTCGGTAAAACGCTCACCATTAATCTCAATTTCATTTTCAAATGTTGAGTAATAGTAAGGAGTTTGAGCTTCAAACTCTGCGGCACAAGTATCCACTAATTTGTATACTCTATTAATGCCCTGATCAATTCTTTTGGTATGAACTTCCGATTCCCAACAACGTGTAAGATGTGCAATTTGTCGATCGGCGTAGCCTTTCATTTTTGCATCCAGCAATAGCTCACGCGGTAAATCTTTTATGCTAAAGGTTTCCATTTCTCGTTCCATGGCAACCATCTCCTCTATTTGACTCAAGAACCAATTGTCGATGCCGGTCATGTCCTGTATGGTTTTCTTTGGAATACCAATACGCATGGCGTCGTATATAAGGAAAACACGATCCCATGAAGGGTTTTTTAAACGATCGAGAATTTGATCCTGGTTGGTCCAACTTTTGGCATCAGCTCCTAAACCATTTCTACTAATTTCTAAGGACTGACACGCTTTTTGCAAAGCTTCTTGAAACGATCGACCAATAGCCATAACCTCGCCTACAGATTTCATTTGCAAGCCTAAGGTACTGTAACAGCCTTCAAATTTATCAAAATTCCAACGAGGAAATTTAACAATTACGTAATCTAAAGTAGGCTCAAAATAAGCGGATGATGTTTTGGTTATCTGGTTAGACAACTCATCTAAGGAATAACCAATGGCCAATTTAGCCGCAATTTTTGCAATGGGATAACCCGTTGCTTTAGATGCTAAGGCAGACGACCTAGAAACACGCGGGTTAATTTCTACCGCTACTATATCTTCTTTTTCATCCGGACTTACAGCAAATTGCACATTACAACCTCCAGCAAAATCTCCAATAGAACGCATCATCTTAATAGCCATATCGCGCATGCGCTGATACGTAGTATCTGATAAAGTCATTGCGGGTGCAACGGTAATAGAGTCTCCAGTATGAACGCCCATAGGATCCATATTTTCGATAGAACAGATTATAATTACATTATCATTCTTGTCTCTTAATAACTCTAATTCGTACTCTTTCCAACCCAAAAGAGCTTTGTCTATAATTACCTCATGTATTGGCGAACTGTGAAGTCCGTGCGTTAAAGCTTTCTCAAAGTCGTTTTTATCGTAAACAATAGCAGCGCCGGTACCACCAAGTGTAAAAGAAGCTCGAATACACAAGGGAAAACCATAGGCTTGAGCAGCCTCTTTTCCTTCCAAAAAGGATTTTGCAATTCGCTGAGGAGCCATAGGAATGTCTATGGATTCCATGAGTTTTCTAAAAAGCTCACGGTCTTCAGTTATGTTAATAGCATCAATGTTTACACCTACAATGTCCACATCATTATCCGACCAAACACCCATTTCGTCAGCTTCAATACATAAGTTTAATGCGGTTTGTCCGCCCATAGTTGGTAAAACAGCGTCAATATCTGGATGAAGCGCAAGAATATCTTTAAGAGAATCTACCGTTAAGGGCTTTAAATAGACGTTGTCCGCCATAACAGGATCTGTCATGATGGTTGCTGGATTAGAATTTATGAGCGATACAACGATTCCTTCTTCGCGTAACGAACGAGCTGCTTGAGAACCTGAATAATCAAATTCGCAGGCCTGACCAATAACGATAGGTCCGCTACCGATGATTAAAATATGATTGATTGACTTGTTTTTAGGCATGTTGTAAATTTTAAGCGTAAAGAAGACTATTTAAGATTTTCAGTTTGGGCTATTCACAAAAAAGGTGTTAACTAAATAAATAGATAACACCTTCAAAATCTTCACCCATAAGATGATTATCTTTTATGTCTAGCTTCGTCTGAAACAGAAATTTTGTGACGGCCTTTAGCTCTTCTTCTAGCCAATACTTTACGCCCATTTACGGACTCCATGCGATCCATAAAACCATGTTTATTTTTACGCTTTCTATTCGAAGGTTGGAATGTTCTTTTCATTTCTTTTTATCTAGTGTTCTTGTACCCATTAAGGGCTGCAAATATAAAATCATTTTTTGTGTTTCGCAACAACAAAAAGGTTTTTTTATGCAATGAATATCTTACTTTTGCAGCAACAAACAAGATACTTATGTTCGGAACCAAAAATAAGAAAAGAGAAAAGATAAAACTAAAGAAAGGTAGTTTTAAAAAATCTTTGCAAATTTTTAAATACTTAAAGCCCTACAAGTCTGCATACATACTGGGTTTAGTGTTTCTATTGCTCTCTAGTTTTGCCTCGTTAATCTTCCCCTTATTTATAGGAGAAATGGTGGATGCGAGCCAAACATCAATGGAAAGCATCAATCAAATGGCCTTATTATTATTTGGATTATTTACTCTACAAGCCGTTTTTTCTTATTTTAGAATCGTTTTATTTGTAAATGTTGCCGAAAAGTTCCTGGCAAAGCTCAGACAAGTGACTTATGAACACCTAATTCGCTTGCCCATGACTTTTTTTAACAAAAGAAGAGTTGGCGAGCTAAACAGTAGAATAGCCTCAGACATTTCTTTACTGCAAGAAACCTTTACAACCACAAGTGCCGAATTTATACGACAGCTAATTATAGTCGTCGGTGGTATTATCCTATTAGGATTTACCTCCATAAGATTAGCTGGCTTTATGCTGTCTATATTCCCATTGATAATTGTAGTTGCGGTAGTTATAGGTCGCAAATTACGCGCCTACTCCAAAACCGTTCAAGAACATATTGCAAGTTCCAATACAATTGTTGAAGAAACGCTTCAAGGAATAACGAATGTAAAAGCATTTGCAAATGAAGTATTCGAATCTCTGCGTTACAAAAAAACCACCGAAGAAATCGTTTTGGTTGCCATTAAAGGCGGAAAGCTAAGAGCCGCTTTTGCTTCTTTTATTATACTGGGTATTTTTGGAGCTATTGCAGCTGTTATATGGTATGGTGCTCGCTTAATACACGAGGGAGAAATGAGTATGGGCGACCTAACTTCTTTTCTTATGCTTACTATTTTTATTGGCGCTAGTATTGGTAGTATTGCCGATTTGTATGCTCAGATTCAAAAAGCTATTGGTGCCACAGAAAAACTAATGGAATTATTAGAGGAAACAAAAGAGGAACATACCGAAGGCGAAATTTCTCATACCATTAAAGGCTCCATTACGTTTAAAGACTTGTCCTTTAGCTACCCAAATCGGGTAGATGTGGAGGTATTAAACACCATAAACTTAGAGGTACGTGTAGGAGAACAAATAGCTTTGGTGGGCTCATCTGGAGCAGGAAAATCTACCATTACACAATTGCTTATGCGTTTTTACCAAGGCTATACAGGTAGTTTAGTAATAGACAATACCGAAATAACCAAGCTTCCTCTTACCGATCTTAGGAAGCAAATTGCTATTGTGCCACAAGATATTTTACTTTTTGGTGGAAGCATCGAAGAAAATATTGCTTACGGTAAACCGGGAGCTTCTCTAGAAGAAATTAAAAAGGCCGCAGAACTTGCCAATGCACATCAATTTATTAGCGAATTTCCAGAAGCTTACGAAACTCTTGTTGGAGAAAGAGGTATTCAACTTTCTGGTGGGCAACGCCAAAGAATTGCTATTGCCCGAGCCATTTTAAAAGATCCTAAAATATTAATTTTGGATGAGGCAACCTCTGCCCTAGATTCTGAATCTGAGAGCCTAGTTCAAGAAGCTTTGGATAAATTAATGAAAGGTAGAACCTCCTTAGTAATTGCGCACAGACTCGCTACAGTAAGAAATGCTGATAAAATATTTGTTTTGGATAAAGGACAAGTTGTAGAATCTGGTAATCACGAAGAATTGTCTCTACTGGAGGATGGAATGTATAAAAAGTTGAGTGAACTGCAATTTCAAGTATAATGGTATTTGAATACTAAATTGCTAAATCATTTTCTTTCTTTTTAAAAGATATTTTAAAAGAATGGGTTCAAAACCCTCTGCGGAGTCTACTGGAATAAAGTCGATGTTGTATTGGCCGCAGTTTAGATGCAGTTCTTTTTCAAAACGAGACATGCTTTTTAAGTACTCCTCTTTTAATTCAATTGGGTTAACCTTCATCTCCTCGCCAGTTTCTAAGTCTATAAACTTATGCAAACGAGATTCAAAGTTGAATTCAATTTCTTTTGACCGGTCAACAACGTGAAATACAATAACCTCATGCTTGTTGTATTTAAGATGCTGCAGCGCAGTAAACAATTCTTCCGATTGGCTCTCATCTCCTAATAAATCGCTAAACAAAACAACCAAAGAGCGTTTGTGTATACGCTCTGCAATTTCGTGTAAAGAAGCAACGGCATTGGTTTGCTCCATTTCCTTTTCGTTAAAGGGGCTTGCAAGCGCTTCTAACTCACTTAACAACCATTTATGATGCGATGCACTTGTTTTAGAGGG
>JGI20154J14316_10000871_pt1 | contig 27086 bp, 27 predicted proteins | sample COG_04_FD_14316 | JGI IMG/M metagenome (IMG submission 14316)
TTGTCCTACTGATTCGGTTCTTAACATCGTGTCCACTGAATTGATTAGCCATGTTTAAGAAGAATATATTTCTAGTAAATAAGCTATAATATTAAAATTAGTGAAAAGCTGTCCTATCTGTATTCATACCAGATAATAACCCTATACCGTTGAGTTATCGAAAAATAAACTGTTCATGCAATAGAACATTAAGAAACATTTTTTACACAAAATAAATTTTTCTGGAATTGAACTAGTTGGAGTGGTAATAAATACCCATACTACAGTGACTTAATACAATAGTAGGTAAGAATATTTTTGATTTAGGTATGTCCTTATTAACCTACAGGGAGAAAAACTGTGGAAGAACAATTAGCGGAACTGGCGGCCAAGCTGGCAGTGGTCGAATCAAAATCAAACGTGACTAATACAATGTTTGCCGAAACCTTTTACTATGTAACAATTCCCTTGATGATCCTTATTCATGTTGGCTTTTTAGCCTATGAAATGGGCGCGTCGCGGACCAAAAATGTGTTGACATCCGGGGTCAAAAATATTCTCGCCTTTGCCTTTGTTATCCCGACTTTCTATTTCTTTGGGTGGTGGGTTTATTGGGGCTTCCCGACAGGGCTGACCTTCTCGGAAGGTCCGGCTGGTATCTCTGGCGCGGCCTATGCCAATGCCATCGCTTGGGGATGGGGCGAAAGTGCTCAGTATATGGGGCCAAATATTGTCGATCAAGCCTCTGGCGTTTTCTTTGGGGCTTTTGCTCTGTTTGCCGCGACAACAGCATCGATTATGTCCGGCGCAGTGATCGAGCGAATTCAAACGGTAGGTTTTGTAATCCTAGCTGTCATTTTGGGCTCGTTTGCTTGGGTCGTTGCAGCCGCTTGGGGTTGGCATGCTGATGGCTGGCTGGTCACTCAATTTGGCGTACATGATTTTGGCGCCGCGGGCCTTGTGCACGCCGTCGCTGGTTTCTTTGCGCTGGGCGTTTTGATTGTACTGGGTCCACGGATTGGCAAGTTTAACGCGGACGGTACGGCAAATCACATTGCCGGGCACAACATGCCGCTGACAGTAATCGGCCTTATGCTGATCATCGTCGGATTCTGGGGCTTTTTAATGGCTTGCGTTATTGTACCAGGAGAAGCGTGGTCTTGGTTCGGTGATAAACCGTCGACCATATATGGCACGCCGATTACACTGTCGGCCCTGTCCTTCAATATCCTTATGGCCATAGCAGGCGGAATCATTGGTGCTTGGATCTGGACAAAAGATCCCTTCTGGATGATGTCGGGCGCGCTTGCGGGCATTATCTCGTGTGCTTCTGGTCTGGATATCTATTATCCGGCACTGGCGTTTATCGTCGCGTTTAGTGCAGGTCTTATTTTGAGGCCCTGCGCCGACTGGCTTGAACGGCGCGGCATTGATGATGCAGTTGGCGCGGTGACGGTGCACGGAACGATTGGCCTTTATGGTGTTGTAATGCTCGGTGTGTTTGCCTCAGGTTTCCCAGCGCTGCAAGGGGTTGCAGGCGAAGCACCAACCATCAGTTTCTCTGGCCAAGTTGTCGGGGCTGTGGTGTTTGGTCTGCTGGGATTCGTCCCGGGTTATATCAGCGCTTTCATTCTCAACCAATTGGGCATGTTGCGCACACCTGAAGCCGCCGAAATTCTGGGCTTGGATCCGACCAAAGTTCCAGCACAAGGCTATCCCGAAGGGATCCCTGCTTCACTTCAACCTGCTGAATAATTGTAAAAATAAAAAGGAGATAAGCTATGGGTTTTCCCTATGAAAGTGCAAGTTGGGATGTTGTAGATGGTGCAATGTTTGTAGGTGCGGGTGGCGCTGCGCCGGGGTTATATACCTTCGTTGCTGCTGTGATCTGCGTTGTCGTGCTTTGGAAAGGTAATAAATCAGAGCATGATTGTTACGCCAAAGTTGAAAAGTAAGGTCTGAAATACATTAAAAGGCCGCTGTTTCAGCGGCCTTTTACTTTGAACGTCTATGTGATTTCTGACAAATATTAACAATCTGCGATTTATCCCCTATCAGTAAAACCCTGCCTAGCCGACCTGAGGATAGGAAATCACTGACAGATAGCGTGCGGGCAACTTAACCAAAACTTCTGGACCATGGGCCGCATCTGCATCAAAAAACAGCGTATCACCGGGCTTAAGAGCATAGACCTGATTGCCGTGGCGATAATCTATTTCGCCTTCCAACATATAGAGCATTTCGATTCCATCATGCTGAAACATCGGAAAAACATCAGACTCTCCACTAAGTGTGATCAAATAGGGTTCCACAATCACACCGCTGGCGTTTGAGCCGACGTGTCCTAAAAGATTATATTGATGTCCAGCACGGGTGCCGGCCCGCTCGGTCTCGACACCCTCGCCTGATTTGGTATGGACTGCGGCGCGCGGTTCTTCAAAGCGGCGGAAAAAACTGGTCACTGGAACGCTCAACGCCCGCGACAGGCTTTGCAAGGTGGTCAATGATGGTGAGGTATGCCCGTTCTCGATTTTTGACAGCATGCCAATTGACAGACCGGTCATTTTTGCCAATTCGGCAACGGTGATTTGTTTCTGTCGCCGATAGGCCCGAACTTCACGTCCAATCGCCACTTCGAGATTTTTCTCTCGCTCACCACTAACGCGGTGCGGGTCTTGTGCCAGTTTAGCGGCGGTCATTAAACTCTCCGATACGACTAAAAAGATGGATACTACCCGATACTATATGATAATGACAACCTGTGCGCAGTATAATCCCTTTCTGGTTTACGGAACCGTTTTTGTTGGCGGTACCGCGCATGAAGACGCCATCAGAGTGATATAATATGTACCAAAATAAAGAAAAAATCGTTCTTGGGTTTCTCATCTTTCCAGGGTTTCCGATGTCATGCCTGACATCGGCGATTGAACCGCTGCGCGCAGCAAATGAAATTGCCGGTACCGAGATCTTTGTCTGGAAGTTGATTTCTGAGAACGGCGCCCGTGTCAAATCAAGTGCAATGGTCAACTTTGACCCTGATCTGACCCTCGATGCCGCTGATGATCTTGATTTTCTGATCCTTCTCAGCAGTCCCTTGGCACAGTTTGAAGATTCCAAACACGCCAATGGCCGCCTGCGTCATCTGGCGCGTCATGGTGTACAGATGGGGGGGGTTAGTGGCGGTGTGTTTCCTTTGGCCCGTTCAGGATTACTCGCGGGCAGCACCTGCAGTGTGCATTGGTGTTATGAGGCCGCATTCGAGGCAGAATTTCCTGATCTGGCCACCACTGATAATGTGATTTTAATAGATCGTGACCGGTTCACCGCGTCCGGCGCTGCGGCTGCTTTTGATCTGATGCTGCATCTCGTGGAAGAGCGACTTGGAGGAACGATCACAACCGAAGTTGCCTGCTGGTTCCAACATCCGTTGATGCGCGGCGAGGGGGTCCGTCAACGCATTCCGACGTCAAAACGCGAAAGCACCGCGGACATGTTGCCCACCCCGGTTGCCCAAGCGGTTGCAATTTTTGCAGAGCACATCACCCATCCACTGGATGTTGCCGAAGTGGCCGATATGGTCAACGTCTCAACACGACAGTTGGAGCGCAGCTTTAAAAAGGCAACCGATCAAAGCCCGTCTTTGTATTACCGCCAGCTGCGGGTCAATGCGGCCCGCCAATTGGTATTGTATTCAAAAGACAGTATGACTGAAATCGCCAATGCTGTTGGCTACGCCAATGCGACGCCCCTGATCCGCTATTACAAAAAGGCTTTTGGTCTCTCACCGCAGGATGATCGTAGAAAAATCAATCTGTTCCGGGTGCAGTCCAATAAACCACTTCCAACGGTGTGATGGGATGTTAGCCCAAGCTCTTGGCGGCCGTGCACAGCGCATGGTGTAGCGAGCCAGCCGAAGAGCGCGGGCATAATACGCTGAACCTGTGACCTGCAGTCCAGCAAATGATAAAGCACCCCAGATGTTCGATTGCGCTGCGACTGACGCTGTCTTTGGTCATGGCTCTGGCATTCAGTGGACAAAGTCGCTCGAACATCGCCACCGTTTTTTCGCCCTCGACATCAAACCGTGCCCATCCGTCAGTTTGCTCGGTGACCGAGGCGCTGGATGTAAAGCCAGTTCGCAGCATATTGGCAAGATCTTCATGGGCGTCATGTGCGGCCATAATCATCCACTGATCTGGCCCCATCCAAAACGCAGTCATTTCAGACCCACAACTGACTTTGCCGACCTCGGGCAAATCGGTACCGATCAGGCTTGGGGCGATTTTGTGGACCGTTGCCACTTGCCCGTGACGCGCGCTCACTGAGGCCAGCGCCCAATTTGGCTGTTCGGAAATGCCCAAACCTGGAAAACTGTCAGTCTGCGCGGTCGTGCCGCCCAGTGGGGTAATTGCTATGAGGTCATGCACGCAGACGCTCTCCTTCGGGGTCAATGAAATGGGCGCTGACCACTTCAATCTGGATATCAGAGCCGGTTAGTGGGCTGACAGCGCGTATAATTTCGCCTTTACGGTCGCCGCCATTTTTCAAAAAACCAATACCGATTGAGCTGCCAAGGCAGGGCGAGTAGGCTGCCGAGGTGATATAGCCCTGATCGTTTGCTGCGTTGGCCAGGGTGTCTTTTGCCATCAAATGCGCACCGGCGGTGACCTTTTCGTTGCTGTCCACCGGCTTAAAACCGACAAACATCAACATATCGGATTGATTCAGCCCTTCGCGTTCAGACAGGATCGATCCGATACTGTCTTTCTTCTTGGATACCATCCGTCCCATGCCAAGGTTTTGGGCGCTGGTGGTTCCGTTCAATTCGTTGCCGGCGGCATGGCCTTTTTCGATCCGCATTACACCCAGCGCTTCGGTGCCGTAAGGCACCACATCAAACTCTTCGCCCGCAGCCATCAACTGCCGCATCAACGCATCGCCATAGCGGGTCGGCACCGCAATCTCAAACGCCAATTCGCCCGAAAAAGAAATTCGAAACAATCGTGCTTGCAGACCACCGCAGACAGTGATTGCGCCACAGCCCATAAACGGGAAAGCTTCATTTGAGATGTCGAAAGCTGGATCGATGATCTTGCGCAACAAATTGCGTGAATTTGGCCCTGCCACGGCGTATTGGGCCCAGGCCTCGGTGGTCGATATCAGCTGCACGTCAAGATCGGGCCACAGGCATTGACGGGCAAATTCCATATGCCGGTACACACCAACCGCATTCGCGGTGGTGGTGGTCATCACGAAATGATCCTCACCCAATCGCGCTGTGGTGCCATCATCCATGGCGATGCCATCTTCGCGCAGCATCAACCCGTAGCGGGTTTTGCCAATGGCTAGCTTAGCAAAGCCGTTGCAGTATATCTTGTTGAGAAAGCTTGCGGCATCACTGCCCTGCACGTCAATTTTACCCAAAGTAGTCACATCGCAAACGCCGACGGATTTGCGGGTTGCCAAGACCTCGCGGTCAACTGACTGGCGCCAGTGGGTCTCGCCGGCTTGTGGGAACCACTGTGCCCGCAGCCACATGCCAACCTCGACAAAGGCGGCGCCCTGTTCAGTGGCCCACTTATGGCTTGGGGTCAACCGTGTCGGGCGGAAATCTGCGCCGGTAGAGCGGCCTGCAAAAGTACCAATAGCCACTGGTGTATAGGGGGGTCGAAAGATTGTTGTGCCAGTTTCGGGAATTGATTTTCCGGTCAATTCGGCCATCACGGCAAGCCCACCCATATTGGATGTTTTGCCCTGATCGGTGGCCATGCCCAGTGTGGTATAGCGTTTCAGATGTTCCACCGAGCGAAAGTTTTCTTGATGGGCGAGTTTGATATCTTTTACCGTCACATCATTTTGCTGGTCGAGCCATGCCCGCCCGTTACCGGATTTCACATACCAAAACGGTGTGATATTTACCTTGCTGTCCTCGGTCTGGGGCTGTGCCTGTACGCTGGCACTGATGCCGATGTCTGACAGGGCAGCGGCAGCAGCTGCGGCGCCTTTTGCAAGCGCCGCAGCGGTGCTGAAATCGCCTTGGGCTGCGCCGGCGACCAACATGCCTTGCGGCAAGTCACTGCCGGGACAAAACGCTGCCAGTTTTTCATTCCATGCGGGTCTTCCACGCTGGTGACAGGTCATGTGTACGTTGGGGTTCCACCCGCCCGAGACACCAAGTGCACCACATCGAATGACCCGTTCCTTGCCGTCTTGAGTGCGCAGCCTGATCCCTTTGAGACCAAGCCTGCCCTGTGCGTTGAACACCTGTGCTCCGGCAATTAATTCGCAATCGGCAATCTTGGGGGCGTTTTCGCGGGTATCGATCACTGCCGCCACATTGACGCCTTTGGCCAGCATATCTGTGGCGGTTCGGTGGCCGTCATCATGGTTGGTAAATACCGCCACTTGCTGATCTGGTGTCACGGCCCAGCGGTTGGCATAGCTGCGCATGGCGCTGGCCAGCATAATGCCCGGCCGGTCGTTGTTTTCAAAGGCGATAGGTCGTTCTAACGCGCCGGTGCACAGCAGTGTCCGTTGGGTATAAATCCGCCACAAAATCTGTCGGGGCTTACCGGCGTCCGGCACAGCGAGGTGGTCCGAAACTCGTTCAACCGCTCCGTAAGTCCCATGGTCAAACGCGCCAATCACTGTGGTGCGCGACATCATACGCACGTTTGGCATTGTCCCTAGTTCGGCGGTGGATTGCGCCGCCCAGTCTGCGCCTGATTGATCACCCACGGCGATGGTTTCAGCGTTCAATCGCCCGCCAAAAGCAAAATCTTCATCGGCCACAATCACTTGCGCACCGGTACGTCCGGCGGTCAACGCCGCCGAAAGACCCGCAGGCCCAGCCCCAATAATCAATAAATCGCAGTGTAGAAACCCTTTGTCATAGCAATCGGGATCATCTTGTTGTGATAACGACCCCAATCCGGCGGCTTTGCGAATGATTGGCTCATATACTTTTTCCCAAAACGCAGCCGGCCACATGAAGGTTTTATAATAAAAACCCGCAGTTAGAAAATTCGAGAACTTGTCGTTGATCTCCATGGCGTCAAACGCCAGCGACGGCCAGCGGTTCTGGCTTTGGGCAGTTAACCCGTTGAACAATTCGATTGTTGTGGCGCGGGTGTTAGGTTCTTGTCGGTTGCCGCTGCGCAATTCAACCAACGCGTTGGGTTCTTCTGAGCCGGCGCTTAAAACTCCGCGCGGGCGATGGTATTTGAACGAGCGGCCCATCAACCGCACACCGTTGGCCAAAAGTGCTGAGGCGAGTGTATCACCGGGGTGACCGCGATAGGCGGCACCATCGAAGTGGAAATTGAGGGTTTTGGTCTGGTCGACTTGCCCCCCTGCGAGGCGGTTTATCTGCGTCATTTGCTGCGCCCTTGCGTGCGGGCCACATCGCGGGCCAGCTCAACGTTTGAAATTTCATGGGTCACTGTGTTGCGGGTGACAACCAGCCAGCTGCGATCGCCGCCTTCGTGAAACCACAGCTCGCGGTGTTCGCCGGCGGGATTATCGCGCAAATACTGATAGGCATAAAACTGCTCGGCGGCGTCTTCGGCCTGCCAGTCCGGTCTGTTGATGAGCGCGGCATCGCCAAGGTAGGTAAATTCCTGTGCATCTCTTGGCCCTAAAAGTGGGTGATTGATAATCATATCAGGCTGTCCTTAATGCAGATTGGGCTGTGCACCCATGCCTTTTTCGTCGATCATATAGCCGCGTCGAAAGCGGTCGAATCGATAGGCGGTGGCAACTTCATGGGGCGTGTCTGTGGCCAGAAGATGGGCAAAGCACAATCCTGAGGCCGGGGTGGCCTTAAAGCCGCCATAGCACCAACCGCCGTTGAAATAGAGCCCATCGATATGAGTTTTGTCGATGATCGGAGACCCATCCATCGACATATCCATAATGCCGCCCCACATCCGCAGCAAACGCGCCCGCCCAATGGCCGGCAAAATGGCCATACCGCCTTCGCAGACGTCTTCGACCACCGGCAGATTGCCGCGTTGCGCATAAGAATTATAGCCGTCGATGTCGCCACCAAACACCAGCCCACCCTTGTCAGACTGGCTGCAATAGAAATGTCCGGCCCCAAAGGTGATCACCCCCGGCAACAGCGGTTTGAGCCCTTCAGAGACAAAGGCCTGCAGCACATGGCTTTCAATTGGCAGGCGCATGCCGGCCTTGGCCATTAAGCGGCCCGATGATCCTGCCACCGCGGCGCCTACTTTTTTTGCACCGATAAAGCCGCGCGAGGTTTCGACACCAACACAGGCTCCTTGTTCGATGCGAAATCCGGTAACTTCGCAGTTTTGAATGATATCGACACCGCGGCTGTCGGCCCCGCGGGCATAGCCCCAAGCCACCGCGTCGTGACGCACGGTGCCGCCGCGCCGTTGTGCCAGACCGCCTTTGATCGGAAAACGCGCATCATTGACGTTTAAAAACGGGTATTCTGCTTTGATCTGTTCGGTGCTGAGCATCACGGCATCCGCACCGTTGAGAATCATCGCGTTGCCGCGCCGAGTAAAAGCATCGCGCTGGGCATCGGTGTGAATTAGGTTCAAAATGCCGCGCTGGCTGATCATCGCGTTATAATTGAAATCCTGCTCCAAACCCTCCCACAGTTTGAGCGACATTTCATAGAACGGCTCGTTGCCATCCAGCAGATAATTTGAGCGGATAATCGTGGTGTTGCGTCCCACGTTTCCGCCACCAATCCAACCTTTCTCAAGGACGGCAATCTTTTTTTCACCATATTTTTTGGCAAGATAATAGGCCGTGGCAAGACCGTGACCGCCACCGCCTATGATAACAATATCATAGGCACTTTGTGGCTCTGGGTCCCGCCATGCTGGCGTCCACCCCTTGTGCCCTGTCAAGGCTTCTTTGATTACTTTGAACCCCGAATAGCGCATGTTCACCTCACTTTTCCATGTCTTGATATCGTGGTTTGTTTTGAAAGGGACATATGAAAATCGGTCAGACAGACCATGAAACGCGACACATTCATATAATAATGTCGCTAAATATTCGATTGTCGGGTTTTGCGCTGCCGCTCAACGGCCGGGAATCACAGCGCGGGAACCTGTCTAGATCTTTGGCTCGTTCATCCTTAGGCTAAGCGTCTGTTTGCGCCTTGGGGCCGTTGGGGCCGTTGTGTTGTGCGGCCCTACGATAGATGCGCCATGAGACCAGTCTCGGATGCTCGGCAGGGTCTTTGGCGTTTGCAAACTCATAGCCATTGGCCTTGTGAGCGGGTCCAAATACCAAATTGTTTTGACGCGCCCGGGTGCAGAAGCCGGCAACATCGCGCACGCCAAAGATCAATTTGACCAGAGTTTGGCTGTCTTTTCGACCGTGGACCAACGGACGCGGCATGATGCTGGGGCCGCCAGCCGAGGGCAGTAATTCAACGATTCGGTCGCCTTTTTCTTGCAGGGCGGTAAATCCAAAGTGTTGATGATAAAATGCAGCCATTGCCGCGGTATCTTTTGTGTTACTCAAAAAGCTTGTGATTATAGATCACAACCTCTTGTTAATAAATATTTAATTCACAAAATTGGCAGAGTATTGAATAGATTTTTTTAAACCATCTCGGACGAATATGCCCAAATATGACCAGAGTTAAAGCTCTGGGCGCCACATTTATCGGAGTATTTTTATCAGATATTGCGCTGAGGCTTAACATAGCATATTTGTCAGGTATAGGCGTGGTAGGATCACCTCAAGTTTTACACCGCAGGCAATAAACGGAGTTCTCAGTATGCGCCCTCTCAGGCTTTCCGCAGATGATACCTCGGCTCGTCTTTCCCGACCGGAATTGGACGACACAGTGTTTGCCGCATTGAATTATCTGCGTTTGGTCGCGTTGGACTGTCGGTCTGCGGCGCGCGCAGATTTATATCACGCTTGTGCTGTGCTCGCGCATGATAAAACGGTTGCGCAGCGCGCTTATGCCGAAACACTTGTGAAATGCCTGTGCCAAGCTCTTGGGAAAAAGCCAGTTTTTTATGCCCCGAGGGTTCGCACAGTTTCCTTTGATGAGGCATGGCTGATGCGCCTTGTTCAAAGTTCTGCGGGTCCAGATTCCGATAGTTTTGCGTTTCTCATTCGGTCGCGTGTGCCACATGTCGCGCGGCGCAATTTGGCTTTTTTAATCCACTCGATATCTGACTCATTTTATAATATTTAGAATCATTCTAAAAAGTTCTTGGCATTGATGATAACTTGTGTAAGTTTAGCAAATTATAGCAAGCCAAACCATTTGTACGAGTCTTTTGGCTTGGATACCTTGTTGAGCCAGCCATTAATATACAAACAACCCCAGGATGAATGACATGAATCAGACAGCTGCTGCATTGGCGACCGATGCAAGGACAGAAATAGTAGATGCGCTCAATCAGTCAGTGGCAGAAACCGCTGTCACAACAATGTTGGCCCAGAATTTTCATTGGAATGTGACTGGCATGGCCTTTGCGCCCCTGCATGCATTATTTCAAGATATCTATGAAGATCATTTTATTGGGCAGGATGATCTTGCCGAGCGGATAAAAGCGTTGAATGCCCATGCTGATGGGACGTTGGCAGGCATGTTAAAGCGGTCAAAAGTTGACGAACATAGCGGCCATGCGAGCGACAAAGAAATGATCAAAGTGATGTGTGCCGCGCAGGAAACATTAGCAGATACTTTGGCAGGATGTGCGCAAACCGCGGCCAATCATGGTGACACGCTCACTGAAGATCTGTGTATCTCTCGCGGCCATAAGCATGAAAAGTTTGCTTGGTTTTTGCGCAGCCACCTAGGGTGATGCTACTTGGGGCAATTGCTCCAGTAAATCCTGACTGCCTTTTTTAAGGCATCGGCGGCGATAAGCTTGGGGCCACGCCTCATACCCGCCCAAACGGTTTTGTTGCTCACGCAGCGTGTTGATAAATTCGGCGCGCTGCTTTTTCTTCTTCAACGCCTTAAACGTTGATTTCTGTGCTTTGGTCATCGAGCAGCCGATACAATGCCCCTGGCGCTTGAATTTGCAGATGTCGATACAGGGGCTGAGTATTTTCGCCATTTTTTTAACCAAGTATTCTTTGCAGCCACGAATGATGTATCTTACCACAGTTCAGCGGTCTTTCTAAAGGCCATCCCTACCCTTTTGTTAACTTTCTAAGAGCCTGAGTTGGTTGGGATCCGTCAAATTCGTGATTGCCGGTTCAGTCGAACCCACCGCTATCACGGGCGTNGATGGCTTGATTCCAGCCAATCTCTTCGGCGTGGTTTTAAAGTTTATACCTTTGTGAGAATGGCGAGTGATACCGTCAAACAGCGTGGCAAGGCGTTGCGTACTGATCAATCCACTGGATTCAATAGGTTGGTAAATTGCCATTTTTTGCATCGCAGTTCGGGTTGGTTAATCGGGGCCGGCGACATCTGCTCGGTCATCATCTCAACTTAAGCGTTCAGCGTATTAACAGGAGCAGATTTCAGCACCAGTCCAAATTTTCCAGCCTCTTTCCTGTCGATTTTTATCGCCGGTGAGCATCATCCTTTTGGGTTTTTCCGCGCCGAGCCTGTACACCCGGATCGCCGGGNTAGGGCACCCCCAGACCCGGGCGGGTACAGAGCCAATTTTGGAGCTGTGTNCGATGACCGTCAACAGCAAGGCAAACANGCCNTTTTNGTTAAAACGGTTTATCTGCGGTTATGAGCCATCAAAACCAGTCATATGTGTCTCACCACGTGCGCGCGATAACAGGATCTGTTTCTGCCGTTCACGAAACCTGTTTTTATCAAATTCTGACGTTTGTTCCATGCACTGGTGACACGAAACCCCGTGCTCGTATTCGCCGCGGTCGCGGTCTTCGGGCAGGATCGGACGGCGACAGGCATAGCACAGTTGATGTGGGCCTTCAGCCAACCCGTGCCCCACCGAAACCCTGGCGTCAAATACAAAACAGGCACCCTGCCAGGTGCTGTCGGCAGCCGGCACCTCTTCGAGGTATTTTAAAATGCCGCCCTTTAGATGGAACACCTCCTCAACGCCCTGACCCAGCAGGTAATTGGTAGATTTTTCACAGCGGATACCTCCGGTGCAGAACATAGCAATCTTTTTGTTGTGAAAGCGGGCTTTATTTTCCTCCCACCAAGCAGGGAAATCACGAAACGATTCGGTGTCTGGGTTGATTGCGCCGGCGAAACTGCCAATCCCCACCTCATAATCGTTGCGGGTGTCAATCACGGCCACATCTGGAGATTTAATTAGTGCGTTCCAATCCCCCGCCTCCACGTAATGGCCAACCCGCGCCTTTGGGTCGACATCCGGCTGACCCATGGTGACGATTTCTGTTTTCAGCTTAACCTTCATTCGGGGAAACGGCGGGGTGCTGGCATGGCTCAGCTTATGCTCAAGATCGCTGCACCCAGGCAGAGCGCGTAAATAGTCTAGCGCGGCGATTATATTCTTTTGGTTGCCGGCAATGGTGCCATTGATCCCCTCAGGGGCCAGTAAAAGCGATCCGGTCAGACCCAAAGCGTTGCATTTATCCTGGAGCGGATCTTTCAGCGTCTGCGGCTGATCAAAACGGGTAAAATGATAAAGAGCGGCCACGGTAATCATGGGCAGGGCCATACGATGAACGCCGCTTATGGGCAAGTCTTTGACAGAACTATTAGCCAATTTATAAACGAAGCGTGCTTGCACCCTAGTCATAAACACGGCAGGGTCTCTGTAAACCAAGCTTTTCAGAGAGGCCAAAGATGTCGCAAAAAGCGTTGATTGTGATCGATGTGCAGGTTGATTTTTGCCCTGGTGGTGCTCTTGCCGTGCAGGGGGGCGATGAAATCGTAGCGCTGATCAATGATTTGATGACGCAGTCTCAGACTGTTATTTTGACTCAAGACTGGCACCCGGCAGGCCACAGTTCTTTTGCCAGCAGCCATGAACACAAAACCCCGATGGAACTGATTGAAATGCCGTATGGCCCGCAAGTTCTTTGGCCCGATCACTGTGTTCAAGGCAGCCCCGGGGCGGCGTTTCATCCTGATCTCAACACTGACAAGGCGGATATGATCATTCGCAAAGGGTTCCGGCCGCATATCGACAGTTATTCGGCATTTTTCGAGAATGATAAAACCACCCCGACTGGACTGGGTGGCTATCTCACAACCCGGGGGATTTCTGAATTGGTCATGGTTGGCCTTGCGACTGACTTTTGTGTGGCGTATTCTGCGCTTGATGCAGCCAAGCTCGGATTTCACGTGCGTGTTCTCCAGCCAGCCTGTCGCGCCATAGATATGGACGGGTCATTGGTCGCAGCACGCCAGACCATGCGCTCGGCCGGAGTAGTGTTAGAGGGTTAAAACATGGTTGATATCGCCACTCGGGTCTGGAACCACAAATGGAAAATCGACCCGATTGTGCGGTCATTGATCGACACAGATTTTTATAAGCTGCTGATGTGCCAATCGGTGTTTCGCAACAGGCGCAATACACGGGTGGCGTTTTCGTTGATCAATCGTTCGTCTGACGTGCGGCTAGCCGATCTGGTCGATGAGGGCGAATTGCGCGAACAGCTTGATCATATTCGCAGCATGCACTTGACCCGTGGTGAAAGCACTTGGCTGCGCGGCAATACATTTTATGGCAAACGCCAGATGTTCCGCCCAGACTTTATGGAATGGTTTGAGGGCATGCGCCTGCCCGATTATCATCTTGAAAAGCGCGACGGCCAGTACGAGTTAAGCTTTGAAGGCAGTTGGCCCGAGGTGATGATGTGGGAAATTCCGGCGCTGGCGGTGTTGATGGAATTGCGCGGTCGGGCGGTTTTAAAACATATGGGGCGGTTCGAATTGCAAGTGCTTTATGCTCGCGCAATGACCAAGTTGTGGCAGAAAATAGAGGCAATGCGTCATGTTGATGATCTGCGGATTGCAGATTTTGGCACGAGACGCCGGCATTCCTATCTTTGGCAGGATTGGTGTGTTCAGGCGATGCTTGAGGGGTTGGGTGATAAATTTGTTGGCACGTCCAATTGCGCCATCGCTCGTCACCGCGATATCGAGGCGATCGGCACCAATGCCCATGAATTGCCAATGGTATATTCGGCGCTTGCGAACGATGATGCGGCTTTGGCGCGCGCGCCCTATGAGGTCTTGGCTGACTGGCAGGAAGAGCATGACGGCAATCTGCGTATCATCTTGCCAGATACCTATGGCACCGAAGGGTTTTTGAACAACGCACCTGACTGGCTGGCCACTTGGACAGGTATTCGCATCGACAGTGGCGATCCAGCGCAAGGCGCTGAGACTGCGATCAAATGGTGGGTGTCCAAGGGTCAAGACCCACGCGAAAAATTAGTGATCTTTTCCGACGGTTTGGATGTGGCTGAAATGCTGTCATTGCAACGTACATTCTTGGGCCGGGTAAAAGTTTCCTTTGGCTGGGGCACCAATCTAACCAATGATTTTCGGGGTCTGGTGCCAGACCGAGGCTTGGATGCATTTTCGCTGGTCTGCAAGGCAATTTCCGCCAATGGCAAGCCGACAGTTAAATTATCTGACAACCCCAAAAAAGCCATAGGACCTGATGATGAGATTGCGCGGTACAAGCGGGTTTTTGAGGTGACTGAACAGACCCCCCTCAAGGTGGTGGTCTAGGCCTTAAACGCCTGAAAAATAAAAAGTTTTCTAAGGATTAAAATTATATAGGGCTAGGGCATGCGGCTGTTCAGCAGATGCGTCACACTGGCGCCCGCTTCAAAATACAGCGCTTTTGCGGTGTGAAATCTTGCGTGGGTCGCCGGGGTAATCGCCACTGGAAACGCGCTGTCATCGTCGTTTATCACCCAGTCGACGGCACATTTCCCAAACAGCGTGCCCGGGCCAATCCCGCGGCCGCTAAAGCCATAGATTGAGATTGCATTTGGGCCGATATCAACCACTTTTGGCAGGTAGTCTTCGGTCATGGCAATACGCCCGGTCCAACTGTGGGGCATATCAAACCCGGCAAGCTGTGGATAGAGCCGCGCCAGTTTACGCCGCGCCCACTGGCGGTGACTGTTNGCCCCAAAGCCGTCCAGATTGCCAATCGCGCCAAGGATCATCCGCCCAAACTTGTCGAGACGAAATGACGACATGATCTGTGCTGTATCCCAACAGCCTTCGCCACCGGGAAGAATAGGCGTGCGCAGATCCTCTGGCAGCGGATCTGTCGCCAGTTGGAAATAATGCACTGGGATATAGGCATTTTGAGCCAGTCCCTTGGAGGCATAGGCATTTGTTGCCTGAATGAACCTGCGAGCCGTGATCTGGCCGGCTGGTGTTTGAATCTGCCAAGAGCCGTCGTGAAATCGGACCGATTTTGCCGCTGAATGTTCATAGATCTTTGCCCCCGCGGCGCGGGCTGCCTTTGCCAGACCTTTTGTAAATGACAGTGGCTGAATAGTCCCGGAACGTTCGTCCCATAAGGCGCCATGAAACGATGTTGAGCCGGTCCTCTGCGCCGCTTGCGCGGCTGATAAAAGCGTCACAGGTGCGTCCCGTGCCACCTGTTGGCGATGGCGATTTTGCAGATCGCGCCAGCCCCGGGCATTGTGAGCGCAATGCAGCGTGCCGCTCTGGGTGGCCTCACAGGTGATTTGGTGGCGTTCAATCAGCTCAAAAACCGTCGCAGGGCCTTGGGCCAGCATGGTGTTCATCCGCTCACCCATGGCCTGTCCAAGGGTTTCAAGCACCTGCTCTGGCGGTTTCCACAATCCGGCGTTCACCAAACCCACATTGCGACCAGAGCCGCCGTGCCCGATTGTCTCGGCCTCTATCAGAGTTACGTCTACCCCTGCCTGTGCAATATGCAGGGCTGCCGACAATCCGGTGAACCCAGCACCGATGATGGCCACGTCACAGTTGACAGACCGTTCAAGTCTTTGCAGATCTGCGCCATGCTGTGCTGTTTCATGCCATAAGTTTCCGGATAATGCCATGCTGATCTGCCTTTGAAACGCCGGATGGATGGGCGTTGGTATCTGTCCGATTGCACAACATACTACCCCAAAGCGGCAGAGCGTGAAACGGGAGATCTGTTACAAGCGGTTGCTGGCCAGTGCGGCACCTTCTGAAAGCGCGCTTAACTTGGCATATGCGATATCGGGATCGACGGCGCCAAAGCCGGCAAATGTACCAAACCCGCAATCCGATCCGGCAATCACCCGCTCCGTTCCGACAATATCGACAAAGCGTTCGATCCGCTGCGCTACCAGTTCCGGGTGCTCGACGAAATTTGTTGTCGTATCCACCACCCCAGGCACCAGTATTTTCGTATCCGGTATCTCGAATTTGCGGTCACGGAATGTGGCCCATTCATGGGCATGACGCGGGTTCGAGGTTTCGAACAAGACATAGCTTGGTTTGGCCCGCATCAGGGTCGAAAACATAGTGTCCATTGGAATATCGCAGCAGTGCGGCCCCTCATAGTTGCCCCAGCAGATATGCAGCCGCACTTTTTCGGCTGGAATATTTTCCAACGCGTGGTTCAATGCCTCGACATGGCTGTCAGCAATTTTAACAAACTCTGCATCGCTGAGGTCGGTAAAAAGCATGTGACGCGATAAAGCCAGATCAGGACAATCGAGTTGCAGATCAAGGCCTGCGCCGACGATGGCCTCATATTCATCGCGCATCGCATCTGCCAGAGCAGCCAGATAGGCTTCGCGGGATTTGTAGAAATCATTCTGTAAAAATAGCGAGATTACCCCCGGCGAGGCGGCGTTCATAAAGCCACGTTTTGCACCGTTTTGTGTCATCGCTGCCTGCAGATTGGCAATGTCTTTCCCCAATTCTTCCTGCCCTTTGGAGCGCACATCGCCGGTGCACATTGGACGGGCATATTGCGGTGTGCCGCCATCGTTGGCGAGCCGCTGCAAAAAGCCGGGGAACTTTTTTAAATCGGCGGGAGCATTGCGCGGACTGTCACCGGAAAAGCCCGTATAGCGGTCCTTCACATAGGTCGCATAGGATATCTTAGAGGTTTCGCCGTCGCTGACGATATCGATCCCGGATGCCACTTGTTTGGCCACGGTTTTGGCCACAGCTGCGCGCATTGTCCGGTCAAAATCAGCTTGATCAAATGGTTCTTCACGTTCGCGAGCAAAGATAAAATCGACCACGTCTTGTGTGCGTGGCAAAGACCCGACATGAGTGGTGGCAATTTTAGACATGGTCAGTGCTCCGGTGATGTGTCTCTTGGTTGTTCATTGCAGTCTCTCCCTTAATCGCCCGTGGTCGCGCACGGGTCTTCATGCCGATTGTGTCATCCGGTATGCAGCAAAATTTGCTTCCACACAGAGGTTTCATCGAATAACGCGTATTCGCGCCGCAGACCCCGTGGCCCAAATTCGGCGTGGCATATGCCCAGTAGGTAAATTTTAGCCCCGGTGGGAGGGCCAAACATCCCCCAGCCATCATGGGTGCCGCTCAGACTCCAGCGCAGCGCGGCACGGGGCTGCATCATGGAATCTTCACGCCCAATTTGGTGGTCAATTTGAAAGGTTGCATTGGGCAGCGCGGCCCGCAGCGCCATCCAAAACCGGTCGGCAGCGTCCGGTCCATAGGCGGTGATCCCGCCTGGGTATTCGCATTGCACCGCACGATCATATTCGGCGGGAATAACCGACAGGTCGGCCGCCATGATCCGCTCTAGGATGGCGGCGTATTTTACGCCCCATTCATTTTCGTTGCCCCGGCCTTTATAAGGCCCTTGGATATCGGTCTTGGGGCACAGCGGCTGAGTGGCGGCCGCGGGGCCGCCTTCTCGGGCAATTAGATCAGCTGCATAGGCTTTTGCCTCCCATCCCATTTGCCGCACGATCGCGCCTTGGTCGCGCACCAGCCATTCATCATCAATGGCGTTATTGCGGGCGTGGCAATCGGCAATGATCCGGTAGACCAGCGGCTTGCCGGTGGCCGCGCCAAAGCCGCCATCGCCAAGGTGGGTCGCCGTAGACAGGATACGGTGCGAACTCAGCATGCCAGTTTCGGGTGTTCCAGACCAGATCACGTCTTCACCCAGCAGTTTGCGATCGGGAAACTCAGCCAAGGTCGCCATGGTTGCGCCGATCACGCCCTGATTGCCGGTTGAGACGCCGCTGGGCATCCGCACAACGATATCTTTGGCATAGTATTCGTGCAGTGTAGCAATACCGCGGTCTTCCCAAATTTCTTTGGTAATGCCGATAATATAGTCAGGAAAGTCTTTGAATTTGGGATCAAAACCTTGCATTTTAGGTTTCCTCTGGATGCTTGGACGAGCCGCGGATAATCAGTGGCCCGTCGATTGAGATACGTCGGGGAGTGGCATCGGGGTTATCGATCCGGGCCAACAGCATCTGGACCGTCTCAGTGACCATGCGGTTGGCTGGCTGGCGAACGGTGGTCAGGTTATAGCTGGGCCATGCAGCCAGTGCGACGTCGTCATAGCCAACAAATGAGACATCTTCGGGGATACGCAATCCAAGCTCAAACCGCGCCACATCCATTGCCGCAAACGCCATGTGATCATTGGCGACAAAAACCGCATCGGGACGTTCTTCTTTGGCAAGTAGATCGCGCGCTGCCTGTTGGGCCTGCTCGTAGTGGAAATTGCCCTCTGTTCTGCCAAAAAGTGCCATATCATGCGCTGCCAATCCGCTTATAAAGCCCGCTTCCCGGTCGCGTTGGGTCGAGGCTCCTTTCCATCCGGCGATATGTGCAATGCGCTGATGACCGGCCGCAACCAGGAATTCAGCCAGTTTATAGCCACCGCGAAAATTATCTGAACTGACGCCGGAGAGCCGTTCATCATCCTGTAGACGGTTGAATAGAATGATCGGAATGCCCGCCGCCTCGCAGCGCGCAGTCAGCGCGTTCGACATGCTAACCGAGGCCGTGATGATGCCGTCAACCTGATAATCAAGCAGTTCATCGATGACAGTTTGATTGGTCTTTTCGTCGTTTGAGGCCATGAAAACCAAAACATGATAGCCGTGCATTTGCAGTATTTTTGAGAGTTTTTCAATCGCTTCGGGATAGAATTGGTTTTCCAGATAGGCCACAACCAGTCCGATAATGTGGGTTTTGCCGGTGATTAGAGAACGCGCCAAAACATTGGGTCGATACCCAAGCTCGGTGGCGGCCTTGCGTACCTTATCGGTTATTTTTAACGAGGCCGAGGCCCCTGGGGTAAACACCCGGCTGACTGCTGCTTGCGATACGCCAGCGTGCTCGGCTACTTGGGTTGAGGTCACTCTGTCACCTTTCATCGCTGCGCCCTTTCGTTGAATATGCCGGTTTTAGCAGGCCCAGCGGTCTGTGGTGTCACACCCGGCATCACAATGCCTGACCGGTGTCAGGGTCAAATCCTGCGCGAGATTTATTAAATTCCCGCATCCGAGCAAACGTATCAATGCCAATTTGATCATAGACGTGTAGCAGGTCCACCAAAACCCAGTTTTCACGAATTTTCCCGGCCTCGACGCGCCAGAAATCGAGACTGCGCAGGGTAATCTTGGTGTTGGCAGGCGCAATTCCCAGCCACCCTGAATGGCTGATAGTTTGCGCCATATTCGGCCAACCTGTCACGGCGACAAAGGGCCCCTCAGCGAAAAAATGCGCGGACGTCTCATCTGGGTACAGGCCACGATCTGGCATGGCGGTGATAAACGGAATTTGGTGCCAGTCGCGAAATCCCTTTATCCCGCGAGCGCTGCCAATACCGGCTGGACCGTACCAGTTAAACTTGGGGTGCCAAAACCGCGGCATCTCCATTACTTCAGGGCCACCCTGCGCAGGATATTTTTTCATGAAAGTCAGCGCTTGCATCACCAGATCACAGCTGGCGCGGCTGGTTGTTTCGTCATAGGGGCTTGTGACCAGCCCATCTTGTGTGGCGGGACCGGGAACGTGCCACTCACGCCCCAAGGAGGACGAAAGTGGCCAGGCCTTGGCCTGCATCATCACCTCGGGCAGGTCCCATAGACAGTGCATCTCGACCAATTGGCCGCCCTCAAACCGGTAAAACTCGTGAAACCGCATATGCATCAGATGGCCGGTGGGGGGGATATCCAGCCATGGAGCGGTAAAACGGCCCATGTAAGATCCGGCGCAGCCCACCCAATTGGCCCCTTCGACAGTAGGGCCTGCGGTCACGATATAATCGCGCCGCTCCAAATCCGGCACTGCACCAAACAGTGGCCCGTACAGCGTGTCATAAAAGGCTTCTGCGCCGTGCAGGTCCCCAAACGGGTGGCAAGCATGAAACACAGCGTAGGGGCTGCTGATCGCGGTTAATGCGGCGCGCACACCCGTATGGGAAAAGTCATACATCGCCGCTCGTAATGGTGCGAGTTGGGCTTTGTTCTGCTCTGCAAGACCTTGGGTTTGTGGGGTCATTGTGTTCTCTTTCAGTCGGGTTGGGCACGCCTTTGCAATTGGGCGAATAAATCCTGACCCATCTGGGCGAACAGATCAATCATATCGACAAAAACCCAGTTTTCGGTGAATTTATCCCCCTGTCGCAGCCAAAAATCCAAGCCGCTAATCTGAAGCTGTTTGCCGCTGGCCGGCGCGGTGAGGTAAGCACCTGACTGGGTGGCACGCACCCCTGCGACGCCCGCAGCCCCGAGCAGAGCCCCCTCGGCAATGAGCGCATCTAAGTCTTGCACCTTTCGGTCCGGAAAGGCCGCAAGCCACGGCCGCTGGTGCAGCGTCTCAAACTCGGCCAGACTAAAGCAGGCGCCAATCCCTCCGGGCCCGTACCATTTGATATTGGGGTGAAAAAAACCCGCCATACCCATGCTGGACAGCTGTGCGGTGTCATAAAGGTTCAGACCACCGTAAAGAAGCTGGCGGCCCAAATGCAGCGTCTCGGCAGTTTGGGCCGGGTCTTGCGGGTGTGCCATCACGCCGTCAAAGGCAGTCGGTGGCGGATAGACATGTGAGATGCCGCGTGATTTTGGCAAGACGGGCAGGCCAATTTGGTCAAACCAGTCAACAAAATCAATCAGCATCTGGCTTTCAACGATTTGGCCTTGTCTCAGCTTGTAAAACGCCCCCCAACGCAGTCGTAAGCGTTGCTGTGTTGTCGGTATGTTGAGAAATTCACCCTCGGCCTGTCCGGTCAGATACCCAGTACCACAGACCCAGTTTTCACCGTCTTGACCACCGTCAACCCGTCCTGAGGATGTGCCGCCAAAGATCATATGGATCTCACGCTTCAGGTCTGGAATCGCCTGCTTAAGGGGGTGCCAAAAGCTGTCGGCAACAGCTTTAGGGCTGGTTTGCAAAGACAGTGGAGCAGGGCCTCGCCAGATAAAGTCTGGCGCCAGATGTTTGTTGCAAACCGAGACGATTTCAGCGGCCTCAGCTGCATCTAGGGCGGCCCAGAATGCTAAGATCTGATCCTTGTTTGCCTGTGTACCCACCCCAACCTCAGCCTTCGGCTATATCGTCAAGATGTGGGGCCGCAGCGCCATAGGGAATGTTTTGCCCGCCATAGCGCCGGACCCTGACATTGCATTGTTCGGCATGGCCGACAAAGCCCTCAAGCACGCACAGTCGCGATCCATAAGCGCCGATGCTAGCGGCCGCCTCATCTGTAGTGATCTTTTGATAGCTGTGGGTTTTTAGAAACTTGCCAACCCAAAGCCCGCCAGTATAGCGACCGGCCTTCTTGGTGGGCAATGTGTGGTTGGTCCCGATAACCTTATCACCATTGGCGACATTGGTGCGGGCCCCGAGAAACAGCGCCCCATAGCAGGTCATGTGCTCAAGAAACCAATCGTCACGGTCGGTCATGACCTGCACATGCTCTGAGGCAATATCATCTGCCACAGCGAGCATTTCATCATAGCTGTCACAGACAATGACCTCGCCATAATCCCGCCAACTGGCGCGGGCGGTCTCGGCCGTGGGCAGTATGTCGAGAATACGGTCAATTTCGGCTAGGGTTTCCTGAGCCAACTTGGTGCTGTTGGTGAGCAGAACCGCAGGAGAATTATAGCCATGTTCGGCCTGCCCCAAAAGATCGGTGGCGCAGAGCTCGGCATCGACAGTCTCATCGGCGATTATCATGGTTTCGGTCGGACCGGCGAATAGATCAATGCCGACGCGACCGTAGAGCTGGCGTTTGGCTTCGGCAACGTACGCATTGCCGGGACCTACCAACATATGCACGGGCTCAATTGTTTCGGTGCCCAGTGCCATTGCCGCCACACCCTGAATGCCGCCCAGCACATAGATCTCATGCGCGCCCCCAAAATGCATCGCTGCGATCACGCCCGGGTTTGGTTTGCCTTGAAAGGGTGGGGTGCTGGCGATAATCCGCGGCACGCCGGCAACACTTGCAGTGGCCACCGACATATGCGCTGACGCCACCATCGGAAACTTTCCGCCCGGCACATAGCATCCAACCGATTGCACGGGGATATTCTTATGACCCAAGATCACACCGGGCAGGGTTTCCACCTCGATATCCAGCATCGAACCGCGCTGGGCTCGGGCAAAGTTGCGGACCTGTTCTTGTGCAAATTTGATATCGGCCAGTTCGCGTGGTGTTAGCTGGGCAATCAGATCGGCAATGTCTGCTTTGGTTAGGCGGAACGTGGTTGGGGAATAGCCATCAAACTTTTCTGATAGGGCGCGCACGGCGGCGTCACCATTGGCAGCGACATCGGCCAACGTGGTCTCGACGATCTGACGGGTTTTGGCGTCATCTTCAGCCCGTTCCACATCGGGTTTGCCACGCTTTAGATAGGTAATGCTCATGTCTTAACTCTCTTTCTTATCGGGTCTGGGCGCGGGTTTGAGGCCTGTGTCATATGCCTCCCAGCCTTGCCCATCGAACAAATCGACGCCCAATTGTGCGGCGACATGGGCGAAATCGACATTCACCCAATTATCGATAATCTTGCCATCGACAACCTTCCAGAAATCCATATAGCGGATTTCGACCCGCTTGCCGGTCGCGGGGATACCCAGAAACGTACCGCTATGGGTGGCCTCTTGGCGGCCAAATGCTGCAGCCCATTCGCCCATATAGAGCCGCGCTTCATCAATGCAGACCTTATCGGAAAACGCAGCCTGAAATGGCCGCTGCCAATTATCTTGGAACTCTTTCAAACCGGTTTTGGTGCCGCAGCCCTGATTGCCCATCCAGCGAAAGCCGTCATTGAAAAACGTGCCGATACCGTCAATCTGGTGATCATTGAGCCCGTCGACCATACCCTCGATCACGCGGCGGGTTGCCTCTGTCTTGGACAAATCTGTGTCGCGGGTCAGAACGGCTTGTTCGGGGCGGGAACCTTTCATCGCATTTATCCTTTCACAGCTCCGGCGGTCAGCCCAGAGACAATCTGGCGTTGGAACAGCAGAACCAGAACAAACAGCGGGGCGGTCGCAGAGACCACAGCTGCCACGGCAAACATCACGTTACCTTCTGTATAGGTGGTGCCCAGAAAAGCGGCAATTTCGGGGATCATTGTGCGGTTTTCTTCAGCGAGTAGCATCGAGGTGACAGCAAAATCATTATAGGCCAGCAGAAAGCTGAACAGCCCGGTTGTGATCACGCCCGGCCACATCACCGGGATGATCACAAAGCGAAACGCCTCAAACTGCGTGCAGCCATCGACTTTGGCCGACTCGTCCAAATCTTTGGGGATGTTTTGAAAAAACGAGTGCAGCATCCAAAGCGTAAACGGTTGGTTGATCGCCACAAGAACCACGATCGAAGTGGGCAATATACCCCATAAATTCCACTCGAACAGTGGCAACATATAGCCAGACACCAAGGTGATTGGCGGTATTGCACGAAAAACCAACGCTGTGATCAACAGCCAGAACGTGTAGCGATAGCCTGATCGCGACAGCGCATATCCGCCCAAAGTGCCGATTGTCAGCGACGTACAAACCACGCAGAAACAAACGATTGTGGTGTTGATGACGGCACGCCAAAACTCCTCTTGGACCCACGCCCCGTGATACCCGGTGCCAGTGAAAGAGCTGCCGTAGACCTCTTGTGTTCTGTGACCCGTCAACGCGTTGGTCCAGTCGGCGATGGAAAAGAAATCCAGCTCAACCTTAAAAGACCCCCAAAGTGTCCACAAAAATGGAAATGCGGCGATGATCAGCCAAACAGCGACAAAGCCGTTCAGGAACAGGCGCAATCCAACAGAGCGTTTTTCAGATGCTGCCGCCACGGGTCACGCCTTTCCTTTAAAGTCGCGCCAAGTGCGCACAAGCACTGGCGAAAGCAGTATGGCCACGCCAATGATTGTCAAAACAGACGAGGCAGCAGCTGAGGACAACAATCGGGTTTCGCCCCCCAGATCATTAAAGATGAACCATGACAAAGACGTCGCGTGGGCCTCGGCGTTAAACCCGACGATTGGCTCGAAGACGCGGAAGTTATCCATCAGCTGGATCAAAGCCACAAAGGTAACCAACGGCATCAGATGCGGGATCACCACATAGCGCACTTGCTGGCCTCGGCTGGCGCCATCGATCATCGCGCTTTCTAACTGGTCTTTCGGCAGGGTTTGAAGGCCCGCGTAAAATACCACAAAGGCAAAAGGGGCTGCGTGCCAGACGCCATAGACAATCAACATTACCCAAGTCAGTCCGGTGGAAGCCTTCAGTGACAGGTCTGGATCGCCCGCCATCCACTGCAGGGCCGACCCCAGAATACCGCGGCTATCAATCATCCAAAATAGCACCAATGAACCAATCAACGGCGAGACGATCATTGGCAATAGTGAGAAAAAGATGACCACCCCCTTGAATAGGCGGTGCAGAGAATTGACCGCTAGCGCGATCATCAGACCGAGAATGATCAACAGTGGCGTCACGACAAATGTATAGGTCAGCGTAAAGCCCATGGCGCGATAAAACGGCAGGTTACCGAGACCGGCAAAAAAGGGTCCCAACCCGTCAGAAGATCGCCAGGTGTCTGCAACTTCGGAAATGGCCAAATGGCCACGATCCAGAAAAATATCAGCCCCGACAAATTCACCCAATGGTTGGCTTTCGCGTAGCGCGGCTGTGGCGTCTTGGTCTATTGAAGTTGCCATTTTGCAGCCGAAAGGACCGCAGTTTTTCGTCTCAATCAGAACTGCATCGTGGGGGGTGTGGACGGATTGAACCAGAACCGAGACCAGTGGTAGTGCAATGCACAACAGCATGGCCAACCCGGTCGGGGCAAAAAACCAGAAGAACGTTTTGTGTTTCAACGGGGCGGTCCGATCAACAGTCGAAGGGATCAGAGAGGGGACACCCCTCTCTGATGATAATGAGGCTTATTTAATAAAGCCTTTTTCTTTTGCTGCGGAGATATAGGCGGCAGTTATGTCTTTTAACGCCTGTTCAGCGCCTTCTTTGCCTTGCATAAAGTCAGGCAATTCAGCGCCTAGAGCAGAGTGTAAAAGTGGTTGTTGCGGCAACGATGGATAGGGTATTGAGGTGCTAGAAGCCGCCGCAAACACGCCTTTTGCTGCTGGTGTTGGCTCATATCCTTCGATCAACCAGACTGCTTCCAATGCAGTTTCATCATTTAGTATTTCGGGCCTTATTGCATGGGTCAAAGCAATGAAGCTCGCTTCAGCTTCAGCATCAGAGATGTTCTTTGCAATTGCAAAACCGTCCCACCAGAGCGTTGTTGCATTAGTGTTACCACCACCAACTGTCATTGGTCCTGCAATCGCAAACCCGTCTTTCACTGAAGGATCAACGCCTTCAGCTTCGACCAAGGTGGCCGCGCGCGATCCCCACATATTCATCAAGGCCACGTTTCCAGCGCGAAATTCTGCGTTGGTGGCGTTTGAGTCATGGGTCAGAAAATCAGGGTTCATATACTCTGAAAGAGCTTTCATCATCTCTAAGGTTGCGATCCCTTGAGCATTATCTATCGCTAGCTCTGCAGTGCCTGCTTTATAGAACTCTCCGCCGTGACCAAGATACATATTTATAAATTCAGTTGCAAGGTTCCAACCGGCTGCGTAGGCGCCGCCGACTGGGTTTTGCATCAGACCCATTTCGCGAATTTTCTGTGCCGCAGCCAACATATCCTCATATGTTTTGGGTGGCTCCATACCAATTTTTTCCAGTACGTCTGCGCGATAGACTAGATGCTGCGCGTTCGCCATAAAGGCCACGGACAAGATTTTACCATCTATGGTGATTAATTGACGGGCAGGTAGGTGTTTGCCGTGCTTTGCAACTAAATCATCAAGCGGTCGAATGACATCCGCATTCATTAATGATGTTAAGACCGAGTTATTATTTATAACCGCTGTGAACTCCGCCGGGTTGCCCTGCATACCAGCCACGTTAATTTTCTGATGGTCAGCGGTCAGGTTGGTTTTGACCTCGGCGCCTGCGCATTCCTGCGCTCCGGCCCCAACGGTTTGAATTGCGGGAAATTCATTACCCACAATACTGACTCGGGCTGAAATTTCGCACGCGTAAGACGCGGTAGAGGTCAGAACGGCAAGCGATCCAGCCAAGGCTATTTTATTCAGAAACATACGTGTCTCCCTGTTGTGTCGGGGGGCGTCACAGGTGACGGAACCCCGGGTTATACCCCATCCGGATCGGGGCGGATTATGAAGGCCTAGGCCCTTATTCGCGCACCTGTAGACGGATCAAACAGATGGCAAATCTCTGGTGATACCGAGATCGAGACGTGATCCCCGATTTCGGTCCGATAGTCTTTATTGGCCTTGACCGAGACCAGTGCACCTCCGGCCTTGACCGCGATCATCGTAGCATCGCCTAGCAACTCCATCGTATAAACCGCGGCGTTTATCGACGCGTCACTTGGCGATACTGCCGCGTCTTCCGCGCGAAACCCCAAAGTGACAAGGCCGTCGGCAGCAGAGAAGCCGGCAATTTCGACGTTGTCGCCGGAAAAGCAGCCGTCTTTCATCGTGCCTTTCAGCAGGTTCATCGCCGGTGATCCTATAAAGCCGGCCACAAAGGTATTGGCGGGGTTGTCGTAAATATCTGTTGGCGTGCCAACCTGTTGCACCACGCCCTGTTTCATCACCACAACCCGGTCAGCCAGTGTCATCGCCTCGATCTGGTC
>JGI20154J14316_10000875_pt1 | contig 27021 bp, 24 predicted proteins | sample COG_04_FD_14316 | JGI IMG/M metagenome (IMG submission 14316)
TGGTGCTGATTGAGGCAATGAAAATGGAGCACCGACATGTCGCCGACGTTGACGGCGAGGTGGCCAGCATTAACGTTGAAGCGGGTACGCAGGTTAAGAATCGCCAGCTTCTGGTGGAATTATCAGTAGTGGAGGCCAACAATGAGTCAGCTTGAATCCAGCTTGGACACCAACAGCGACGCTTATCAATCGAATGTCGAGTTCATGACTAACTATATTGAAAAGGTGCGTATTGTTGAGCGGAATATACGAGCCAGCGAAGAACGTTACCGTGAACGGGCAGAGAAAAAAGGCAAGTTGCTGCCTCGTGAACGGCTAGCCCACCTGCTGGACAGAGGTGCGCCATTTCTTGAGTTGTCCAGTATTGCCGGGCTAGGCATGAATGGTGATAAAGACGGTTCCCTTGCAGGCGGTAATCTTATTGTCGGTATCGGCTACGTTAAAGGTCGACGAATCCTTGCAATGGTATGGAACTACGCTATCAAGGGCGGCACCATCACCTCGGTGACCACCCGTAAAAACCTGCGTTTGCAGGAAATTGCTTTCAGTACCCGGCTGCCGCTGGTGTGTCTCAGTGAGAGCGGTGGTGGCAATCTGGCGGGCGATGGTGACCCTGACCCCTGGCATGTACATGGTTTTCTAGATGGTGGTCGAGTCTATTGCCAACAAGCTGAGTTGTCCGCGGCAGGTATTCCGCAGATCACAGTTGCTCATGGTAACGCCACCGCCGGCGGCGCCTATCAGGTAGCACTGTCAGACTATGTGGTGTTGGTTCGCGGCCAGACTCATCTCTTTCTTGCCGGGCCGCCACTTTTGAAAGCTGCGACTGGAGAGGAGGCTGAACATGAAGTCTTAGGTGGTGCCGAAATGCACGCGGCAATCTCGCAAACCGGAGAGTACCTCGCAGAAAATGATGCCGATGGTATTCGAGTTGCCAGGGACATCGTTGCGCAATTTCCCCCAGCAGCAGGTCCGCAGTTGACACCGGATAAGGCCGTGGTGGCGCCTCTGTATTCGGCGCTAGAGTTGCGCGGTATCGTCTCTGAAGACAAGCGCATCCCTTATGATATGCGTGAAGTCATTGCTCGAGTTTTCGATGGCTCTGAGTTTTTCGAATTTGAGCCTGCCAACGATCAGCATACAGTGTGTGGTCATGCGCACATCGGCGGTTGGCGTTGCGGTATTATGACTAACAACGGGCCTATCACGCCACAAGGAGCGAAGAAAGCCAGCCAGTTTTTGCAACTCTGCGACCAAACCAACACACCGATGATCTTTCTGCAAAACACCACCGGTTTTCTCGTCGGTGTGGAAGCCGAACAGGCGGGGCAGGTTAAGCACGGGTCAAAAATGATTCAAGCGGTGGCAAATTTTCGACCGACCAAAATCACGATTATCGTGGGTAATGCTTATGGCGCAGGTAATTACGCCATGTGCTCGAAGTCCCTGAAGCCGGAGTTTGTGTTTTCATGGCCGACGGCCCGCCAGGCCGTAATGGGTGGTGCGCAAGCTGCTGGTGTGATGCGGGTGGTTGCCGAAGATCGGGCACGGGCCACAGGTCAAGAGATTCCCGAAGCGCAACGTCAGGCGATGGCTGAAGGCGCCGAAAAATTAATCGCCAGTATGGAGCAGTCGTCTGAGTCGATGTTCTGCTCCAGCAGAATGATGGATGACGGTATTATCGACCCGGCGGACACCCGCCAGGTGCTTATCTTTACTCTTGAAACCTGTCTTGAAACGACACTCAGGGGCACCCAGCCGAACACCTTCGGCGTCGCTAGATTTTAAAAAAGAGGACAGTAATACATGAATGTGAATGAGCAAGCGCTTGAGGCGTTCAGGCAGGAAGTGTCGACCTGGTTGGAAGAAAACAATCCGGGTGATCCAGGGTTTTTACTGCCTGAATCCTTTATGGAGGTAGGTACTGATGCGCAGTTTGAGTATCTGCGGGCCTGGCAGCGTAAGGTTTATGACGCCGGCTACCTGGGCATGTCCTGGCCCGAAGAATATGGCGGTGGCGGCAAGCCACAGGTGTTTCAAGATATCGTGACGCAGGAAATGGCCCGTCAGCGCGTGCCGTTTATGACCAACACCATTGGTCTTAATTGGGCTGGCCCTTTGATCCTGGAGCGGGGCACGGAGGAAGCTAAACAGAAATATATCAGAGGTATCCTGAATGCCGATGACATCTGGTGCCAGGGATTTTCTGAGCCGGATCATGGCTCGGACCTAGGCAGTGCCCAGGTAAAAGCGGTGCGTGATGGTGACGAGTATGTGATCAATGGGTCGAAGATCTGGACCAGTCTGGGTAGCTATGCAAAATACATGATCTTGCTGGCGCGAACCGACACGGGTGGCCCAAACAAATATGCCGGTTTGAGTTTCTTTCTGGCACCGATGCATGTGGAGGGTATCACGCCCCAGCCGATCAAAAAGCTGACCAGCGAGTTTGGCTTTTGCCAGACGTTTTTTCACGACGCCCGCATTCCTGCCAATTGTATGATGGGACAAGAAGGTGAGGGCTGGCAGGTGGCGATGGCCACCCTGATGTTCGAGCGTGGCAATGTCGGCGGCCAGGCCGGTGGTATATCAATGATGGACTTGAACGTGAATGACGTTCTGGAATTGGCCCGGCGTTCAACTCGCAATGGTCGGCCTGTTCTGGAGGACCCATTGATTCGAGACCAGATGGTGCAGTTTTTGATTGAGGCCAAGAGTAATAGCCTGATGGGTGCCAAGGGTCGAATTCCTGCATTGAATGCTGAACGTCCTGGTGCTGTAGCCATGTCCGGTAAGCTTCGCAGCACCGAGCTTAAGCGGCGCTTCTGTCAATTTGCCTTGTCTTTGCAGGGCGCAAATGGCGGACGTTTTATCGCGCCCGCCGCGGTAGACGGCGGCAAGTGGCAACGAATCTATTTTAATTCGTTTTCGGCCACCATCGGCGGCGGTACCACGCAGGTTCAATACAATATTATGGGCGAGCGTGTGCTCGGCTTGCCAAAGAGCTAGGGGGCGATATGAGTCAACCAATCGAATTTACGGAAGAACAAAGCATGCTGCTCGATACTGCCATGGACTTCTGTGGCAAGCACTCACCGGTGAGCCTGGTGAGGGCGCGGCTGAGCGACGAGCAAACCATCCCCGCAGCTGTCTGGCAGGAAATTGTCGATCTTGGCTGGTCTGCGATCACGATTCCAGAGACCTATGGCGGTCTGGGTCTGGGGCTGAGTGAATTGGTGCCGGTGGTGGAATCCATGGGCCGGCATTTGATGGCCACGCCGTTAGTCTGGTCTGCGGCCGTGGCCCATACGCTGCTTTTAGCCGGCAGTGAAGAACAGAAGAATACCTGGCTGCCGAAGCTCGCGACTGGTGCTGTCGCGACCATGGGGTTGGTGGAGCTCGATGGCAGTTGGTTGCTGGATGAGCCGACTTGCACCGCCGAAGAACAGACTGGCAAGCTCGTTCTGACCGGCACCAAATGTTTTGTTCAGGATGCGACGTTGGCAGATATGATCATCGTCTCAGTGCTACTAGCGGGCCAGCCCCGTCTGGTGTTGTTGGAAAAAGCTCAAATTCCTGTCGCCTCACTCACCCAGGAAGTGGTGATTGATGAGACTCGCCGTAGTTTTCAGCTCGATCTTGATGGCATCAGTGTCGGCCTGGAGAGTCTGCTACCGCAGACCTGTTTCGCCGAGATCGAGCAGGTTTTGATGTTGCTGCTCAGTGCCGAAATGGTGGGTGGTCACGCCAACACCTTGAACCTGGTGATTGACTATCTGAAAACCCGTAAACAATTTGATAAGTATATCGGTAGCTATCAGGCCTTGAAGCACCCGACGGTGGATATTCTTATTGGCCTGGAGGCCAGTCGTTCCCATGTCTATCATGGCGCAACGGTGTTTGATCAGGCAGACAGCAGCAGTGCTGACAAGGCGATTGCCTTACGCATGGCGAAGGCAGTCGCCAGCCAGGGTTTTGCCTTTGCCGGTGATCGCGCCATTCAGTTTCATGGTGGCTTTGGGTTTACTTTTGAGTGTGACGCCCAGTTATACCTGCGTCGTGCCCTGTGGTGCCAATACCAATTCGGCGACGAGACCTACCAGCGCAGCTGTCTGGCGCCGCTGTTGTTAGATTAAGGGTCAGGTGGTTTTCAGAAGATAGGCTAAGCGCCAGATAGCGGTTTAATGCAGCTGGGGTCGCGCAACTGATCTGTTTTTGTCGGCCAATTTGCCGGCATGCAGAGGTTGCGCTGGAGGCCCCTATTTGATGTCTATTTGACCGCTATTTGACCTCGATGAGCTCGACTTCAAATATCAGCGCCGTATTCCCAGGAATGGGTCCGACGCCACGAGCGCCGTAGGCCAGATCTGATGGCACAAACAGTTGCCATTGGTCGCCTTCCTGCATCATTTGCAGGGCTTCAGTCCAACCGCTGATCACGCCGTTGACCGGTAATGCCAGTGGCTCGCCCCGTTCAACGGAACTGTCGAAGACTTTGCCGTCGATAAAAGTGCCGTGATAGTGCGCCATGACAACATCCGTGGGTCCGGGGGTCGCGCCTTGTCCAGATTTCATCACGCGGTATTGCAGTCCGGATGCGGTCACAATCACGCCTTCTTTGGTGGCGTTGGCTGCCAGAAAGTCCTGACCTGCCTTCATTTCATTACTCATGCTGTCTCCATTGTCTGTAGTCGATGGGTTGCTGTCTTCCTGTGCCGGTGAACAGCCAATTAATGCGAAAAGCACCAGGGTCAAACTGACGAGTCGTCTCATTCACGTTCCAGGGTGGGATAATTCAGCTGCAAGGTTAGCATAAATGATGAATAAACTGGGTGCCTTGATGGCATCGCCTAGGTTAATGTCGACGTAGGTTTATTCAATAGCGAGGAACGAGCAATGGATATTGGCATCTGTGTGCAGAGTCATATTAACGATATCGATTACGTCGTGCAGGCCGAAGCTCTGGGCTACAGTCATGGCTGGTTCGCTGACAGCCAGATGATTTGGTCTGATTGCTATGCGACCTTGGCGCTGGCAGCCCATCGCACGACGACAATTAAACTGGGCACCGGCGTTGCGATCAGCGGTACGCGTCCTGCTCCGGTGAATGCCGCCGGTATTGCCACCATCAATGCCTTGGCGCCAGGCCGAACGTTTTTTGGGGTCGGAGCGGGCAATACAGCGATGCGAATCATGGATTTACCGCCCCAACCCATCGCTGAATATGATCAATATTTGAGCACCATTAAGCCGCTGTTAGCTGGAGATGAGGCGATTTACCATCATCGTGGCCGGGATATCCCCATTCGTCATATCATGCCCGATGAGGGCTTCGTCAATCTGACTGACCCGATTCCTATGTATGTATCGGGTTTTGGACCTAAGTCGCTGGCGCTGGCGGGTAAGCACGGTGATGGCGCGGTACTCGCGTTTACTTCTAATCCGGCGACTATGGAGAGCATGTGGCTGATGATTGAGGCCGGCGCCAACGACAACTTTGAACGCGACGATTTTTATACAACGGCACTGACAGCCATGCTGGTTCTTGATAAAGGTGAGGCGGTAGATTCGGCTAGGGTTAAGCACGAAGTGGGAGCGATGGCGATCGCGGCGTTGCATTACAGCTATGACCAGTACCGAAATTTTGGTCATCAACCGCCGTCACACCTCACGGCCATTTGGCCTGATTACATCAAGATGATTGAGGCGGTGCCCCTCGCTCGGCGCCACCAGCGAATTCATCAGGGTCATAATTGTTGGGTGTTGCCCGAGGAAGAAAAATTCCTCACTAAGTCGCTACTCCAGGCCAGCTGCCTGATCGGTACTCAAGATCAATTGATCGAAACCCTGCAGGGCTTGCAGGCTGCGGGTCTGAATCAGGTGATGAATCTGCCGGCTTTCGCGCCGCGNTTTGAGATCATGGCGCGGATCGCTCGAGATATTATTCCCAATGTTTAGTGAGGGCTTAAGGTCGTTGTCGTCAGGTCGGCTGGTTGATGTTCGCCAGCCAGCGGGGCAGCCTNAGTAAAAAGANGNGACTTGAAGAATAGGCTTTCGATGTTTGGTGGTGCTGGCAGACGAGTCTTAAGTCGTTACTAAAAAGCTTTGTTAGTCGTAAGTACAGCCGCAAAGCTTTAGTTCAAACGTGCACTATTATCCCGTACCAACTGCTTTAAAAAGTCGGCAACAGCGCGGATCCGGGCATGGTCAGCCACATCTTCATGGATTGCCAGCCAGAAGGAGCGGGTGATCAGAACGCTATCGGCAAGGACCAATTGCAGGCCGGGATCTGCCATCGCGAGAAACCGCGGCAGCATAGCGATGCCGCAGCCGGCACGGGCCATCTGCGCCTGGGCCAGCAGGCTTGAGCTGCACAGTTTCGGCATCAGGCCGGAATCCAGATCATTGTAGTAACGCAGTTTCGGTGAATAGATTAAGTCATCCACATAACCGATCAAGGTGTGGGCATGCAGATCAGGAATAGTCTGTGGAACCTTAGCCTGATTCAGATAGCTAGGGCTGGCGTAAAGCTGCAGGCTATAGTCAGTGAGTTTGCTGATCTTCAGGCGGCCGGTAGTCGGCCTGGATAACAGAACTGCCAGGTCCGCCTCACGCTTTGAAACATTTAATAAGCCGCTGGTGGCTACCAGTTCCAGCACCAGGGCGGGATAAGTCTGGCTGAGTTGGCGCAGCCCCGGCGCGATCAAGGCGTTGCCAAAACCTTCTGTGACGCTCAACCTTACCGTACCTTGAACTCGGCTGACTTCGCCGGCGATTTCAGCCTGGACGGCATACATGGTGTGCTCGATCTGCTCGACCTGCTTGAGTAACCATTCACCGGCGGTGGTCAGCCGGTGGCCTCGGCGTGATCGGTCGAACAAGCCCGTGCCCAGGGTTTGTTCCAGTCGCCGCAGGCGTCGACCTACCGTCGTCGGGTCTTGTTCAAGGGTGTCCGCGGCGGCATCCAAATTGCCCTGTCGCGCGACTGCGAGGAAAACTCTAAGGTCGTCCCAGTTCGTATTATTCAGATCCAAAAGTTCTTGGCCTTGATGACTTCAACAGAGCGTAGTTATCAATGATGTGGCTGGCTGAGTCAATGGCTTGTGGCGAATACCGGATCGATGTCAGCCACATTTGCCGTGCATTGCGCCGCCGGTGAATAGTTCGTATCCTGCGGGAGTGCAGAAGCTTGCAGCGTGCGATTGTCGCTATGGAGCAGTTATTTAAGTGGTGTGCGCGGTTGTCCGTTATTGAGCAGTCAATCTAACGATATTTAAGGGGTGTGTATGAAGGATTTCGCAGGCAAATTAGCGGTCATTACCGGTGGCGGCACAGGCATGGGGCGAGAACTTGCCCGGCAATTGGTCGCAGAGGGTTGTGATGTTGCGATCTGTGATGTGATTGATGAAAACATGCAGGAAACGCTCAAGATTTGCCAGCAGGAAGGTCCGCAAGGTGTACGTATTACGGCGCATAAATGCGATGTATCAAAGGAAGATCAGGTGCTACGTTTTCGTGATGAAGTGCTCGACCTGCACGGTCGTGATCATATCAACTTGTTGTTTAATAATGCCGGTATCGGTGCGGGCGTGAGCTTCGTCGATGGCTCGCGAGAAGACTGGGAAAGAACCTTCAATATCTGTTGGTACGGGGTCTACTATAATGCTCGAGCCTTTATGCCCTATCTTGTCGCCGCGACTGAAGCGCATATGATCAATACCAGTAGCGTCAATGGTTTCTGGGCCAGTCTGGGGCCGGGATCAACTCACAGCGCTTACAGTGCCGCCAAATTTGCCGTGAAAGGCTTTACCGAAGCGCTGGTCTCAGACCTGCGAGTTAATGCTCCGCATGTCAAAGTCTCAGTCGTGATGCCGGGTCATATCGGCACCTCCATCGCGATCAATTCCGGCAAGATATCCGGTCATGCGGTAGAGGACTTTACGACTGCAGAGCTGGTTGGCGTCCGTAAGCGTATTACCGCCCGCATGGGTATCGACTTGACGGAAGTCACTGACGACCAGATCAAGGCGATGATCAAAGCGCAGGGTGAAGCGTTTCGAGATAATGCGCCAACCACCGCCGGGGAAGCTGCGGCGATGATGTTGCAAGGTGTCAGGGATGAACGTTGGCGGGTGCTGCTGGGGGACGATGCTCAAGTGCTGGATCGGCTGGTGCGAGAAAATCCGGAAGAAGCCTATGAGGAAAGCTTTATGGTCAAGCTTCGTGAGCAGGCCAACTGGGGGCTCAGCTAGTCTTCACAAATAGTGAGAGTTGAACTTGAAGTCAGTTAGAAATTCAAGCTGATCAGGGCGCCACCGGTAGGCGCTCGGTTGGCGCTGATGCTGCCGCCATGGGCGATCATGATCTGGCGTGACAGGGCTAGGCCGACGCCGCTACCGTCCCGTCGGGTGGTGAAGAAGGGCACAAAGATCTGCTTGAGTAACTCTGCAGGAATGCCCGGCCCGTTATCCTGGACTTCAATGGTAATCTGGCCGCGGCGGTTCAAGCGGGCGCTGAGGCTTACGTCTACAGTGCCCCTACCTGTATTGGCCTGTGCCGCATTTTGCAGGAGGTTGATCAATACCTGCTCAATCATGGCGCGATCAGCTTCCAGCGTTAGGGTCTCTGGCAAAATATGGGTTGTCAGGGCTATATTACTGGCGTCATCGCGGGCAGTCATGATACGACCAACACCATCGAACAGGTCCTTGATGGGCAGTGCTTCTCGCTGTGGCGAGGGTAGTCGAGTCAGTTTGCGGTAGCTGGCAACGAAGTTCATCAATCCATCAGAGCGCCGTGCAACGGTTTCAATAGCTTCCTTGATATCGCCCAGTTCATCGCCCAGTTCATCACTCAGTTCCAGTTCGGAGGACAACCTGTCGGTTAGATCCTCCAATAGTTGCAGAGATGTTCTCGACAGAGACGCGACGGGCGTAATGGAGTTGAGGATCTCATGGGTTAAGACTCGGACCAACTCCTGCCAAGCATCCAGCTGGCTATCATCAAGTTCCTGCTGGATATTTTGCAGACTCAAAATCTTCTCGCTGCGGCCGGCAATGGTCATCTCGCTGGCGGCGATAGCGAGGGTCAGCTCCTGATCGTCACTAATGAATTTTGCCAGACGTCGTTCGCCAACTCGGATATCGATGACAGCGCGATAAAACCGCTCGCCAAACTGTTGCAAGTGATCGGTTTGGGCAAGGTCTGCCTGACCGAACAGTCTTCTGGCTGCATTATTCCATAGGGTAATCTGCTCATCGTGATAGAGCGAGACCAGCGGAATAGGGACTTGTTCGATGAGGGCTCTGAGGTGATTCAGTTCTGCCTCTTGCTGGCGGCGATCATCGCGATAACGAGCCATGATGCCGTTTAAGGTGTCGCCCAATGCTGGAAACTTCGCGCCCATGGGTGCTAGATCAAATTTTTGGTTGAAGTCAGCATAACGCACTGCATCGAGGAAGCGACTAAGTTCCTGGTTGGTGCGAGCCACAAATTGAGAAATTTCCCAACACTGGAAGGGAAGGATTAGTAGCATCAGCAATGTGCCGGCGTAGTAGCCTGGTTTGGCGAGTAGATAGGTCAGCGCCATCAAGCTTGCCAGCGCGAGAGTGAGGCGAAATGTCAGGAGCAGACTGAAGCGCTTGTAACCCATGGAATGTGGCCTATATTTCAACAGTGTTGGTGTTTACAAGTATCAATATCAATATTGTGTTGCTGAGGGTTCCCGCAGCTTCAAAGGCCGTGTTTCTCCATGCGTCGGTAGAGCGCTGCGCGAGTCAGTCCCAGATCGCGAGCAGCGTGGCTGATGTTATAGCCATGTAGGCGTAACGCCTGGCTGATGGTTTGCTTTTCTAGACGCTCGAGGTTGAGTTCAGGTGCCAGAGTTGTTTCTGTGTTGGTCAAAAAGGTGTCTTGCGAAGGAGGCTTTACTGCGATGGCTTCCAGTTGAAAGTCAGCCAGCTCAAACTGGTCGGTGGTGGAGAGAATTACCGCTCGTTCTAGCGCGTGTTTGAGGGCCCTAATATTACCCGGCCAGGCGTAATGTTTGAGTGCCGTGATGGTGCTGGGCGAAAAGTCTTTGGCCGCACGTCCATATTTTTTGCTATAGGTTTGAGCATAATGGCGAGCAATAACCTCGATATCATCCTGGCGCTGGCGCAGGGGCGGCAACTGAATTTCAACGGTATTCAGGCGAAACAGCAGATCCTGGCGAAACTGTTCTTCGTCATGCAACTCAGACTTGGGTCGGTTGGTGGCGGCGATCACGCGAATATCGATATCAACAATTCGGTTTGAACCAACAGGTGTAATCTGGCGTGATTCCAGTACCGTGAGCAGCTTGGCCTGAAGATACAATGGCAGGTTACCAATCTCATCAAGAAATACGGTGCCACCGTTCGCGGCCTCCATACGACCGATGCGATCTTCCCGGGCATCGGTAAAGGCGCCCTTCTTGTGCCCGAACAGTTCAGACTCAAACAAGGACTCGGTTAAGGCCCCCAGGTCGATGGCGATGAAGACCTTGTCGTGGCGGTCCGATTGCTGGTGAATAGCGCGGGCGACGAGTTCCTTGCCGGTGCCGTTCTCACCGAGAATCAGTACATTGGCGGCAGTGGGCGCGGCCCGAGCGACTAAAGAATTGACCTGCTGTAGTGCGCTTGAGTTGCCGAGCATAGCTTGCGTGTGACCTGTCACCGTGGCTGATAGTGCGGCATTCGACTGTTGCAGGGAGCGCGCGATATCACGGCTTTGCTTAAGTTTCGTGGCAGTTGAAATCGTGGCGAGCAGGCGCTCGTTCTCCCAGGGCTTCATGACGAAATCAGTGGCGCCAAGCTTCATGGCTTTGACGGCGACATTGACCCCGGCATGGGCGGTGATCAGGACGACCACGGCATCAGGGTCGAGCGCGAGAATGCACGCGAGCCATTCGAAGCCTTGAGCGCCGCTAGACTCTCCCGGGCCGAAATTCATGTCGAGCAGAATCACGTCAAAGTCGCGGGCTGCCATGCGGGCGGGAATGGACTGGGGGCGGTTGGTGATCTCGATATGTCCGTAGTGACGTTTTAGCAGGAGCTTGCCCGCGGTCAAAATATCATCGTCGTCATCGATAATCAGGATAGAGCCGCCGCCCATGGGCTTGTACCTTCTTGCTGGTGATGCCGAGCATTATCACCTGATTAGTGTTCATAAACGAACACTTTGTTGTTCGATATTGAACACATGCTAATGAATTTGGGTTGGAAATGGTGAAAATAATCAACAAAAACAATGAGATGTAATTGTGGCCCGGCGATTGCGACGTAGTGTTTGTCATAGGGAGGACAACATCGTGAGAATCTCCGTCAGCCGGTGATAAGCGCCGGGCCAGGTATCGACAATCACTCCTCAGGAATAATTTCAGGAGCCTAATGATGGCAACCACTGCAGGCAAGAACGAGATCAATCCGGGGTCGAGGCCAGTGGTGTCGAGCAAGCCGGGTTCTGGCGTGGGGATGGATCGCAAGGTTCAGAAGTCCACCTGGCAGCGCCTGCAACGATGGCTGCCGGCGACACTAGGTCTAGTGTTAATTGTGATTCTGGTGACCTACGCGGTGCTGGAGAGTACTAATAGCACCTTTACGGTGAACAGTAACCAGGTGGCGGTGGCCCGAGTGACCCAGGCTGTCTTTGATGACTTTATTCCGATTCGTGGTCGAGTCACACCGAAGAAGACCATCTACCTAGATGCCGTTGAAGGTGGTCAGGTCGAGCAGCGCCTGGTGGAAGATGGTGCCCTGGTGCGCAAAGGTGATTTGATTGTGGTGCTGACAAACAGCGGTTTGCAATTGGATGTGGTCCGCAATGAAGCGATTGTCACTGAGCAGCTGAATAATATGCGCAGTCTGGAGCTACAACTCGAACAGAACCGCCTGCAGCATCGACGATCTTTAGTGGATCTGGATTACCAGATTCAACGACTGACGCGGCAGGTTAAGCGCCTGAGTGATCTGGATAAGTCCGGAGTCGCCAGCAAGAGCCAGCTGGAAGATGCCAGCGATGAACTGGCCTACTATCAAGCCGGCCGTGCTGTCACCCTGGAAAGTCAGGCGACCGACGCTCGCCTGCAGGACTCGCAGCTGAATTTTCTGCGTAAGACGACAGTGCAATTGGAGCGTAGTCTCGCCATTACCCGAAATAATTTGGAAGCCCTGAATGTGCGGGCGCCAGAAGACGGCAAGCTATCAGGCCTGATCGTTGAGGTCGGTCAGAGCATCGCGCGTGGCGGTCGCATTGGCCAATTGGATGATCCGGCTAACTTCAAGCTACGCGCCAGTCTCGATGAGTATTACCTGAGCCGTATCGATATTGACCAGTCAGCTTATTTTTCGCTGGGTGGTGATGACTATCAGCTTAATGTCGCCAAGGTTTACCCGCAGGTTAAAAACGGTCAGTTCGAAATTGACCTGCTGTTTGTTGATGATGAGCCGACTCAGATTCGTCGCGGGCAGACGATTCAGGGCAAACTCACGCTGGGTGATCCGGCACCGGCGCGATTGATTCCGAACGGTGCTTTTTATCAGGATACTGGTGGCAACTGGCTGTTCGTCGTGACCGCAGATGGCGCCCGGGCGGTGCGGCGCAATGTTAAATTGGGTCGAAGAAATGCTCGCTTCATTGAGGTGTTAGAGGGTCTTGATGTGGGAGAACAGGTCATTACCAGCAGCTACGGTAGCTTTGCGCAAATGGATCAACTGAAGCTGGTAGCTAACTAGGGCGACATTAATTAGAAGTTTCTAGTGCCATTGGGAGCTCTACAAAGATGCAGAAGATTGATCACAAAGAAGTGATTCTTTAGAGAATAACAAGGAGACTTAATATGTTGAAGTTACATAATCTTTCAAAAGTTTATGCCACTGATGAAGTTGAGACTGTGGCATTGAATAACGTCAATATAGAGATCGCAGCAGGTGAGTTTGTCGCCATAATGGGGCCGTCAGGCTGTGGCAAGTCAACCCTGCTGAATATCATTGGTATGTTAGATAGCCCGTCTCAGGGTCAGTATATATTCGGTGGTCAAGATATTTCCGGCTACTCGGAACGTCAATTGGGACAGGTTCGCAAACACCAAGTGGGCTTTATCTTCCAGTCCTTTAACCTGATTGGCGAGCTTACCGTCGCTGATAATATTGAGCTGGCGCTGCTCTACCATGACATTCCCGCTGCGGAGCGTAAACAGCGTGTTGCTGCGGTGATGGACAAGGTGGGCATTGCGCATCGGGCGAAGCACTTGCCTGGCCAGCTATCCGGTGGTCAGCAACAGCGAGTGGCAGTGGCCCGAGCGGTGGTGGGTAATCAGTCGATGATCCTCGCTGACGAACCAACAGGCAATCTTGACAGCGCCCATGGTCAGGAGGTGATGGAAATGTTGCAACAACTCAATGCCGAAGGCACGACGATTATCATGGTGACCCATAGCGCCGCCCATAGTGATTACGCTCGCCGCACCATTAATTTGTTTGATGGGCATGTAGTGACTCAGAATTTGCGGGCGGCTAGCTAAGGGGGCAACGTATGTTTCGAAATTACTTGTTAACAGCGTGGCGTAATATGGTTAAGAACCGGCTCTATACCTTCATCAATATTCTGTGTTTGGTGGTGGGTCTGACGGTCTTTGTGTTTGGTTCTATGCTCCTGAACTATGAGCGGCACTACGATACATTTTTCGCTAATGTCGATCGCGTCATGACCGTAGGCACAGTGTTTACGCCTGAGGCGAATGTTGGCATGAAAGAAATCGACGGTACCTACAGTGCCGTTATGCCCCTGATCGCATCCCAGTTGCCGGAGGTCAAGGCGACCGCGCGGACACAACGTCGAGAATTTTTGCTCACCGAAGGTGACAATGATTATTACGAACAACTGTATTTCGCCGATCCTGCCTTCACGACGATTCTGAATTTTGATTATCTGGAAGGTGATGCCAGTGCTTTGGAGGATCCTCGTGGGCTGATTGTTACCCGCTCGATGGCGGAAAAGTATTTTGGTGAAGGTCCCTTCCTTGGCCGGGTCCTCACCCTGGATCATCAGTTCGAGTTGCATGTCACTGGCGTGATTGAAGATCTGCCTAAAGACAGTCACTTGAATACATCTATCCTCAACTCAAGTGGAGACTTTGTTGGTGTCGGGCCGATCACGGCGCTTGAGACTATCGAGGAGTTTGACCTGCAAGGTGGCTGGAGTAACCTCGCCAACGGTGAGCTCACGTACGTGTTGCTGCCGCAGGGCAAGTCTGAGGCGTGGTTGCAGACGGCGCTGGATGGTATTTATGCCAGTCATACGCCTGAGGATCAAAAAGACTTTATATCGGGCTTTCGAATCCGGCCTATGGGTGATCTGAATACAGCGGTCTGGGACATGATCGGTCTGCCGATGATCGAGTCAGTACAGTTGCTGGCACTGCTGGTTTTGATCGTCGCCATCGTCAACTATACGAATCTGGCAACCGCGCAATCCCTGGGTCGTGCCAGGGAAGTGGGTCTGCGTAAAACCATGGGTGCCAGCCGCCTGCAACTGTTGCAACAGTTTTTAGTTGAGAGCATTACATTTGTGGCCATAGCCATGCTCATCACGCTGGTGTTGCTCGAGTTCCTGATACCGGCTTTCAATACCGCGGTCGGGCGTAATCTTGAGATCAATTACAGTGAGGTTCTGGTCTGGCTGGTGGCCACTATCGTGATAGTGGGCGTCATCGCCGGCGCCTATCCGGCCTATATGATCACTCGCACCACGCCCATTGAGGCGCTGCGCAGTGGCAAGGCTGTCAGTGGCGGCGGCGGATTATTTCGCAGCATGATGCTCGGCCTGCAGTTTACCATTTCAATTTTCATGCTCGGGATGGTGATGGTGTTCTATTTTCAGAATATCCGTATCGAAGAAAGCGGTAGCATCTTCCCCCGAGCAGAAGTCTACAACCTGGAAAGACTGGATGTGGATGAGCTTCGTGGTCGCCATGAGCTGCTGCGCAACGAGTTGTCGGCCCTGCCCGGAGTCGAGGTGATGGCTTTCTCCCACCAGATACCGTTTCAACAAAGCAACAGTTCTGGTGTTAAGGGTCTGATCAAGGGTGATGAGGAAAGTGCTATCTCTATTATGAATATCGTCATCAGTCCCGACTTTTTTAAGGTCTATGACTTGCCTTTGCTGGCAGGCCGGCAGTTAAGCGAGGAATATGCTGACGATTCCCTCCAAGAAGGTGCCACGCGACTGAATGTTATTGTCAATGAACTGACGGTTGAGCGCTTTGGCTTCGCCTCACCGGCGGCGGCCATCGGTGGTACATTTTATGATTATCCTGATCCAACGGCTGAAGATACGCGCGAGCCCCGTACGCATACCATCGTTGGTGTCGTCCCGGCGATCAACTTTCAGGGCTTTCATAATGCGATTAAGCCCATGATGTATTTTTCCGAGCCCAAGAACTATCGGATTGCTTCGCTGCGTATTAAGGCAGGCGATATGGTGTCGACGATAGTAGATGTGGAACGAGTCTGGAGTCAGTTGATCCCTGACTATCCCATGCAGGGGAAGTTCCTGAATGAAACCTTTGATGACACCTTCAGTATTTTTCGGGATATTTCCAAGGTGATGGCGGGGTTCGCCTTTTTGGCCACCGCACTGTCAATGATGGGTCTGTTTGGCGTGGCTGCATTTATGGCCGCTCAACGGACCCGTGAGATCGGTATACGTAAGGTCATGGGCGCCAGTATTCTGCAGATCATCAAATTGCTGATCTGGCAATTCTCCAAGCCAGTGATCTGGGGCTTGCTCTTCGCGTTGCCGCTTACCTACCTGGCGTCGGGTCTCTATCTCGATTTCTTTGCCGATAAAGTACCCTATCGGGAGGTGTTGATTTTGATCGCGGGCGGTTTGTCAGTGCTCTTCGCTTGGGCCATCGTCGCGATACATGCGATCAGAATTGCGCGATCGAATCCCATTCACGCTTTGCGTTATGAATAGTGCCTGGTATGCCATGTTACCCTCAGTAGCGGTTGGCGCAGGCACGCGTGTGCAAGGGCTCAGGCCATGAAGGGGGCGGGTTGGGGGCGTCGCCAGGCCCTGTGGGGCTTGGCGGTGGCTGTGTTGATGGGAGAAATGCTGGCGGTTCCTTCTCTGCTTGAGATTGACAAGTTGCGGGCATCGGACGATGCAGGCTTAGGCATGATTCCCATTGAGTTCGTCGGCTACTTTAATAGGGTTGGCGACCGAGAAAATCGCCGCACCCATGTCGAAACGTCGAAGGCTGGTGTCGAATCAAAGTTGGCTCGGGGATCATCGGCGGCCCGCAAGAAGTGCGTCTTGTTGATAATGTAGACTCAATGCGGCGCGCGAAATCCTTCAATGCTCAGGCCTTATGAGCGACTGTTATCCTGCTGCCGCGTGACGCCGGCGGCCATTTCATCGTGACAGTAGTGTTGGAGCTGCTATGCTGCCGGGCTAGCCTGCCATTATTTTTGTAGCCGTCAGCAGGATGACCGGCCGGAGTCCATGTTCTGATGATCGTTTTGCGTAACCTAAGCACCACTGAGTTTGCTGATTATCGCGCTTATTTCGTCGCGGATTATGCGCGGGAAATTATCAGCAATTACGCCGAGACACCTGCTCGTGCCGAGGCAATCGCTAGCGCCGATATGGACGAAAACTTCCCCGCTGGTGTACCAGCAGGCGCGAATGAATTGGTTGGTATTGACTGGGTTGTGGATGAGGTATCAACCCACGTAGGTTATCTCTGGTACACCATTGATGGACCTGAGCGCTCAGCGTTTATCTGTGATTTCTATATACTGGCAGCACAGCGAAGCCGCGGTTATGGCCGGTTGACGATCGACCTGTTTGAGGCGCAGTTACTCGCCGCTGGCGTCACGCGGCTGCAGCTGCGAGTGGCTCATGATAACCAGCGGGCGCTGCGTCTGTATCAGGAAATCGGCTTTTTCATCACGGGCCACAATATGCTGAAGCGGCTCGCCAGTAAGGCTTAAAAAGTGGCGCATTTTGATGGCCAATTTTCGGGGTGTAAATGCAGGTAAATAATGCATATATGTCCCTGTACCTGTATTAATGCACTCTATACTATTGTGTTCAAGATCTCTTTAAGGAATACCGTCATGTCCCAGGCAACAGTTACGCCTTCAACGCAAAGCGCAAAAACAGTCGATATCTATGTCAACGGCGGTTTCCGGCAGAGTGCTGCCACCGAGACCGTACCGGTGACGAATCCCGCGAATCAGGCGGTGATCGCTCATGCGCCACTGACGACCATGGCGGAAGTGGATGAAGCGGTAGCCGCGGCGCAAGCTGCGTTTCTGCTTTGGCGCCGGGTGCCTGCACCGGAACGGGCGCGCATCATGATGAAGTACCAGATGTTGTTGAAAGATAACCATGATGAAATCGCGGCGATTCTGGCGCTGGAAACGGGCAAAACCTTTGCTGATGCGCAGGGTGATGTCTGGCGTGGTATCGAAGTGGTTGAGCAGGCCTGTAATGTCCCGGCTATGATGATGGGCGAGACCTCTGAAAACGTTGCTCGCGGCATCGATACCTACAGCCTGATTCAGCCCTTGGGTGTCTGTGTGGGTATTACCCCCTTCAATTTCCCGGCGATGATACCGATGTGGATGTTCCCTATGGCCGTCGCCTGTGGCAATACCTTTGTGTTGAAGCCGTCTGAGCAGGATCCCATGACGCCGAACCGATTGGTCGAGCTGTTCTATGAAGCGGGCTTTCCACGGGACCTGGTACAGGTCATCCACGGCGGGCGTGAGCAGGTTGATGCCTTGATTACCCATCCCGATACGCGGGCAATTTCTTTCGTCGGTTCGGTACCCGTCGGTCAGCATGTTTATCGTCTCGGTACGGACCACTTGAAGCGCGTGCAGTGTATGGCAGGGGCCAAGAACCATATGGTGATTATGCCTGATGCCAACCGGGCGCAGGTCGTGAGCGCCCTGGTGGGATCATCCGTGGGTGCTGCAGGCCAGCGTTGTATGGCCATCAGCGTGGCGGTATTTGTCGGTGATGCCGTAGATATGATTGAAGATGTGCGTGCCGCCATGGCCGTGGTTAAGCCCGGTGCCTGGGACGATGACAAAGCGGGTTACGGTCCGCAGATTAGTCCGCAGGCCAAGACTCGCATTCTGGGTTACATCCAGAAGGGTAAAGATGAAGGTGCCACTTGCCTGCTCGATGGCAGTGACTGCGCAGTAGATGGACTGCCCGATGGCAACTTCGTTGGGCCGACACTGTTTGCCGATGTCAGCCGGGATATGACGATCTACAAGGAAGAGATTTTTGGCCCAGTACTGGTCACCATGGCGGCCGCGACACTGGAAGAAGCGATCCAGGTGATCAACGACAATCCCTATGGTAATGGTGTGTCAATTTTCACCTCTTCAGGCGGCGCGGCGCGCAAGTTCCAAAGCGAAATTGAAGTGGGTCAGGTGGGTATCAATATCCCGATTCCGGTGCCCTTGCCATTCTTTTCATTCACTGGCTGGAAGAACTCCTTCTACGGAGATCAGCATGCTTATGGCAAGCAGGCGATTCGGTTCTATACCGAAACCAAAACGATCACCGCCCGCTGGTTTGACGATGACGCGGTTGTTGCATCGAATATGACCATAGCGCTGAAGTAATGAATTTCGACCTGACGGACGACCAGCTGGCGTATCAGCAAGCGGCGCGAACCTTTTCTGATAAGGCGTTTGCGCCGCATGCTGCGGCCTGGGACGAAGGCAAAATCTTTCCCAAGGACGTTATTGCGGGGGCTGGCGAGCAAGGCTTTTGCGGCCTCTATTGCCCGGCAGATGCCGGTGGTATGGGCCTGAGTCGATTGGATTCGTCCATCATTCTTGAGCAGCTGGCGATGGGCTGCACCTCAACCACGGCGTTTATCTCGATCCACAATATGGCGACCTGGATGATTGCCGAATATGGCAGTGAGCAAACCGTCGATCAGTTTTGCCCCGATCTCATCAGCGGCGACCAGCTAGCCAGCTATTGCCTGACCGAAGCTGGTGCTGGTTCTGATGCGGGCTCCTTGCGGACTCGCGCAGAGTTAGTGGGCGATCACTACGTGGTTAACGGCTCGAAAATGTTTATTTCTGGAGCGGGCCAGACTGATGTGCTGGTGGTGATGGTCAGAACGGCGGATACCGGCTCGCGGGGTATCAGTACCTTAGTCATACCGGCCGACTCACCGGGGATCAGTTTCGGCTCAAATTTAGAGAAAATGGGCTGGCATAGCCAACCGACTCGAGAAATTAATTTTGATCAAGTACGCGTGCCTGTGGCTAACCGGCTCGGTAAAGAAGGCGAGGGTTTTAAAATCGCCATGAAGGGCCTGGACGGCGGGCGTATCAATATCGCCACCTGTTCTATTGGTACGGCGCAAGCGGCGATAAATCGCAGCCAGGTGTATATGTTGGAGCGCCAGCAGTTCGGCGCGCCCCTGGCAAGCTTTCAGGCACTCCAATTTAAATTAGCCGATATGGTGACTGAGCTTGTCGCTGCCCGCCAAATGGTTCGACTCGCGGCCTTTAAGGTTGACCAGGGCGATCATCAGGCCAGCGTCTATTCTGCCATGGCGAAGCGGTTTGCCACGGATGTGGGGTTTGAGGTCTGTAATCAGGCGTTGCAGATCCATGGTGGCTACGGCTACATGCAAGAGTATCCGCTGGAGCGTTATCTGCGCGATACTCGGGTGCACCAGATTCTGGAAGGTACCAATGAAATCATGCGGTTGATTGTCTCCAGGCATTTGCTCACTCAAGCCGATATCGAGACCGTTCAATAATCAAAAAATCATCGACCGTCTGCCAGTCGAGCGAGGCGGTGAACCACATAAGGGCATATCCATGACTGAAAAGCTGTTGCTAGAGATTAAAGACCACACCGCCATCATCACTATCAATAATCCTGGGGCCAATACCTGGGATGCTGAGAATCTGACGGCTTTACGGGATAGGGTGGCTGAATTGAACGCCAATGATGAGATCTATTCGCTGGTGATCACCGGTCAAGGGGAAAAGTTCTTTTCTGCCGGGGCTGACCTGAAAATGTTTGCTTCGGGTGATAAGCAAGTCGCGCGAGACCTGGCGGAAAAATTTGGCGCCGCCTTTGAAGCCCTGGCAAATTTCCGCGGTGTCTCTATCGCTGCCATTAACGGCTATGCCATGGGTGGTGGCCTTGAATGTGCCATGGCCTGTGATATCCGCATCGCCGAAGCTCAGGCCGTAATGGCCTTGCCGGAAGCCACTGTGGGTTTGTTGCCGGCAGGGTTGGGCACGCAACACCTGGCCTGGTTGGTGGGTGAAGGCTGGGCCAAGCGTATGATCCTCTGCGGCGAGCGGGTGGACGCGGCGACCGCGGAACGTATTGGCTTGATCGAAGAAGTGGTTGCCAAAGGAGAAGCGTTGAGCAGCGCCATGGCACTGGCAGCCAAGGTAGAAGGTCAGAGCCCGACCAGCGTCAGCGCCTGCAAACAACTGATTCAGGCGGCCCGATCGGGCAGCATCACTGATGCCTACCAGGCGGAGCGCGATGCCTTTGTGGACTTGTTTGATACTCAGGATCAGGCGGAAGGGGTCAATGCCTTCCTGCAGAAACGTAAGCCACAATGGAAGAATGCGTAAGTCATGACAGACGTGTTGTTATTTGAAACTGTACCGGGCCAGTTAGGCTGTAAGCTGGGTCTGGTGACGCTGAATGCGCCGGCAACATTGAATAGCCTGAGTCTTGAGATGATCGACTTGCTGGTGCCACAGTTAAACGCCTGGCGTGAAGACGACGCTATCGTCATGGTCATATTCCGGAGTAGCAACGACAAAGCATTTTCTGCCGGTGGCGATATCCAGGCTTTGTATCAGTCCATGATGGCACATCCGGGTGGACCAAACCCGTATGCTGAGGCTTTTTTTGAGCGCGAATATCGGCTTGATTACCTGATTCACACCTACCCGAAACCGACTCTGGTCTGGGCTCACGGCATTGTCATGGGGGGTGGCCTGGGCATCATGGGAGGCTGCAGTCATCGAATTGGCACGCCTTCGACGAGATTGGCCCTGCCAGAAATCACCATTGGGCTTTTCCCCGATGCGGGTGCCACCTGGTTTCTGAGTCAGATGCCGCGGCACTGGGCTTACTTTATGGCCTGGACGGGCTGTCAGTTGAATGCCCAGGATGGCTTGGTAGTCGGCTTGATTGATCACCTGCTCGATTACACTGAGCAAGCAGCGATACTTGAATGCCTGACCAATGAAGTCTGGAGCGCGGATGGCGAGGCAAACAAGCTGCGACTGAGTCAGATTTTGCAAAATGCTGCAAGCGACACTAAAGATTTTCCACCGAGTCAATTAATCGCTCATGAAGCGAGAATCATGGCAGTGATGGATCAGGTGTTGGCCAGTGAGAAACCGGTGTCGGCGTTTTTTACCGCAGTAGATGATTTCGCTGACGATAAGTTTCTGGCCCGTGCTGCCAACGGTATCAAGCGCGGCTCTCCGACCACTGCGCATATCATTCACGAGCAGCTCAAGCGGGCCAATGGCATGTCGCTGCGGCAGACCTTTGAACTTGAGCTGATTATTGCCGTGCAATGCAGTCGCCATCCGGATTTTGCGGAAGGGGTCAGGGCCCTGCTGATCGATAAGGACAACCAGCCTCAGTGGCAATTCGGTAGTATTGACTCAGTCCCATCTGATTGGCTGCAAGAACACTTCACACCACCCTGGGATGTCAACCCATTGGCAGATCTGCCAGATCGTTGAGTCTTGGAAGACAAGGAGTTTTTTAGATGACAGATATTGGATTTATTGGTCTGGGTAACATGGGTGGACCCATGGCTGCGAATCTGCTGAAGGCGGGTTACAAGGTCAAAGTATTTGATTTGGTGCCGGCCGCACTGGCGGAGCTTGAATCGATTGGTGCGACAGCTTGCGATAGTGCTGCAGGGGTTGTGGTTGATGTTGATATCGTCATATCCATGTTGCCAGCATCAGTGCATGTTGAGCGGCTCTATCTTGGCGATGGTTTGAGCGAAAAGGGTATATTACCGCTTATAGCGTCTACGACCCTTGTGATTGACTGCAGTACCATTGCCTCAGCGTCTGCGCAGAAGGTTTCTGCAGCGGCCAGCGAACGTGGCATCACCATGCTTGACGCCCCTGTTTCAGGCGGTGTCGGTGGTGCGGTTGGCGGCACCCTGACTTTTATCGTGGGTGGTTCTGCCGCTGGTCTGGCACGGGCGCGGCCCATGCTTGAAGTCATGGGCAAGAATATTTTTCACGCCGGCGCTGCCGGCGCCGGCCAGGTAGCAAAAATTTGTAACAACATGCTGCTATCCGTCCTCATGACAGGCACCGCCGAGGCTCTGCAGTTGGGTGTCGATAATGGCTTGGATCCGGCGGTCTTGTCCGAAATTATGCGCAAAAGCTCCGGCGGTAACTGGGCTTTGGAAGTGTATAATCCCTACCCGGGGGTGATGGAGGGTGTGCCTGCTTCGAAAGATTATGCCGGGGGCTTTTTGGTGGATCTGATGATCAAGGACCTGGGTTTAGCGATGGAAGCTGCGCTGGCCAAGGGTTCAGCCACCCCCATGGGTTCGCTGGCGCGCAATCTCTATGTTTCTCATGGCAAAGATGGCTATGGTCGAAAAGACTTTTCCAGTATCCAGAAAGTTTTCCTGAAGGCCGCTAACGAAGATTGAGCGCGTGGCTACGTCGGTTTAAACCGGCCATACTGCAGCCGCAGCTAGCCGTGCCGGGGTTAGAGTACCTCGCTCAACATCACTGCCGCGCCGGTGTCAAGCTGCGCATTGAACGGGGTATTGGTCCCATCATTGTCTTGGCCATCGGAAATCTGCACGACGGCCAGAAATCGCTGGCCGGCAACAGCGACGACCTGACCAAGTTTGCTGCCCGTGCTGGATAAGATAAGACTACCCGGGACGACCGGCGTATCACTCTGGCCCTGATGCAGTCGGCGTTTGAGGACGCCGCGATACTGCATTCGAGCAACAATCTCCTGGCCAAGGTAGCAGCCCTTGGTAAAGCTTATCCCGCCAAAGCGCTGTAGATTGAGCATCTGTGGGATTAATTCCTCGCGAGTGGCGGCTTCTAGCCAAACATAGCCCTCATTGAGTTCGGCGAGTTGCCACTCGGCATAGTGCTGTGGGTCGTCGCACGCCTCAATGTTGGTCTGGCACCAGTGTTCGTGGCGCGGCCCAACAGTTGAGACTTGAATTGTAATGCAGTCATTGATCGGTTGCGTGCTGGCATCAGTCAATGGACCGATACTGCCATAGCAATGATAGTTAGCGGACTCGTCTTTGAGCGCGGCCTTGGAGAAGACAATATACTTTTTCAGGAACGTCATGGTGGGCTCAATCAATGAGCCATGCATTCGCAGCAGGAATCCGTGCTCAATGGCAACGATCCGGTAGTTAGTCAGCATTCGACCCTGAATATTACAGGTCGCGCCAATGCCATGGCCGCCGGGTTTCAGCAGCTCAAGGTCACAGGTGGTATAGCCCTGAAGAAATTTCAGGGCATCCCGGCCGGTGATCGACAGGAAACCAAAGTTGGAGAGTTGGATGACATCATTCATGGCATCTATTCTACATCTCGGTCGAGTGGAAGCGGTATAATTTTCCAACTATCATTTTGAATCCAAGACAACATGACTGAAAACTTAGAACTGAACCGCATGCGCTGGCGCTGTCGGCGCGGCTTGCTCGAGCTTGATCTCCTGTTGGGGCCCTTCTTCGAAGCGATGTATTTGACCCTGGAAGCCGATCAGCAGCTCAGTTTCCAGCTTTTGCTGGAACAGGAGGATCCAGATTTGCTTGAGTGGTTTAGTCAAAAATCGAGATCCACCGACCCCGGTATGGCAGCATTGGTGGATTTGATGTTGAAGCGAGTGCAGCCGCCTAGCTAGCGTCACGGGTGGTTAGGCCAGTTCGCAAGTTAAGCCCAGTCGAAATGGCCAGCGTAGTGGAAGCTAGGACCTGTTTAGAAGTTCACATCCATCGGACATTTTGTCGCAGGATGAACGAGATGATCTCGCCACTAGTAACCCAGCAACTTAGTCTGCGGCTCCAAGCGTCTGCCATTTACTGCTGGTTGGTTACCTTATTGCATGGCGCTGCAGGCCTTGGACTGTGGCTGCTCGGGCTGCCTGACTACTGGTCTGTGGTCCTTGGTTTTGCGCTACTGACGTCCTGGTTGGTGGCTTTGCTGCGGGATGGTCTGCGGCGTGGCCCAGGGGCGATCACGGGCCTGAGACTGCAAGCTGGCGTTTGGTCTTTAAGCACGAATCAAGGCGCCGAAACGGTAGTCACCCTGTTGGCCGGTCAAGTGCTGACAAGCTGGCTAGTCGTGATGCGCTTCGAAGCCCTTGACGGTCAGCGAATGGCGCTGGCGCTATTGCCCGATAGCCTGCCTGCGCAGAGTTTTCGACATGTCAGGGCTTTATTGCGACTTGGGTCGGCTAATCGCAGTGATTAGCCATATTAGCCATATTAGCCATAGTTGAAGGGCGTCAGGATGGTGTCTTGGGCCGTCGGCAGCAGATTGGGGTAGTCGAGGGTGTAGTGTAATCCGCGACTTTCCTGGCGTCGAATGGCTGACTGAATGATCAATTCGGCGACTGTGATCAGATTGCGCAGCTCAAGCAAGTCATTGGTAATCTTGTAATTGCTGTAATATTCGCCGACCTCTTGAGACAGCAGGCGGGTTCGTCGCCGGGCTCGTTGCAGCCGTTTATTGGTGCGGACGATGCCCACGTAGTCCCACATAAAACGTCGAAGCTCGTCCCAGTTGTGCGATATGACCACATCCTCGTCAGAGTCAGTAACCTGTGACTCATCCCAATCTGGTATCTCGATATGAGGCATAGATGATTGCGGCTGCTGTTGGATATGTTGGGCCGCCGCCGTAGCAAACACCATACATTCCAGTAAAGAGTTGCTCGCCATTCGGTTTGCGCCGTGTAATCCGGTAAAACTTGATTCGCCAATTGCGTATAAATTAGGGATGTCTGTCGCACCGTTGATGTCGGTGGTGATGCCACCGCAAGTATAATGCGCGGCGGGCACCACAGGGATCGGCGACTGCGTGATGTCTATTCCCAGCTCCAAACAGCGAGCATAGATAGTCGGAAAATGGCTGGTAATGAAGTCCTTATCCTTGTGGCTGATGTCTAAATACACACAGTCACAACCCAGACGCTTCATTTCGTGATCGATGGCTCTGGCGACAATATCCCGTGGGGCCAATTCCTCGCGTTCGTCGAAATGCTTCATAAAGGGTGTCCCGTCGGGCAACACTAGACGCGCCCCTTCGCCACGTAAGGCCTCGCTGATCAGAAAAGATTTGGCATCAGGGTGGTAAAGGCAGGTTGGGTGGAACTGATTAAATTCCATGTTGCCCACTCGGCAGCCGGCCCGCCAGGCCATGGCGATGCCATCGCCTGAGGCGGTATCCGGATTGCTGGTGTAAAGGTAGACCTTGCTCGCGCCACCAGTGGCCAGGATGACGTAACGGGCTTTGAATAGCTCGACTTCCTGGGTCGCCAGGTTCAGGGCGTAGGCGCCAAGGCAGCGTTTACCGGGCTGGCCCACCTCATCTTCGGTTATCAGATCCACCGCGGCATAGCGTTCAAAGAGGCTAACATTCTCCCGTTGCAGCAGATGCTGGGCCAGGGTGCTGCCGATTTCACGACCGGTGGCATCAGCTGCGTGGATAACTCGTCGGTGGCTGTGACCGCCTTCCTGTGTGAGATGAAATTCCTGACGACCGTTTGCCTGAGTTTCAACATCGAATTTGACGCCTAGGTCAACCAGCCACTCGATCACAGACGGGCTCTGTTCGACAGTATATTTGACCACATCATGGTGGCAGAGCCCGGCACCAGCGACGAGAGTATCCTGAATATGCGAGTCGGTGCTGTCGTATTCGTCGAGTACCGCGGCAACCCCGCCTTGGGCATAGTAGGTAGATCCCTCGCTGCTGACATCTTTGCAAAGCATTGCAACCTGGAAGTCGGCGCTGAGTTTCAGTGCCAAAGTCATGCCCGCAGCGCCGCTGCCAATAACGAGTACGTCGTGTTGATGTGATTTTGTGCTCAAGTTTCGGGCCTTCTAAAAGCAATATTGGGATGCGAATTCAGGGTCTCGCACCGACTGAACCGCAAGATTACCGAATGGCTTGCACAAAAGCATAATTTTTATCGCTTAAGGACACGCCAGTGCTTTGTAGCTGGTATTATTGCAGCTGTTAAATTAAATATTTGACGTTCTTGCCCGTCTCGCGAACTTATACGTGCAGTTAGTGTCTATGAGTTTAAGAATTTGGCCGGCATTTCAATTGAGCGCGGTAATGGGAGTGCCGGTGAAATTTCAAGGAGAGACAGATCGCCAATTGGTCGAGCGCGTGCAGCGCGGCGATAAGCGTGCCTATGATTTATTGGTGCTCAAGTACCAACATCGTATCGTCAGTCTTGTGAGTCGCTATATGCGGGACCAAGACGAGGTGCTTGACGTGACTCAGGAGGCATTTATTAAGGCATACCGGGCGCTGCCGGGCTTTCGTGGAGACAGTGCTTTTTACACGTGGCTCTATCGTATTGCGATCAATACGGCGAAAAATTATTTAGTGTCCCGCTCCAGACGGCCACCAGATTCAGATATTGACGTGGATCAGGGCGATTATCAGGGTGAGTCGCTGGCGTTAAGTGACATTGAAAACCCTGAAAATCGGTTGGAGGGTGATCAACTTGAGGCGGTTGTTTACAAGGCGATTGACGATTTGCCCGAAGAATTGAAAGTCGCTGTAACTTTACGGGAGTTTGACGGTCTGAGTTACGAAGAAATTGCAGGGATCATGGAGTGTCCTGTGGGGACCATTAGATCGAGAATATTCAGAGCCAGGGAGGCGATAGAGAAAAAGATTGCGGGCCTGGGTTAGGCAGGTGCTCGAAGAGTTAGATTTA
>JGI20154J14316_10000876_pt1 | contig 27017 bp, 19 predicted proteins | sample COG_04_FD_14316 | JGI IMG/M metagenome (IMG submission 14316)
GGATCGCGCCAGGCTGACTGAGAATTCGGCACTGCGTGGGCTGGGTGTGAGTCGGCTGTACAACGGTGCGCTGTCCGAACTTGAGGGCATATCTGAATTGGCCTTGCAGATGGGGCCTTTGCCCAATGCCGTGAGCTTCGCCCGCCGGCTGCTAACCTTGCCCACGCACCAACAGGTCAAAGCGTGTCACCTAGCAGCTATCACAACGCTAGTTGCAACGGATAAATGATCAGACGCGAGGCAGCATACTTGCCGTGGCCCTAGCCCGCCACCGCGCGTCGATGTTCTCTTATCTCCTCATTCTCTGGCTCAATCCCTAAGGCCGCATCCAGTATCTGCAAGGCTTTTGCTGGTTGGCCATTGAGATGCAAGATCCAGCCATAGGTATCCAACACCGCGGCAGAACCCGGCGCCAGTTCGGCCGCTGCTGCCGCGTAGAGTAGGGCCTGAGCGGGATCCTCGCTACGGACCAGCCAGGCCAGGTTGTTGAGTGCCGGCACCCACTCTGGATTTGCGGCCAGTGCCTGTTGGTATTGGCTGCGGGCCAATTCGCTGGCACCATTGGCCATGCTGATGCCCGCTAGAGCAGTAAAGGCCTCAGCATTGTTAGGCTGTTCCGCGATGAGACCCTGCAATCGATACCGCGCGCTCAGTGCGTCGGCCAGCTGAATATCGATCTTGGCTGCTAGCAGGGTCAGTTGGCTGTTGTTGGGCATCAACGCGATAGCCCGATCAACCGTCTTTAAGGCGCCCGCCCAGTCGCCCGCCTCGGCCTGAGCAATGCCCTCCGCACGCAACACATTGGCCCTGATGGCATGCGCTCGGGGCAGGTCGCTGCTGTGATATTGGCTGGCAAGCGTCTGGGCCGCCGCCAACTGACCTTGATTAATCAGCAATTCGACTGCGGCCGCATGCAGCGGCAAGGCGATGTCCGGGCGGGCCTCGGCCTGTTCGATCAACCAGATCGGCAGTGTATCGACCGGCAAGGATTGTGCCTTGGCCGCCACCAAAGACTGCACCAGGCCACTGTTGGTCGGACTGACGCGAATCGCCTCCAGCCAGAGCTCGGCGGCGCGATCCGGTTCACCGTTCTGCTGATGCAGCCTAGCCAGGGCAGATATGACATTGGGATTATTGGGCACCCGTGTGTGCAAGGTCGCCAACAGGGCGATGGCTGAACGACTGTTACCGAGCTGGACATCGGCCACGGCCATCAGCCACATCGCCGAGGGGTCGGTTGCGAACTCGGCGCCGATGCGCTCGCGCACGGTCTGTATTTCGGTGGTCTGTTGTTGCCTAACCAGCAGCGTCAGGTACAGCCCGGTGCTCGACCAGTCTTGGATATTCTCGGCAAAGGCTGTGCGCAGTTGCGCCAGGGCGGGTTCCATGCGTGCCTGGCCGACATAGTATTGCGCCAGCAGTAGATGTAAGCGGGTTTTACTGGGATCCAACCGCAGGGCCTTGCGCAGGGCTTGCACCCCCTGTTGTTCCTGCTGGTTGTTTAAGCAAATCACACCGTATAGGGACAGCAGCCCCAGGTCATCGGGCCGGGCCAGTAGGGCCCGTTGCAAGACCGCCAAGGCTTGGTCGGCTTTGCCCTGCTCGGCCTGAGCCAGTGCGGTCGCCTGAATCAGGGTCACCGGCGCGGTTTCGGCATTGAGGTTGGCCGACAGCAGCGCTTCAGCGCTTGCCAGATCACCCTCTTCGAAGTTAATTAGACCCAATAGCAGGGCGGCCTGCTGGTTATCTGGGAACTGATTGAGAATCTCTGCAAAAGCATCCTTGGCCGTCGCCAAGTCACCGATGCTGGCGGCGGCTAGGGCATCCTTATATTGCTGGCGGGCAAGGAAGGCTTCCGGATTGGCCGTGCGGATCAGACGGCTGTATTCCAGTGCCTCGGCCGGGCGACCCTGAGCGGTTAAGACAGTGCTGAGCAGCTCTAAAACCTGCAGCCGGTCGCTTAACAGCATATCGGTCTCGGGCAGGTGCACCAGCGCTTCGGTAAGCGCTGCCGCTGCGGCCTCGAGTCGGTTGGCGTTATAGGCCAGGCGGGCGTCGTAATAGAGCATAATCGGGTCGTTGGGCCACTGCGCCAAGAGTTGGGTAGTCCACTGCTGCGCTTCGTCGTGGAGCCTGCTTTGCAATAACAGGGAAACAAATTCCCGCTTGGTGCTCAGGGTCGTGGCCGGGTTATTGACGAGCACGCGATACTGTTTTAATGCCTCCTGTTGATGGCCCGCCAGATAGGTCTGCAGGGCCTGTAATCGGTTAAATTCCGCCTGTTCGAGGGTGTTAGGCTGCCAGCCGGCCAGCAACTCTTGGGCCGAAATGGTTTTACCTTGCAATAACAGCACCTCAGCATAGGCCAGGCGAATGGCATCGATACTGTCGCTTTGGTTTTTGAAGAGCGCCTCGGCCTGGTTTGGGCTACCAATACGCGTTAGTAAGCGCGCGTAGTGCACGATCAAGAGGGGATCGCTTGGGTCGGCCTGTAAAGCATTGCGAATCTCAATTAGCGCGGCGCGAAATTGGCCCTGCTGTTCATAGCGGACACTGCGATCCAAAAAGCTGGCGGCCTTTTCGACCTGAGTATTGTCTGAGCAAGCGATCATAAAGCTCAAGACATAGAGCGCAACAAGAGTGGTGATCGATAATTTACGCATGGAATTCGCTCCCCTAGCTATGATCGATAAACAGATTATATTTTTTCAGTAGGTCGTACAGGGTCGGCCGGGTGACTCCCAATAACTTGGCGGCGGACGATATGTTGCGCTGACTGAGCGCCAGCGCGGAATGAATGGCCTCCACCTCGGCATTCTTGCGCGCTTCTTTTATATTGATCGCCAGGGGCTTGCGGGTCGGCGCTTGCAGGGCCAGGTCGGCGGCCTGGATCAGGGTGTTCTCTGCCAAGACCACGGCCCGCTTGATACGGTTTTCGACCTCCCGAATATTCCCCGGCCAACTGTAGTGACCGATGGCCTGCAGGGCATCATAGGAGAACACCATCGGCTTTACCGCGACCTCTTGGCAATAGCGCTTGAGTATATGATGGGCGATTAGGATCGGGTCGTTACCGCGTTCGCGCAGCGGCGGTATATCGATCACAATTTCACAGATCCGATAAAACAAATCTGCGCGGAAGGTGCCCGCCTGCACCATCTGCTGCAAGTTTTTATTGGTCGCACAAACAACACGCAAATCGATGCGTATTTCCTTTCGGCCGCCCACGCGCTCGATCATCCGCTCCTGTAAAAAGCGCAGTACCTTGGCCTGCAGAGCCAATGGCATATCGCCAATTTCATCGAGAAATAGGGTGCCGCCCATCGCCTGTTCGATCTTGCCGATATTGCTCGTGCTGGCGCCGGTAAAGGAACCCTTTTCATAACCAAAGAGTTCACTCTCGATTAGATTTTCCGGTACGGCGGCGCAATTTATCGCCACAAAGGGTCGGTCGCGGTCAGCGCTTTGACTATGGATAGCACGTGCCAATACCTCCTTGCCGGTACCGCTTTCACCGAGCAGGGTGGCGGTGATTTTGCTTTGGGCAATCTTGTCGATCATCCGGCAGATATTGCGCATTTGGGGATTGGCAGTGATGAGTCCAGGTAAGGGTTCAGAGGCATCGAGCGATTGGCGGTTTTCCCATTCCAGTTGTGCCAGATGAAATGCCCGTTCGACAACGTGATCGAGTCGGTCGGTATCGAGCGGTTTTAAATAGAAATCAAAGGCGCCTAAGGAGATCGCCTTGAGCGCATTGCGATGTTCATCTTTACCAGTTAGCACGATAATTTTACTGCGCGGTGCAATGCTCAGGACCGCAGCGATGCAACGAAATCCCTCGCTGACGCCTTCGGCATCGGGTGGTAAACCCAGGTCCTGAATGATGACCCGCGGCTGGTATTGGCGCACGAGCGTCAGCGCTTCCTGGACGGTGCTCGCCGTTACCAGGGTGGTTGCGAGTCCATCAAAATGCCATTTAAATTGGCTCTGCAAGCCCTCGTCGTCTTCAATAATTAATAGCGTTCTGGCTGACAGGTCCATGTCTTGTTTCCTTTAGCTAAAGGTTATTTCGAAGCGCGTTCCCACACCCTCTGTGCTGTGTACCCTAAGACTAGCGCCGAGCTGCTCAAGATAGGACTTGGTCAGATAGGCACCAATGCCTAAGCCCTTGCCCGCCTTGGTGCTTGAAAAGGGTCGGAACAGCTCTTCATTGATGAACCTCTGACTCATACCCCGGCCGTTATCGGCGACCACCAGCAGACCACAGCCTTGGCGCAGTTGAGCGCTTATGGTCACCTGGCCATTCTGACCGGTAGCCTCTTGCGCATTGCGCACGAGGTTTTTGATAGCCAGGATTAGGCGCTGTTTATCCGCATTGATGGAGAAATTGTGCTTAACCCGCAAAATGGGCAAGGGATTGAAGCGCGCGCATTCCTCATAGAGCTGCGTGAGCAGAGTGCTAACTGAAAAGGCCGTGCGCTGTTCCTTAGCGGCCAGGTTGAATTTTTGTACCAGGCCCTGCATTCGGCCGATAGCATTTTCGACCGTCTTGATCATATCGTCGACAAAGGCAGGGTTGGCCTTATGGCGCTCGGCATTCTTGCCAAGCAATGCCAGCTGGGCGATGACATTATTGATATCGTGCATAATAAAGGCAGCTAGCCGGTGGTATGTCTCCAACTGCTTGGCGTCACTGATGATTTTTTCTTGCTGGTGGAGCACTATATGGCTGGCCATTTGGCTGCTGATATTGGTAAGCAAATCGCGGTCTTCAAAGGTGATCTCGGTTTGGCTTTTGGGCCGGTTTAGGATGGCAAAGCCGATCAGACGTTGTTGAATAATCAATGGTGCGACCAACCAAATGTCGGCATTGGCCTTGATCCAAGTCGGCAATAGGTGGTTGTGCTCAGCCATGCTTTGCGTGCCGGTGTGTGGTNNGTAAATCCAGGCTTTACTCAGCATGGTGCGGACAAAGGGTGCGCTGGTCGGCAGTGCAGCCGGGGCATCGCTTAGGCATGGGCTTAGGGTCATTTCACGCAGTTCAGCGCCCTGGTCGATCCACAGTCCACCCGGCTCAGCGCGCATGGCGGTGCACAGGGTCAACAAGGCCTGCGCATAATAGTCGTCTTGCTGGTTGTGCAGCTCCGAGACCCGACGGTTGGCGTTGAGCCACTCTAGGCGGTAGTCGTACTTGAGCGCGAAAAAGTGTTTGCTAACGAAAACTTCAAAATGCTGCCGCAGGGTTCGCGAAATGATTAGGGTGAACAGTAATAGCAGAGCCATAACCAAGGCTAGGGTAAAGAGGTAGGTGGCGAGAAACCCGGGCCTGTCTAGATAGACGCTGCTCAGCGCGACCGCGCCGATTAACAAGATGGCTAGGATTAGCGTGGTGGAAAAAAAGGCCGCCGGGCGCGATACGGTAAACAGATAGTGGCCATCACCGCGTTCGTTGAACAGGAGCGCACCTATGGTCAGCGCCAAGGATACACTGAAGGCCAGCGCCGCCCTTGCTTGCCACAATGCGCTGGGAATGGCTTGGGTCACTAGGCTGTAGCCGTAAATGACTAGATCGAAGGCAAAGAGAAAGCTAAGACCCAGTCCGATGAGTTTCATCATGCGATGGCTATCGAGGTTGCGGACCAGCTGCTCGGTAAACACCAGGGCCAGGGTGGCCAATAGGAGCAGTACCAGACTCAGGGCCATGGCCGAGCTATTAGCGAAGAAGAGTAGGTAAAAACCAGCCCCCACAATAATCGATGTGACCGCGACCAGCCCGAACAACTTTGTCGGCCAGTTAGGCAGGGGCGCGCGTTTAACCAAGAGCAAAATGAGGCAGAGCAGCCAAAGGACAAAGCGCATCAGCTCGGCACTGAGGATCAGAGTCGTATTCGTCCGGGCCATCGTATAGCTAACAAAAAGTGTCAATGCCCAGCTAAATTGACCCACGACACCGACCAGTAAGAGGCGCTTCCACGGTTGCTGAAGAGCCTGCACCAGTAACAGGCCGAGCAGACAACCGGTGCTGACTAAGGCCGATAAAAATGCAGTTTGGGTGACCGAAAAATAATCCATTATTCCGTCTCAGCATAACCGACTGGCAGTTATGTCCATCCATGAATGAGCAGTTTTAGTATAGACAGAAGAATTTTAAAATGTAGGCTTTTATGCCCCCTTGGCGAAAACCTTTACACCCTGGAAAAAAGTTGTCGGCTTATTTTACAATCGCTTTGGAGGAAAATACTCGAGCCAAATTTTACCGTTTTTCTCGGTCTTGATGGTCGCCAAATTGGTCGCTCTAAAGAGGGCGATTCTACAGCGTCATCAGGCTAGAGTACGGTATGGAAAATGCTATTTAGCGGTGGCAACGATAAAGTCACTGTAATTGCCATACTGATCGAANACCGCGACTGCAAACTCATACAGCTTGGCGTCGTCATCGGTAGTTAAACCATGTTGGACTTCATTGGCAACCAATATAATGGTTTGGAACGGACCGTCGGGTAACTTACGGTAGCGGATTTCATAACCACCAATTTCCGCCTCAGGCATCGGTTCGTTATTTGCTCGCGTCAGCGGTCGTGACCAATAGAGTTGCACCGATTTGGACACCTTTGCGGGACCCTTGTCGGGCGGCAGGTCGATACCCGGTGCCTGGTTTGATGGTCCACCCGGATCGGGACCATTAAGTTTGCCCAGCTCGCAGGCGGTTAAAAACAGGGCGAGTAGTAGCACGCTCCAACGCATGGAGGCTGTTCCTTTGTGATGAATTTTGCCGCAGTGTGGCGATTTGAGAAATTAATACTGAGAACCTCATCACTTATTTTGTTTTGTTTTGCTGATTTTTTACGCTTTCAGAAGATGGGTGGCTTTATCTTTTTGACGCCTGTCGCCGCGATCCGGGATCGACGCGACAGGCGAAAGAGGTCTAGGCGGCACGCAACCTAACCCCATGACGTCGAGCGAGGCCGTGAATTCAATCGATCTTGGCGGTAACGAAGTCGCTGTAGAGGCCATCCAAATCAAATGCGGCCACCTCAAAGGTCATCTGCTCAGGCTGTTCGATGTCAAAAAAACTGTGTTGATCGATACTCGCATCGGTGATGACAAGATGGTGATAGCCGAGGTCATCGGCGCCCTTATAGCGAATTTCGTAACCGCCTAGTTCGGTTGCAGCCATCAGCTCACCATTGCCGCGTTCTAGCGGGACTGACCAGTACAGCGTTGCAGCTGAGGCTTGATCTGGTAATGGCTCTGGCGTAGGTGCTGGTGCTGGTGCTGGTTCCGGTGTAGGTGTAGGTGTAGGTGTAGGTGTAGGTTGAGGCTCCGGATCTGGCATCGGGTCTGGTGTGGGCTCTGGCTCTGGCTCTGGCTCTGGCTCTGGGGCGGGCAGCGGTTCTGGCTCGGGTGTCGGCGCAGGTTCCGGGAGCGGTGCCGGATCATCGATGATCGGATCCTCGCTGCTGCCAGAGTCCAGAGGAGTGATTTCTATTTGGCACCCCGCCAAGAGCAGGGTAAGCAAGGCTGGGGTTAAAAAATGGCGTGTGATCATATCGAATACCTTCTGCGTTGAGCGATAGAGCGCATTCTAGAAGGTGTTCAATTTTAAGAGTGTGATCGGGTTCTTGTCGTTCTCTTTGTTGCAAATAGGACTTATCAAGTCAATTTAATGACGGTATTGGGCTATTTAAAAGATACTTTTCCGGCGCATTCCGGAAAAAGTATTATTAAAACGGCATTAAGCGAACTGGTTAACAGACTTTTGACGCGATANGGCTGATNTTTTGTATNATTTTTGGCACTAAGTAATTTTTGTGCTCAGAACAACCAGATTCGCGCTAAGGATAGTCCCCCTAGGAGGGGCTCTGGATTAAATTGTCATATAAATATTGACAACCAGTCGCTTGCGCTGAGCGCCCACATGCATAGAATGAGCGCCACTTTATAGTTTTTGATGCCCAGAAGAGGAAAATGAAATGGATGTCAGTGTCGTTGTGTTAGCTGCCGGTCAAGGCTCTCGGATGAAATCTAGCCAGCCTAAGGTGTTGCATTGCCTAGCCGGCCAACCTTTGGCCGCCCATGTTGTAAAGGTGGCACGTCAATTTACTTCTGACATCAGCTTGGTAATTGGTCATGGCGCCGACCAGGTGCGCCAGTTCTTCGCCGAGCAACCGCTTAAGTTTTGCGTACAGAGTGAGCAGTTGGGTACCGGTCATGCCGTCAGTCAGGCACTGCCTCTGTTACCCAAAGAGGGCGCCGTGCTGATCCTCTATGGGGATGTGCCCTTAACCCGTGCCGAGACTCTGCAGCGATTAATCGAGCAGGTTTCAGATACCAGCATGGGCCTGCTGACCGTTAAGCTTGATGATCCGAGCGGGTATGGGCGCATCGTGCGCGACGCCGCCGGCCGGGTAACGTCGATTGTTGAACATAAGGACGCCTCCACCGAGCAGTTGACGATCAATGAAATTAACAGCGGTATTATTGCCGTACCAGCCTGGGCACTGCATGAGTGGCTACCGACCCTGTCGAATCAGAATGCCCAAGGTGAATACTATCTAACCGACCTGATTGAAATTGCCGTCAGCAAGGGTGTGGCGGTCAATACGGTTCACCCAACCGATGCAGAAGAAACGCTCGGCGTGAACAATCGGGTGCAATTGGCGCAGCTGGAACGCTGGCATCAACAGCAGATTGCCACCGAGCTAATGACCCAGGGTGTGACCCTGATGGATCCGAGCCGGATTGATGTGCGCGGTACCCTGAGCGCGGGCCAAGACTGCCTGATCGATGTGAACTGCGTCTTCGAAGGCACGGTGACCTTGGCGGACAATGTCTCCATCGGCCCCAACTGTGTGCTGCGCAATGCCACCATCGGGGCTGGCAGCGTGATCGAGGCGAATACCTTGATCGATGGCGCCAGCGTGGGGGCCTCGGCCCAGGTCGGTCCCTTTGCTCGCCTGCGACCCGGCACCCAATTGGCCGATAACACTAAGGTCGGTAACTTTGTTGAAACCAAGAAAGCGATTATTGGCGTTGGCAGTAAGGTCAATCATCTGAGCTATATAGGCGATACGGTGATCGGCAGCGGTTCGAATATCGGCGCCGGCACGATCAGCTGTAATTACGATGGGGTGAACAAATACGCCACCACGATTGGCAACAATGCCTTCGTCGGTTCCAATTCCACGCTGGTGGCGCCGGTCACCATTAGTGACGGTGCGTTCGTCGGCGCCGGGTCGGTGATTACCAAAACGGCCCCAGCCGACCAGTTGACAATAGGTCGGGCGCGCCAGATCACGGTCGCCAAATGGCAGAAGCCGGTTAAAAAATAACGCTCGGCCGACTAGGGGCCGAACAGGAACAGTAACCTTTTATACGGTATGGCACACGCAGGCAGCGCATCTGCTTAGCAGGAGATGCATTTGGCTTGCTTTATGTGCCATGCGTTAAATTATTAAACAAAATGTAACAGGAAAAAATTTATGTGTGGAATCGTTGGTGCAGTTGCGCAGCGGGATGTCGCTGATATCTTGGTTGAAGGCTTACGTCGCTTGGAATACCGCGGTTATGATTCCGCCGGGGTTGCCATTATCGATGGCGAGCGCTTGAATCGTGTGCGCCGCGTAGGCAAGGTCAATGAGTTGTCAATGGCCTTGAGCGCTGAGCCCCTAGCCGGTGGTACCGGCATTGCCCATACCCGCTGGGCCACGCACGGTGTGCCCAATGAGCAAAATGCCCACCCCCATATGTCCGGTGAACATATTGCCGTGGTCCATAATGGCATTATTGAAAATCATGCCAAGCTGCGTGCGCGTCTGCAAGGCGAAGGCTTTGTTTTCACCTCCGATACCGATACCGAAGTGATCGGGCACCTGATTGAGTTGGAACTGCGCACGTCCGACTCGTTGCTCGAAGCGGTGCAAAAAACCCGCAAGCAACTCGAAGGTGCCTACGGTGCGGTGGTGATCGATCGTCGCGATCCAAGCCGCTTGGTGGTTGCTCGTTCCGGCTCACCCTTGGTGATCGGCCTAGGTCTGGGCGAAAACTTTATCGCCTCGGACCAGCTTGCCTTGTTACCGGTGACACAAAACTTTATCTATTTGGAAGAGGGCGATGTTGCCGAAGTGACCCGCCGTTCGGTGCAGATCTTTGATCTCAACGACCAGAGCGTCGAGCGCGAAGCCATGGTCAGCGACCTGACCCATGAAGCGGGCGATAAAGGCCAGTACAAGCACTTTATGATGAAGGAAATACACGAGCAACCGACGGCGATACTGAGCACATTGGAAGGTCGTATTACCGAGACCCATGTGGTCACCGAAGCCTTTGGCGTTGGCGCCAATGAATTGTTGGCGGGCATCGAAAACGTCCAGATCGTGGCCTGCGGTACCTCATACAATTCGGGTATGGTCGCGCGCTATTGGTTCGAAGAGATAGCTGGCGTCTCATGCCAGGTTGAGATTGCGTCGGAATTTCGCTATCGCACCTCGGTGGTGCCGAAGAATTCACTCTTTATTACCCTGTCCCAATCGGGTGAAACCGCTGATACCTTGGCCGCCTTAATGCAGGCCAAAACGCAGGGTTACAAAGCCACGCTGAGCATCTGTAATGTGCCCGGCTCAAGTCTGGTGCGCGAATCCGACCTGGCCTTTATGATGCGTGCTGGCGCCGAAATTGGCGTCGCCTCGACCAAGGCCTTTACCGTCCAGCTGGTCGGTCTAATGTTGCTGGTATTGAGTGTCGCCAAACACCGCGGCATGGAGCAGCAGCGTATTACCGAGATTGTCACCGGCCTGCGCGCCTTACCCGCTCAGATCCAGCAGATGTTGTCGCTGAAAAGCACCATCGCGGCATTAGCCGAAGACTTTGCCGACAAGCACAATGCTCTGTTTCTGGGCCGGGGAACCCAGTACCCGATCGCCATGGAAGGCGCGCTAAAGCTCAAAGAGATCAGCTATATTCACGCCGAAGCCTATGCTGCCGGTGAACTCAAGCACGGCCCGCTGGCATTAATCGATGCCGATATGCCGGTGGTTGTGGTCGCGCCCAATAACGAGCTGTTAGAGAAGCTGCGCAGCAATATGGAAGAAGTTCGCGCGCGCGGCGGCCAACTCTATGTCTTCGCCGACAAATTGGCCCATTTCGAAGCTGGAGAGGGGTTGAAGTTGATCGAGCTGGAGCATATCGATGACGTGCTGGCGCCGATCCTCTACACCGTGCCGCTGCAATTGCTCAGCTACTATGTGGCCCTGATCAAAGGTACGGATATCGATCAGCCGCGTAATTTGGCGAAGTCGGTTACGGTAGAGTAAACAGGTGCCCTCTGGGTCTAGCCTGACGTGGTCAGTATTACTTGACTACGTCAGGCTAGACCGCAACTCGCAGGTTGCCAAAAGCAAAATAGTTGGCAAGAAGCCAGATTCAAGTATCAAACCAGGCCACTTAAAATAACCGATCACTTTGCTCATCAGCTCGAAAACAAAATCCAATCCAATCCCTAAGTATGCACAATAATCGATTCGACAGCAGTGACACGAACTGAGGTAGGTAGGATTATAGATGTTAGGGCATTATGACTATGTTCGGCAGTATTCCAAATTATTTTGGTCATGTGTCAAAATAGCCCGATATGAGTCATTTTAGCGCCTGACTAGCCGCCGTTGTTCTCTGAGTGAACTTGGCTGTGAATAGAGGTTACTGTCAATAAAAGTAAGACCACCTGTGCCATTATGCAAATGGGTTGGTTTTATTTTGGTAAATTTGAGAAAGTGATATGCGGTTCGAAAGTTCTTTGCTTTTTTTAATGTGGTTAACCATTTCATCAATGGCTTTGTCAGTTTCATCATCTAATATGTATTTACATATGTTGAAATGCTCACGATAGGTGTCGTCGACACTTTTTTGATCTGGCCATCCTTGGTAGCGTACGACTCGAATTCGATCATTAATATCCCGTAAGTAGTCTGGCAACACTTTATTACCTGTGATATCGGCCAAGTTGATATGAAAGATTTCTTCTGCTTCTTTAAGTTGGGTCGACGTTTGGCTGCCGTAAAAATATTCATCAGGTTGCCACTGTTCTAAAAGAGTTCTAATTGCTCCCTTATGGACTAAGTTGCCAGCAAGACGAACGGCAAATATCTCTAATTCAAGCCGAATGTCGTAATAGTCACTGATCCTTTCTAAATCGATATTCCGGACGAAACAGCCTTGCTTAGCGCGGACAAAAACGTGGCCTTCGGTTTCCAATCGTTGAAGTGCAGCGCGAATAGGTGTGCGGCTGGTAGTAAAATAATCAGCTAATTGACTTTCGGTTAAACGATAGCCAGGCGGTATATCAAAATTGGTAATCATGGTGAGTAACTTCTGATAAATCGTAATTACGGTAGTTTTCTTTGTAGTCATAGAGCCCTTCTTAAGCACTTAGATAGTGCATTGACAGTCTTACTTGTGCACTGAATTATGGCACGCGACTGTACTATTCAATCTAAACCAAATTCTAGCATACAACGTTGTATACAACAGAGGTAAAATAATTAACCATATTAATCAATGGGTTATATTAATATCTGGCTTCAATTCTCTCGTCATAAAGCTAATTGGCACAGGATGTGCCATTGACTAATTAGAACCTAACAATGACGGGAGTCACACAATGATAGACACAAAACAGAAAGCTGGCGTTAACGTAAGCCGACGGACACTTATTAAAGGCGCAGGGGCGGGTGCCGTTGTCGCTGCATCAAGTTTGAGTCCAGTGGCATTTAGTGAAGAAAAAACCGTTAACATGGGTTTTATTTATGTCGGGCCAAAAGACGATTACGGTTACAACCAAGCCCATTATGAAGGTAAGTCGGGTGTGGCTGAATTAAGCTGGGTTAAGGCCTTTGATGAAGAACAAGTTGCAGAAACTATTGAAGTCCAAAAATCTATGGAAAGTATGATTCAATTGGATGGTGCTCAAATATTGTTCCCAACTTCATTTGGATATTTTGATCCTCACATCCTAAAAATTGCCCCGAAATATCCAGATGTAATGTTCCTGCATTGCGGCGGTTTATATGATGATAGCAAGCATCCTGAAAATGTAGGCAGTTACTTTGGTTACATCGACGAGGCGGTCTATTTGTCAGGTATAGTTGCCGGTCATATGAGTAAAACAGGTAAACTTGGCTTTGTTGCTGCGATTCCTATCCCGCAGGTTTTGCGAAACATTAATGCTTTTACCCTAGGCGCTCAAAGTGTAAATCCAGCTATAACCACCAATGTTGTATTTACCGGTGGTTGGGCCAACCCAGTGAAAGAAGCAGAAGCTGCAACAAGTATGATCGATCAGGGTATTGATGTACTAACTTGTCATGTGGATAGCCCGAAAGTCGTTGTCGAAACGGCCGAAAAACGCGGAGTATATTCGTGTGGCTATCATACGAATAACCTTGCATTGGCGCCTAAAGGCTTTTTAACAGGTGCCGAGTGGAACTGGAGCAGCGTTTATGCTATGTACGCTGAAAAAATCATTAAGGGTGAGAAAATACCTAACCTGGTTCGGGGTGGTTTAAAAGAGGGTATTGTTAAATCGTCCTCATATGGACCTTCAGTAACGGCGGCCGCAAAGGCTGATGCAGAAGCTGCAAAAGCGCAACTGGTCGCAGGTGGCTTCTCTATCTTCAAAGGACCAATAAAAGATAATAAGGGAAATGAGGTAATTCCAGCTGGAAAAGCCTATCAACAAACCGACATTACCTTGGAAAGTATGGATTGGATGGTTGCGGGTGTTATTGGCTAACGCAGCCATAATTCCAAAATGACGAGCCCGATACATTCGGCGTTCGTCATTTCCAGTCGCCTTTCGAGACACTCTCAATGCAAAAAACTCTAGAACCAATAATCGTTACAGCAGTCGCTTTATTGTTTTCAGTGTTGCTTATCGCATTATTTATAACCAGCACCGGTAACGATCCTATTGCTGTTTTTAAAACCATTTACAAAGGTTCATTTGGTAGTTGGTTTTCTGTTCAAAATACACTGGTTCGTGCGGCCCCATTATTGTTAACGGCACTCTGTACCGCGATTCCGGCAAGGGCGGGCTTGGTGATCATTGGTGGTGAAGGAGCGATGGTCATTGGTGGGTTATTTTCAGCAATTACCGGAATTTCGTTATCTGGAAATTCACCCATATTCATCTTGACGGCAATGATGCTTAGCGGTGCAATGAGTGGTGGGCTGTGGATCGCCCTTGCCGGTTTCCTGAATTATTACCGCGGTGTTAATGAGACTATTTCATCCCTACTGCTAAATTATATTGCTATTGCGATACTAAATTTTTTAGTTTTTGGAATGCTGAAAGATCCAGAAACTCTAAATAAACCAAGTAGCTTTCACATTGGTGAAGCCAATATGCTGGGTGTGATTGGTGAAAGCTCTATCCACTGGGGTATCGTGTTTGGTATTTTATTGTGTCTACTACTTTGGTTTGTGTCACTTCGTACGACCTTTGGTTTCTCTGTGTCTATTGTCGGCGGTAACCCAAGAGCAGCCAAATTAGCCGGTATATCGGTTGGCAAAATGATCGTGATTAGTTGTTTTATTGGCGGCGCTTGTGCCGGTCTGGCCGGGGTTATTGAAGTGGCTGCCGTGCATGGTCGAGCCAATGGTTCACTTAACTCCGGTTACGGCTATGCCGGTATTTTAGTAGCCTTTCTAGCGAGACATAACCCATTAGCAATTATCCCATTTGCTGTTTTGATGGGCGGCATACAAGCCGCGGGTGGTCTGCTGCAGCGCCGACATGGCTTACCTGATGCGTCAGTTGAGGTTATCCAGGGCATGATGTTCGTGGTGATACTTGGCAGTGAAGCACTCTATGGTCGAATGCCTTTCTTTAAAAATAAATCAATAGGGGTTTCTGTATGACAACCGATATTGGCCTATGGGGAGTTCTGATAGCAGTGCTCGGTGGGGCGGTACGAGTCGGTACACCGTTCTTATTTGTGAGTTTAGGTGAATGTTTAACTGAACGCAGCGGGCGCATTAACTTAGGTCTAGAAGGTAATTTGGTTATGGGAGCGATGGTGGCCTATGCCGTTTCCTATTACAGTGAATCGCCATTTTTAGGTGTAATTGCCGCGGCAGGAAGCGGGGTCGTGCTTGGTTTTTTGCATGCTTTTTTATGTCAAAACAAAAGGGTAAGTCATATTGCAGTTGGTATAGCACTGATGATTTTTGCTACAGGTTTGGCATTCTTTTTTGGTAAGGCATTTATTCAACCGACAGCACCTCGTTTGCCAGCAGTATCCCTAGGTTTGTGGAGTGACTCTCCAATCATTCAGGCCGCTATGGAAATCAATGTACTTTTTTTTATAGGTATAGCCATAGTACCTGTTTTGTATTTTGTATTGAAAAATACCCGCTGGGGATTGATGGTTCGAGTCGCTGGTGAAAGTGACAGTGCGGCACGAGCGTTAGGCTTCGACAGTCGTAAAATTCGTTGGGCAAGTACGATGATTGGGGGCGCGATGGCCAGCATCGGAGGCGCGTATTTATCGTTATATTACCCTGGCAGTTGGAACGAAGGTCTTTCTAGTGGACAAGGGTTAATGGCTGTCGCTTTGGTTATTTTCGCCCGTTGGAACCCGATCTATTGTTTTTTCGCGAGTTTACTCTTTGGTGCGGCTGCGGCCCTCGGCCCGTCACTTCAGGCCGTTGGAATTACCTGGGGCTATTACCTATTTAACGCGGCACCATATTTTTTAACGTTAATAATATTAGTGCTATCTTCATCGGCTGACAAAACCCTTGAGGGCATGCCGGGTGAATTCACTCGCTAAGGATTAATTATGAGCACAACTGTTAATTCACAACCCTATCTTTGGCCTTTCGATGGTCAGCTAAATACGCAAAATACCGCGTTAGTTATAATAGATATGCAAACTGATTTCTGCGGTAAAGGTGGGTATGTTGATGCAATGGGTTACGACTTAAGTTTAACTCAGGCGCCAATTAAGCCTATTAAAAAACTATTGGAAAAAGCGCGCTCAATGCGGATGCCAATTATTCATACTCGAGAAGGTCATCGCGCCGATCTTTCCGATCTGCCCAAAAACAAGCGCTGGCGGAGTCAGCAAATTGGAGCAGGCATTGGCGACGCAGGTCCCATGGGGCGAATATTGGTTCGGGGCCAACCAGGGTGGGATATTATCGAACAACTCTACCCAATGAAGGGTGAGATCATAATTGATAAACCGGGAAAAGGGTCATTTTATGCAACTGACCTGGACATGATCTTACGCCTACAGGGCATCCGAAATCTAATTCTCACCGGAATCACTACAGACGTATGCGTCAGCACAACTATGCGCGAAGCTAACGACCGCGGTTATGAATGTGTTGTGGTGAGCGATTGCTGTGGTGCAACGGATAACGCTAATCATCTAGCCGCATTGCACATGGTGACCATGCAAGGTGGCGTGTTTGGGGCAGTTGCTGATTCGAAATCAGTCTTAACCACACTGGATCAAATCACCTAGGCCAAGACCATGACTATGACTGATAATACCGTTGATTACATAGCAGCTGCCGATAATTCATCAGAAGGTAATGAAATTGCCGATGATAAGTACTTTGCCACCTCAGACAACACTGAGCAGCAAGAAAAACATAACATTTCAACCAATGACTCGATTCTTGAGGCGTTAAATATCAGCAAGCGCTTCGGAGACACCATTGCGCTAAAAAATGTTACATTGCGCTTGCGCAGAGGAACCGTTCATTCTTTGTTAGGTGAAAATGGTGCCGGTAAAAGTACCCTAGTGAAGTGCATAATGGGTTATTACCAACCTGATGAGGGCCAAATTACAGTTGCCGGCCAAGAGGCTGAGATTAGCCGACCGCAACAAGCTGCATTGGCTGGGATTGGTATGGTTTATCAACATTTTACGGTCATTGACAATATGACGGTTCTAGAGAATATTGTATTGGCTCGACCAATCATACCGCGCTGGGTTAACTGGAGAAATGAAGCAGAGTTAATTACCAATAAACTAAAAGATTTGCCTTTTAGTTTTGATTTAAAGCAAAAAGTATCAAGCTTATCTGCGGGTGAGAAGCAAAAGTTGGAGATTACGAAACAGCTTCTACTCGATACAAAAATACTAATTTTAGATGAACCAACATCGGTTTTAACACCCCAGGAAGCAGATTTTGTTTTAACCGAGTTAAAAAGAATGGCCAATAAGCTTGGCTTAACTGTGCTAATGATAACTCACAAGTTCCGCGAAGTTATGCAGTACTCAGACGATGTCACCGTGTTGCGAAAAGGCCAGTTCGTTGGCAGTTGTTCAGTAACAAAAACAACACCATTATTGCTTTCTGAGATGATGATGGGTGAAAAAATGACAGTAAAGCCACTGCAACGCAAGGCATGGCCGAATGTTTCTAACAAAAGCTTTAGTGTTGAAAAGTTAAGTATTAACAACGATCGTGGTTTGCTCGCTGTGAAAAATATTGATTTGACCGTCTTGGCAGGTGAGATCGTTGGAATTGCCGGAATTTCAGGAAATGGACAAAGTGAACTTGTTTCCGGTATAAGCGGACAACGAGCAATCAAGAGTGGTTCATTGGCAGTAGATGGGAAACCTTTTTCACCCACTCGAAAAAACTTACAAGCCGCGAAGGTTTTTTGTTTACCTGAGGAACCTTTGCGTAACGCTTGTGTGCCAAACTTAAGTGTTGCGGAGAATATGGCGCTGAGAAATTTTGATTTGACCTCAATGAGTTCAGGCTTCGGTATTTTAAGTTTTAGTAAAATCATCCAGCAAGCTAAATCATTAATTCTTAAATTTAATGTCAAAACACCCTCGGCATTTGAACCCATTGGGAACCTCTCTGGTGGTAACATTCAACGAGCCGTTTTAGCACGAGAGCTTTCTAACTCAGTAGACGTTTTAATAGTTGCAAATCCTTGTTTTGGTCTAGATTTTAGTTCCATAGCCTACATACGACAGCAAATTATGCTGGCCCGTAACGACGGAGCGGCGGTTCTATTGGTCTCGGAAGATCTCGAGGAGGTCATGCAAATGAGCGATCGTTTTTTTGTAATGTCAAACGGGGAGTTCATAATGGAATCTACACCAGAAAATGCAGATCTGGTATCTATAGGCCAGGCCATGGCTGGACATATGCAAAGGAACGCACCCAGAGGAGAGCACAACTATGAACAAGCCACTTGACGGTGAATTTGTTGCCGCAAAGCCTTACCCGTATCCGTTATCAATAAATAAACCCTGTTTGATAATTATTGATATGCAAAAAGATTTTTTGGAACCCGGTGGATTTGGCGAAAGTCTAGGCAACGATGTCAGCCTATTACGGTCCGTTATTGATCCGCTTAAAGCGCTGCTTAAACATTGCCGGAGCTTAGGAGTTCCTGTGGTTCATACTCGTGAGGGACATAAATCAGATATGTCAGATTGCCCGCCAGCAAAATTAAACCGGGGGAACACTAACTTAAAAATTGGCACCACAGGACCAATGGGTAGAATCTTAATTAATGATTCTGCGGGTAACCAAATAATTGACGAGTTAAGGCCGATAGAAGGAGAATTAGAATTACTTAAACCTGGCAAGGGAGCTTTTTATAATACTCAACTTGCAAGTCACTTAAAAACACTCGGTTGCACTCATTTACTTGTCGCTGGCGTAACTACTGAAGTCTGTGTGCAAACGACAATGCGCGAGGCAAACGATCGAGGTTTTGAATGTTTGTTATTGGAAGACTGTACAGAAAGTTACTTTCCGGAATTTAAACGTAGCACGATAGAAATGATCACCGCACAAGGTGGTATTGTTGGGTGGAGCACCGATAGTGTGACACTTCGTGAGGCCTTGGAGCGTTGTTATGGATGAAATGTTTAAAAGAATAGCTGTCCACGATTTGTTGGATCTTGAAAAAACGCTTAAACAGCGAAGGTGGCAAGAGCTACGACCAAGAGTTCATGTTTCCTATTTTTATCGGGAAAATGATGACGGCATGAGTGCAGCGCTGCTTCATTATGAAGCCGATGCCCGTGTAGCGGCGCATGAACATATAGGTTACGAGAATATTTTTATTTTGCACGGCTCACAACAGGATGCAAATGGAATTTACAAAAAGGGGAGCTTGTTGATTCACAGTAAGGACACTATTCATGATGTATATTCAAAAGACGGTTGTTTAGCCTTGGCAATTTGGCAAAATCCAGTACAGTTTATATAGTTAAAATCTGATGGTAAGTTTAGGGTTGCGTGTTGATAAATCCCGAATTCTCTTTCATCAAGACTTTAGGGGGCTATTTAATTTAAGTTCTGTAAGTGTAAATTAAAGTTTAATATGATAAATAATTAAAATTAGACGCTAGAACATTGATCAGTCTTGTTGCTCAGTTATGTTTAGGTGGGCAGGAATTACCTAAAGATCTATAGCTATTCCACTAATTGAAAATATTATGTCTAGTTTAAATTCGCAGCTGATGGTGACCATGACTGCTACGATAAAAAAGTGACGGGAAACAGCAGGACTTTAGGGCTAAGTTTAAATAACGGGGTTCGCAATTTGGATGCATTGTGCTGAAAACCCCGTTTTATATTTATAATAAATAATATGGCGGCATTTGGGTTTAGGGTTATAAGTGGTTGAGGCTTAATATGCCAATATTTGTACATCAGTTAGCCATTATATTTTCGTTTGGATTTTGGGAAGCCACAGCTAGTGCCATCAACTACCTTTATGTCATTTTCCCATGGCAAACAATACTCACCGGCCATTAGATCTCGCATAAATTGATAAGGGCAATCTTTTGCTCCCCCGTCAATGGCAACGTAACCTCGATGCCCTAACTGATAGATATTGTTTTCGACACCCCAATTAATCCTCGCCTCATGAATCAGGTCAGGTCGTATTTCCGCAGAAATGATCTCATTAGAACGACCATTACTACTGTAAGCTAATATGGTTCCGTCGAAATTAACAATCATACCTTCACCCATGGAATCAAATGAACCATCGCTGCCACTCATACATACATTGGCTGTCGCCATCAAATTACAGAAAGAATTGCTTTGGTTCGTGAAACGCCATGCTTCTCGTATTGGAGCGGTGTATCCTGCCGTGCGTAACATGATGTCAGCACCCTTGTAGGCGCATTCTCTGGCCATTTCTGGAAACATTCCATCGTGGCAAATAATAAGGGCCAATGTGCTCCCGTTGGGGCCGGGACAAACGGGTACGCCAACGTTCCCAGGTTCCCAAGGTTCCACCGGTGTCCATGGGTGCATCTTGCGGTAATTTAGTTTTATCTCCCCAAAGTTGTCGATTATTAAACCGGTATTATAAGGGTTGCCATCTGGGTTAATTTCCATTATTGAAAAACAGCCCCAAATATTATTATCGATACAGGCTTGTTGGAAAGACCGGACTTCTGGCCCATCAACCGCGCACATAATATCAGAGTTGGTCGCCATGCTGAGTCCATGCAAGGAATACTCTGGAAAAACCACAAGGTCACAGCCAGCTAAATTTCGACGTGCCTTGGCCACCATTGACACTATAATAGCCGCCTGCGCGGTAAGCTGTTTTTTTGTTTCGACAACGGGCAATTGTAATTGAACGACACTTACAATAACGCCGTTAGGACTTTTGTTTAATCCACTCAGACCAGACATATAAACTCCAATTCTTAATATTAAAATAATAATTATTAGTCTCACGTAGCAAATTTTGGGATTGCCTCGAGCTGCTTTTAGTGAGTCAATGCCCCGGTTGGTGCATGGGTTCCTCAGTTTGTCTGATCCCAACAACTTTTTTAGATTGCAGAACGAGAATTCTTTGGTTTAACAAATAAATAACGGTAAGATCATGACGTATCAATAGGAAAATTGAGTTAAATCCTTGCCTCAAGCGCCCCAATAATCGTAATGCCTTTTCCTGATCAGATGCCTGTAAAGCAGATGTGGGTTCATCTGATATAAGCAACTTAGGGTTCAATGCTATGGCGCGTGCAATATCGATACGACCTGAGACTTCACCATCGTCGACTTCTTCAAATAGCATTCTTGTTTCATTGGGCTGCCCCAAACGCGCAATCAACCTAGATGTTGTCGGATGTCTGTAGCCAGATATGCCGACGTTACCTTTATCCATCACCGTAAATTTATCGCATTACCGAAACGCCATGCCTAAATCATGGGTGATTAATATATCGGCAGGTCCTCGTTCTTGACCAGAACGGTACTTAAATCTATGATTGACTTCAGAGTGGTAACGAATAACATCTACAACCGCTGTTATCGTCTAATCGAACTGCAAAAAATGACACGAACATATATGTTTACTGCTACTCGATCAGTCGGGCGGTGGGTACCGATACGGATAATGTTCCCTTTACCTGAAGCTCTGATACCGTAACTGACAACGTCCCAGATGCAGGGGAAGCAAGTATCCCAGTCGACGCGGTTTTAGAAGCATGGCGTTTCATTTTATCACCCTCAACAATAAGGTACATTACCTGTTTAAGTGCCATAGCCCCATACTAAGTCGCTGCCGCGCTAATATAATTTCTCCAGCTTCCAAAGTGGCTAATATTTTCAGCACCTTCTTCTGAAATCTTTTCGCAAATAAAGCCACTCACCTGTGAACCGTCTTGCAGTACTACTTTTCCGATGCCCAGTGGCATTGGTATGCCAGAAATAAATTTCCCTACTTGGTCTAAGGGCACAGCCCATACCTCAAGTTCAATGGCAACACCCCCGTCTGTCGCTCTTACTAAACCGGGTCGAAATGGACTAGGACCTGCGAGTCTAAAAAGTTGGTAGTCTTTGCTTGTAGTGGTTGTGTATAAATAGCGGCTGCCCAACTTGGTAAGCTCACCATTAAGCGGTAGACCCGACATGTGCGCGCCGCAAACAGACAATGAAAGCTCCGTACTTGGATCTACATCGTTGGTTAATGTTTTTGGCTCCAGTTGCCAATTCGTGGCCCCCAACGACGCGTTGCTGTTCTGTTGTAATTTAAACGCAATATCAGCGATTGTGTTGTCCTTGCCCGCGCTGGCGAGTAACGTTACGCTCCCTGGTCGGCCATCTTGTCTGGGATCAACTGGTACCGTTATCGCTGCCATGTCCATAAAATTAGCAAAATTCGTGTAGGTACCAAGATTCGAGTTGGGTGTTATTGGATCAGCTTCTAACTCGGCAACGCTGTAAAATGTTGGGATCGACGGTACGCAAATAAAGTCTAAGTTAGCCATCTTCGTATAAATCAATTTCTTTAATGACTGTAATGTGTAGATATCTTTAAAAGCATCTGTCGCTGAGAACTTCAACGCTTGCGAAATGATTTTATTGGTTACTGGGTGAAATGAAGCAGGCGATTTTTCTAAGAAATCCCCTACAGCGGCATATCGTTCGGCAACCCAAACACCATCATAGAGCAGACTCGCTGCACTATAGAACGGTTCAAAATCGAGTTCTATTAGTTCGGCCCCCCCTGCCGATAACGTTGCAAGAGCCTTATTAAACGAGGCTTGTTGAATATCATCGCCAAAAAAACGAATAGAAGCCTTACTTGGAATGCCGATTTTTTTGCACAAGGTGCTGTCCTTTAAGTTCGGATTTGCAAAAAATCGCGAATAAGAGTCCTGCTCATCGTAAGTGGCAGCGAGCTGGAAGACTGTATAAGCGTCTGCAACGGTTGTTGCAAATATCGAAATGGTATCTAACGTACGGCAGGCGGGCACGACTCCGGTGTTAGATAAGCTGCCAAGAGTAGGCTTTAAGCCGACAATACTGTTGAGCGCGGCAGGGACCCTGCCGGAGCCGGCGGTATCCGTTCCCAGTGAGAAGGTTACTATGCCGTGAGCAACGCAAACGGCCGAACCGGAGCTGGAACCTCCTGGTACTATTTTTGGGTCGATTGCGTTCTTCGGAATTGGATAAGGTGTCCGCACACCTACTAAGCCCGTAGCGAATTGATCCAGATTGGTTTTCCCAACACAAATTGCGCCCGCTTTTCGTAGGAGATCGACAACAAATGCATCGTTAGTCGGTTCATAACCGAAGTCTGGACAACCCGCCGTAGTCGAAAGTCCCAGAACATCAATATTGTCTTTTACGGCAAAAGGAATACCCCAAAGTGGCTTAGAGATGGGGTCGAACTCACCCAACTCTAAAATAGCCTGTTCAATTTGGTGGAGGGATGATTGCGAAATAAAAATACCATCGTCGCCCGCCTGGTTAATCCGCCGAAAACACTCAGCAAAGACGTCTGTAACCTTTGTTTGGTTTTGATAAGCGAGGTGTAAACGATCAATGGTGAACGGAAGGCTACTCAACATATAGAAATTCGACTGAGGCAAATAATGAGAATTCATTTAACCAATCGTTAGTGACTCGGTATACTGCTAATTTAACACAACCCTGGTGCAAAAAATGCAGCACTCAATCCAACGGAGCCGCCAATGCGTCACTTACAACCCCTCGCATACTTCAATGCTGTTGTCGCCGCAGGCTCTATCCGCAAAGCTGCCGAAACGCTAGCGATAACCTCAACCGCTCTAAATAGACGAATTTTAGCGATTGAAGAAGAACTGGGAGTGGATTTATTTGAGCGCTTGCCCAGAGGTGTGCAGCTATCGGCTGCGGGTGAGATCTTATTGCGCCATATACGTGATCAAATTGCCGACATGGAGCGGGTTAAAAGCCAAATATCCGACTTAAAAGGCGAGCGCCGAGGCCATATAGCGATTGCGTGTAGCCAAGCAATATTAACGTCATTTTTACCGGTGGAAATCTCCAAATACCGATCTCAACATCCTTTTGTGACGTTTTCAGTTCAATTGCGCGACAGGGCGGCGGCCGAGCAAGCTTTGCTAGATAAGAGCGCAGACTTAGCCATCGTATTTGAGCCAGTACAATTGGCCGATTTTCAAACCCTACTGTCCGTAAAGCAATCGGTTTGGGTTTTAATGCCGAAAAATCACCCACTTGCTAAGCAGCCCACTTTACGACTGAGAGAGTGTCTACGCTACCCGGTCGGTTTACCGAGTAAACAGTTCGGTGTACGCCATATTTTGGAAGCCAGTGCGCGTCGAATCTCGCTGAACTTGGCGCCCGTTGTCGAATCAGACAGTTTCGATTATTTACGATATCAAGCTTTAGAGGAAGGGATCATCACCTTTCAGATTGAGATTGGCTTACCGCTCAACTTAGAATCTATTGGCTTGGTTGCTTGTAAACTTGATGAGCGCGATGTCCCCGCTGGGGTGTTGTACGTCGGTCAACTAAAAGGAAGAACACTGCCTGTTGCGGGGGCGAAGTTCGCCAATCAGATTCTGGCAGCCTTGGGCCAAAACAGTAACCCATAGGCCAGTCCACGGGTTGGTATTAAATTAGCCTTTACGTCGACTATGCTTAGGAGTGTTGAGGAGTGCAATATCGGTTATAAATTACAATCAGGTGCTGGCATGAGAGTGTCCGGCAAGCTATTGACGACTTTATAAAATATAACAAGTGCGACTGATGATATGAAGACTACCGAGTGAGAAGAGACATAATGCTATTTGGCCCGACAAGCAATAGCTATACAGGCCTAAGGATTCATCCGTTATGCGATGTAAAAGTTAAAAAAAGGGCAGTTGCAAAGGCCCACTTACTTGTTATCAAATTTGCTACATAACGCTCACGTGCTGCGGTATGCGCAATGAGTTCGTGAGCCTTGTCAGTGACTCATTGACGTTATGATTTCTCAATATGATTAGCCTTGTAGTTTCAAGTCTGGATGCAGCCTAACCTCTTGCGGATAAAATATGGGCGGTGAAATCGTCAAATAGAGAGAATAATTCTGCATTTCATTTGCCCAGAGAGTTGACTTTCAGGCGGCAAGCACCAATTTCACGCCCAGGTGACATGGATTAATCAGGGCTGGTTGTTAAGTTAAAGCTAACGGCACGTTCGAGCTGTTATGCGTTAAGGGTCATTATGTTCGATAAATAATCACCCCGTTTGTATAACAATGGCACTATGTGAGACCGGCCACAGTACTGAAATGCGCCTTTTAGCTTACCGTAAGTTAATAGTTGTCATCCATTAATTACTGTTATTACTACCAGTTTCGCTGTCTAGTTTATAAAGTGCAGTGTCCCGTATTGTCGATTTGATACAGCGCCGCACAGCCTATCGACTAAAGCTGGTTTGCGCATTGTTGAGGACGGCGGCACCTCCATCGACGCCATGAGTGCCTTCAGTGCCCCGTTAGCGTCAGTATTCCCATAGATGACCGGTATCGATGGCGATGCAGTTTTAAGAGGGGAGTCTATTTCTTCTTACTCTTCCAAGTGCCACCGTATTGGTACGTATCCTGACAGCGTATTTTAACGTGTGTGAGACACTTTCCACATAGAAACGCCCATTCCTTCAAATCTTGGTATCTGCATCTGTAGAGGACTTCATTTGCCTCCTTACAGGCATGACAATCTTTGGTTCTCTCTCTCATGGCATATACCCTGGCATACGTTATCTAAGTGTTTCTCTGCATTCTGTCGATATCTTACCATTAGGTTCCAGATAGCTGTGTCGTCATAATTTTGTTAATGGGTAATAGAAATAGCCCATTACGGCGATTTAGGAGGCCAAAACTATCAATTCACCTAGGGTAGGCGGGTGGCTTGTTAATTTTGTCGAGCAATAGGATCTTCATAGTCGTCCTGCCATATTCCGGTCCATCTGAGCAGTCTGTTCAGCAAGCAGGGATATCTGATCGGGGGCGCTTGGCAAGCATCTAGAGCAGAACCCTATAACCCAAACCCCATGACCCAAACCTCGACCTTTTGACCCATATACCGGGTTGCAAAGCTTGCGCGCTAAATCAATTGCATGGTATCAACCCCGTAATTTTTATTTTCGTTGAGTTTAAGTGGTACTCGAAATAGTCTGATCTCTGTCTAACAACCATTAGGGACTCAGTATGGTAGTGCTTAAAAACAACTTCAACCATTGTAATTTAAATGATCAGGGTATGGTGTCGGATCAAGGCATAACATCTCTATCAGGACTTTATTTTGCCGATGTTCGGTTATATCAGCGCTACGAATGGCTTTTTACGGGCTTTACATTATTGCAGCAAAGCACGCGTAACCTGGCCCATGTTAGACAAATGTGGTCGATGCTTGAACATCATTTTCAGGCGGTCAGCATAGAGCGCGATTTCAGCATCGAACCCCTGTATTGCTATGATCGCTTGACTATTACAAACCACAGCGCTCAACCCCAAAACGTTGAGCTAAGCCTGCTCGCCGAATTCGACCATCAAGACACGATGACACTGCGTGGTATTGGCGATGCGGTGCAAGCCGTCCCGGTAAAAACAGACAAATCATACCGCTGTGTATTTTCAGCAGATCACTCGCGCGAAACGAGTTATCAATTAAGGTTAAACGGTGAGTCTTGCGATCAAATTCCGATGCAGCTAATACTCGTGGCCAACCAATCACTCAAGATCGAAGTGACTATTCAGTACCAGAATGTCGCGTTTTCAGATACACATAAGCTGCCCCAGCCAAAGGCCTTTGAATCGGATCAGCTGTGCCAACAAAACTGGGCTGATTTGTCCGGCTTGTTGTTCGCCATACCCGAAGGGGTTATCCCTGCGGCAGGCCTGCCGCGGTTTGTATGTCCGTTTGGACGAGACAGCCTGTTAACGGCATTTTTAATGCTCGATACAGTGCCAGAAATTGCAGAAGGTTCATTAGGTTTTTTGGCCAAGCATATTGGGACAAGAATTGATCTGGACAGCGATGAAGAACCCGGCAAGATTCTGCATGAATATCGCTGGGGGCCAGAAAGCCAACAAAAGCATATTCCATTCGCGCCATATTATGGCAGTGCCGATGCCACGCCGCTGTTTGTTTGGCTATGGTCGGCCTATAGCCAAAAATGCCCCGAGACAAGGCTAACCGGACAGCTGCTAGGGCCTATTAAGGCGGCACTGC
>JGI20154J14316_10000881_pt1 | contig 26935 bp, 18 predicted proteins | sample COG_04_FD_14316 | JGI IMG/M metagenome (IMG submission 14316)
GAGCGATTCATGATCTCGAGGATTTCATCTGCCTGCAAGTTTAAGGCGATTTTTAATTTCATGAAAATAATATTGTTCGATAAGCGTTGTTCTGGCTCTGGTTGTGGGCCCTCACGCTTGCCGCGCTTCAGATTGATTAAACCATTGAGAAATATTGCCAGTTCAACGTCTGAGCAGTCTTGATAGGCCGGGTCATCATCTTTTTTGAGCCAATCACTGACCTGTTCGCGGGTCACGGTGTGACCTGCTTCGGCAAATAACTGAATCATAGTCTTGTCGTTGAAGTTAAATGTGTAGCGGATTCGGCGTAACACGTCGTTATTGGTCATAGGATTACTCTGCTGCGTACTACCTGATTGTTCTAGTGGGAAGCTTTGGTAAAACGTTACGGTAAACCCAGAGCTTTGATAGCGCTACTTTACCGTCTTATTCCACAGGATGTCATATTGTGAGTAGATATTTTGTTATTAGCCTGTTTAAGGATTTTTCAGACGCAATTGGTTTTTACTCAATTGGCGCGCAACGATACGGAATACGTCAGCGGAAATGCCGAGCCCCAGATGGCTGCTACGGACTTCAAAGTGCTCGACGTCGGGTGACTTGTGATCGATGCAGGCTTCCCAGGCGACGACCCCATCGTTCTTTGAGTAAATATTGGTGATGGGTAGTTGCAGTAATTGCGTATCCCTTAATGCGATAGCCTGCTCAATCATGTCCAGGCTGACGCCGTTGTCCTTGTCCTTGAACAAAGCCGCGACGCGAGTGTATTTAGGCCCGCCGATAATCGGACTGCCCATGGTCAAGACCTGGCTGATGTGCCCGGGTAATTCCCTGGCGACCTCTCTGGCGAGATAACCGCCAAGACTCCAGCCCACCAGTATGACGGGGGCGCTGGTATCCTGTACTTGTTTTTTTACTGCGTCGGTAAGGGTGCGGATCATCGCCATGACATCACCGGTATTGATGCCTTGTTGCCAGCCAGCACTGTTATAGCCCAGGTAAGCCAAATATTGGCGCAATACCAGGGTAGAAAGATCCCCCGCGCCAAAGCCAGGGAAGACTAACACCCGTTCTCCGTTGCCACGGGTCTGGGTGAGTAAATCGGGTGCGTGAAGAAACAGGCGAGGGAATTCCAGCCAGCTGAACGCTTCGTTAAACAAGCGCGTATTGGATGGCGGTGAAATATTATGCATCGCTGGCTGCTAGCTCGATGGTTGCTGAGTATTGGTCGTCAATTATACCTAAAAAACCAGGCCTGAGGGCCGCTCGGTATGGGCCTGGTTAGCAGGCTTTTACCCGATTGGGACAAGACTTAACCGCGTGGCTCGTTAAACATCGCCGTGCGGCCGCCGTCAATCACCAGATCGTGGCTGGTGACGAATCGACTGGCATCGCTGGCGAGGTACAGTGCGCCTTCGGCGATATCCACAGCGAGGCCCGCCTGTTGCAATGGCACGGCCTTGGCCAGGTTGGTAGTGAGCTTGGTCATTTTAGCTTCGTTTTCGGCATCGGTGAGGGTATTGGCTCGGGCCGAACCACCATAAAATATCGGGGTGGCGATGGCGCCAGGAGAAATGGCGTTGACGCGAATATTTAAGGGGCCCAGTTCAACACCTGCGAGACGAGTATAGTGCGAGACGGCAGCCTTAATTGCGGAATAGAGAATGTCGCCTTGAAGGTGTCGCAGGCCAGCGATGCTTGAGTTGTTGATAATCGAGCCGCCGCCATTAGCCGTCATGGGGCCAATAGCGTGTTTGATGCCAAGAATCACACTGGATAACAGCAGGCTGACACCAGTTTGAATGTGTTCCGGTGTGACGCCTTGCAAGCCAGCGCCAACCGGGCCGCCAGCGTTATTGAAGAGGATGTCGAGTTTGCCGAAATGCTTCACCGTCAGGGCGATGGCCGCGGCAATATCCGCCTCTTGGGTAATATCCGCCTTGCTGTAGATCACCTGACTGCCAAGGCTGTCAGCGAGCTTTTGGCCTTTTTCTTCCGAGCGACCGACTATAACAACGCACGCACCTTCAGCGGCAAATAGACGGGCGGTGGCCGCTCCGATGCCACTGGTGCCGCCTGTGATGAGTGCCACTTTGCCTGCGAGTCGATCAGTCATCATTCATCTTCCGTTTTAATAAGACAGTCAACCGCCAGGCAGTTTTAATCTGTTTTAGCTTGTTTGCGCGCTTTACGTGAGGGCTTGCTGCTCTTCTCGACCTTGATTTTAGTATCAGCATTACTCTTTTTGACAACCCTGGCTTTCTTTTTGACAGGGCCCATGCCTTCCGTGGGAACAGGCTTGGCACGTTTGGCCTTGATAGGGCTGGCTTCCTGAGTCTCGACGACGTCTGCTGTGACCTTTTTGGCTCTGGTTGGCTTCGGCTTTTCCATCGGCGCTGCTACCTCAGCTGGGGCCGTGATTTTGGGCTCAGGCTTGGCTGCCATGGGTTGTTCCGAATCTGCAGGTCGAGGCTTTGCGGATCTGGGCTTGTCGGATCTGGGCTTGTCAGACCGAGGCTTGTCGGCGCGCGGCGCCTTGCCAGTTTCGGCGCGTGGTTTGGCGCTAGCAACCGCTGCGGTGTTATCTTCATTGGTACGCGTAATTTTCATAGCGTGACCGCAAACCCGCACTTTTTTCAAATCGTGAAAGATATCTGCAGGCATGCCTGATGGCAGATCCACGTAGCTGAAATCGTCGTGGATATCGATATGGCCAATGTGTGCAGCATCCAATCCTGCCTCATTAGCGATGGCGCCAACGATGTTGCCAGGTTTAACCTCATGCTGGTGACCAACCTCAATGCGGTAGCGCTCCAGTCCTTCTGGTGGTTTGCTGTCTCGAGCTCGCCTTGGTGGTCTGGCCTCGCTGCTGCGGGCGGTTCGACCGGGTCGGTCATTGGGTCTCGCGCGACTGTCTGGCTGATCGTCGCGTTCCGGCCGAGTGTGAGTAGGCTTGTCCGTGATCAACAGATCTCGATCGCCGATGGCCATTTTGGCTAGTGCTGCGGCAATTTCTAATGCAGGAATATCATGTTCCTGCTGGTATTGCTCCATAACGTTACGCAAATAGTCCAGCTGTCCGGCGCCGAGGGTATCAGTGATNGTTTGCTTAAAAGCCGCGATGCGCTTGTTATTCACCATCTCGGTACTGGGAAGTTCCAGTTGCTCGATCTTCTGTCGAGTGGCGCGCTCAATAGCCGACAGCATTCGAGTCTCACGGGGCGCGACAAATAGAATCGCATCACCGCTTCGCCCGGCGCGGCCAGTTCGCCCGATTCGGTGGATATAGGCTTCAGTATCGTAGGGAATATCGTAGTTGACCACGTGGCTGATGCGGTCGACGTCTAGGCCTCGGGCGGCGACATCCGTGGCGACAAGAATATCAAGGGAACCGTTTTTCAGCCGCTTGATCATGTCTTCACGAGCTTTCTGTACCATGTCGCCGTTCAGTGCCGAGGCGGAATAGCCTCTGGCCTCGAGTCGCTGGGCTAATTCGGTGGTTGCCAACTTGGTCCGGACAAAAATCAGCATGGCATCGAACGGCTCAACTTCCAGAATCCGGGTGAGCGCATCCAGCTTATGGGCATTGCTCACCAACCAGTAGCGCTGGGTAATGGTTTCGGCAGTGGCAGTCAGGGACTTGATTTCGACGACCTCGGGATTCCGCAGGTATTTCTGTGAAATCCGTTTGACTTCTTTGGGCATCGTTGCCGAAAACAAAGCCATTTGCCGTTCTTTTGGCATCTGCTCGAGAATCCATTCGACGTCGTCAAGAAAGCCCATGCGTAACATCTCGTCCGCTTCATCGAGTACCAGCGCTCGCAAGCCTGACAAGTTCAGCGTGCCTTTGCGAATATGATCCATCACTCGCCCAGGCGTACCAACGATGACATGCACACCGCGCTTTAATTGGCGAATTTGGCCTGAATATTCCTGGCCGCCGTATATTGGCAGAACATGGAAACCTTTCATGTGAGAGGCATAACGTTGCAGTGCCTCGGCAACTTGAATGGCCAGTTCGCGGGTTGGGGTCAGTACCATCAATTGAACATGGTTGTCTGTGACATCAACTCGAGATAACAGGGGTAAACCAAAAGCAGCGGTTTTACCCGTGCCCGTCGGTGCATTACCCAGCACATCGGTGCCTGCCATTAGCAACGGAATCGTCTTTGCCTGGATCGGCGACGGGGTTTCATAACCCACTTCATCCAACGCCTTAAGAAGCTCGGGGGGCAGGTTGAGATCACGAAATGTGGTGATCACTGGGGTGGTTTCGGACATAGAAGTTCCAGACAAAAAGGGCTAGCGCGGATAAATAGGGTGTTTGGGGCGCGAGTATAGGGTTCTGATGATCGAATACAACACTTTATAGCTAAAAACATGAGTATTTTCCAGTTTCTCAGGGTCTGGAAAGTGCGGCTAGCACGTCACTATCAAACAGCTTTAAACCCTGTTCGAAAAACCGTGCTAGATCCGCATCCGTTGGGAATGTGTAATAAGTGCCGGCCGATGCTTGTGGTTGGCAATTGACGCGCTCGCCTACGTGTAATTGCTCTATGGTCTCAAGGAGGGTGTCGCAGCCGCCAGCATAGAGATTCAGAACATGCCAAAGGTATGAGCGCTGGCGATCTACCGGCAGACGAGTCCTATGGATAATACGCCCGGTATCGATACTGCTGTCATCAATATAGTGGAGCGTGGTGCCGAGCGCTGAAGCCCCATTAAGCATGCCCCAAAAAGAAGCCATGACGCCGCGGTAGTCAGGCAGTGGTCCAGAATGCAGATTGATGACACCGTGCCTAGGCAGCGCAACCACAGGCTGCTGCAAAATGACGCCATACCGGATAGTCACGATTAGATCAGGTTTGTCCGCAGCTACAATGTTTTGGCCTGCCGGAGAGTTGATATGATTTAAGGTTTTGACGGGCGTGCCGATGAGTTCGCCAAGGGCGCTGAATGATTGCAGCTTCGAATCAATCGTCGAGTGGCTATTTGATTCATCGGTGAGATTCTGTAACAGCGCTTGATCAAATGACTGGAGTGCTTCTAGTGCCTGTGGTTTTGTCCCGGCTTGGCCAACTCTGGATGACAGGTACAGGGTGATGCGGTGAGCTGTAAGCTTAGGGAGCAGAAGGTTCAAGGCGAGATTGCTGGCGATGTCGTGGTTGGCGAGTAGCGTAATGTTCACAAAAATGTGTCCTGCCGTCATTGCGATGAAAGTGGCTGTGCCATCAGCGTGTGGGAGGAGTGCGCCGCGATGACCATGAAGTTAGATTCTACTATAAATGTAGATTCTGATTAATCCTCAGTGAGATGATTCCGCTCGCAGCGTAGTCTCTGCAGCAGGTGAATGCCTACCTAGTTTCATCACTGCTGTAGTTAGTCGAATGCCCAGTCCTGCAGAATGCTCATGGAGATGCGGTGCTCACGGAAATCGAGTATCACGCCATCCTCGGTAATTTCGACTAGTAGCAATTCTGGGGCTATATACTCGTCTTCCCGCATCATTTGGCCATTGATGTTGACCAGCCGAAAATCCTCAGAATAGAGGTGGCTGGAGAATATCAGATCAGGAATTTGGCGCTGGATGTCTTCAGGAAGTTCGCTGATTTGTTGCGGGGCAATAAATCGGTTTGAATCCAAAGCAGGAAAGTCAGCAGGTGTAATGAGTTGCTCGGCTTCGACGGATGGCTGCGGGTTGCGTTTGGGTTCGACCGGTTGCGTAGTGCTGCCTGCCATCGACCTGTCAATCAGCGGCGCAAATGGTTCAGCTGGGATGACTGACGTTGTGGTCAAGACTGGGTGTTGGTCATCGATTTGGAAAAACCACAACCCGATGCCGACGAAATTCAGTATAACCAAGCTTAAAGTGATAATGATCCAAGGCATTTTACGAATCACTGAGGGTTGATCTATAGGATGAACTGTCATCAGATCCGGCGTGTTCTGACTTTTTCGCTGTTGCTCGGATTTTTGTAAAGCATCAAGGATATAGGACATCAGTTATGGGCTCCGGTGCTCAAGAACGGGATATCAGTCCCAACGATACTGTTGAGTTGAATCCAGGTGCGGGCGCCCACCAGACCGTCGGGATCAATGCCAGAGGTTCGTTGAAAATTCTTGATCCGCCGTTCCAGATTTAAATCGAATAAAAATCCGACCTCGCCTGTGGGCTTGCCGGTATCGATAAAACTCAAAGTGTTTAGCAGAGCGTCAACACTGGCGCCAGAATCCCCGAGTTTCAGGGGTTGCTGATAGTTCGGTGGTGAACGCCAAAGCACGATGCTGTCCAAACGGCCCGCTGCTGCCAATTCGCTTCTGGCAACCCGGACCTCAACGGTACCGACATGAAATAGCGCGTCGTCAGCGTCCAACTGCTTCAGGGTCACCCAACGTGCCGAATTCGCATCGCCTAGATTCACTGTGGCGAGATTCACTGTGCCTAGATTCACTGTGCCTAGATTCACGGCTAAAGGACGATTCATATGGGCTATCTCTGCCAGGTCTATTTCTGCCTGGAAACAACTGAGACCAAGATCCGGAGCCGACTGGCAGATTGCCTGAGTGGCCTCTGCTGGCAGCTCTGCAGTCCATATGCTGAGCACATCCAGCAATGCGGATTCAGCACGGCTGTGGCCGACGATGCTGCCCAATGGCTGTCTGATAAGGGCTGGTAAGTGCTGACTAAGCGTGTCTGTAACCGTCACTTGCGGTGGCTGGATGGCGGCTGGCGGAATCAACTGCGGTGCTTGAGGTGTAGCGGGGAGGGTGACGGGAGTCGTTTGCTCAGAGATAAAGACCATGCCGCCCAGAATGAGTAGCAGCGCGCCCAGCAAAGCCATGGATGTTTTAATACGCGGTTTGATGCCGCGACTGTCTGATTGCCCCAACACCTCTTGAGCCGCCTTGGTAACGATAGCGGGGTTCACTCGAGGTTGGTTTTCCACATAGGCACCCAGTAGGGCGCGATCGCAAATCAGATTGATCAGCCGGGGTATACCCCCAGAAATCCGGTAGATTCGACGCACGCTGGCGGGTGTGAAAAGTGGTTGGTTGCCGCCTGCGACCCTGATGCGATGTTGGATGTATTCCGCGACCTCTCGTGAATTCAAGGCATCGAGATGAAAGCGAGCAGTGACCCGTTGCGACAGTTGGCGTAATTCCTGTTGCCCGAGCAGGGTCAACAATTCAGGCTGGCCCAGCAGGATAATCTGGAGTAATTTTCGCTGGTTAGTTTCCAGGTTAGTTAGTAGTCGAAGTTGCTCAAGGACATCAACAGCCAGGTTCTGGGCTTCGTCGATGATGAGAATGGCTTTACGCCCGGCCTGATGACTATCCAGTAAGAATAGATTGAGCTTGTCCACCAGCGTTTTTATGCTGGCCTCAGTACCATAGCTGAGTTTGAATTCATCGCAGATCGTCGCTAGCAGCTCCAGTGCGGTTTGTTTCGGGTTGAGCACCATGGCAATGTCGACGTCACTGGGGATCTGCGCTAACAGGCAACGGCAGACTGTGGTTTTGCCAGTGCCGACCTCACCGGTGAGTAAGATAAAGCCACCGTCGCTCTTGACCCCATATAACAGGTGCGCGAGCGCCTCGCGATGGCGAGTACTCATATACAGGTACTGTGGATTCGGCGCGATGGAAAACGGTGAATCCTGCAACCCAAAATAATGTTTATACATTCAATAAAACTTTAGCATGAAGGCTGAATGGAAGATCGCTCTGGTATCACCCGCAGGATATCAGGGTGCACCAGTCTGGCCAACTGCTATAGTCGGGGCTAAGCTGTTAACGGTGAGTGAGATTGATAAAAAACCAGGCGCCAAGAGTCAGGAGAAAATGGCCGTGAGCAGGCCTATGTCTTTGGCGCGGGCACTCGTGGCAGCGTTACTGTTGATGCCGGTAATGGGTTGCAGCACGCTGGGTTATTATCAGCAGGCCGTCAGCGGCCAGCTACAGCTGATCGTTAATCGACGTGATTTGGACGCGGTGCTGAGTGATCCCGAGGTCAGACCCGTTGTGAAGCAAAAGATCCTGCTGGCCAGGCGGGTCAGTCAATTTGCCGAGCGGGAACTGGGGTTGCCCGTGGAGGATACCTTTTCCACCTATGTTGATGTGGGTTCGCCTTACGTGGTGTGGAGTGTCTTCGCGGCGTCAGAATTTTCGCTGGACCTAAAAAAATTCTGTTACCCGATAGCCGGTTGTGTCAGTTACAAAGGCTATTTTTCGCCGAACTCAGCGGCTCAATTCAGCCAGTCTCTGGCAGCCCAGGGGTTGGACGTGTTTTATGGTGGCGTCGCCGCGTATTCGACGTTGGGTTGGTTCGCCGACCCGTTGTTAAATACTTTCATTGAGCGGGATGACACCCGCCTTGCTGGGTTGCTATTCCATGAACTTGCCCACAAAATCATTTATATTCCTGGTGATAGTCGATTTAACGAGAGTTTTGCGACGGCTATTGAGCGTGCGGCATTGCTTCGCTGGTTGCAGTTGCAGCAGCAAGGTGACGCATTTGAAGACTATCTAGTCCTGGAGCAACAACGATCGCAGGTCCTGGCCTTAATCAAATCAGCTAAAGTCGAGCTCACAGCCATTTACGCCAGCACCGCAACGGATGCGGTCAAACGTGAAGGCAAGGCGCAGGTTTTTGAGGCTATGCGAGCGAGATACAAGGCGCTCGTGACAACCGGGCAAGTTGGCCGGGTTTTCAGTGAATGGATGGCGAGCGAGATCAACAATGCCGGAATCGGTGCATTAGCGGACTACAATGACTGGGTTGCGAGCTTCGAGGTCTGGCTCGCCAACTTAGACGGGAATTTGCCAGCGTTCTACCGTGAGGTACAACAGCTGGCAACGCTGGATCGAAAGGAACGCGACGCCTTCCTTAATCAGTTAGCAGCCACGCGCACACCAGAGTAATCACAACGGCGCCGGCCAGGTTTAGCACGAAACCCTCTTTGGCCATTACACTGGTGGGGAATCTGCCGGTGCTGAAGACGATAGTATTGGGGGCCGTGGCAACGGGTAACATGAAGGCACAACTGGCACTCATGGCCGCAGGTACCATTAGCAGCGCAGGCTCCATGCCGGTTGCTACCGCTGCGGCTGCCAAAATTGGCATCATCAGGCTGGTGGTGGCGGTATTGCTGGTCATCTCGGTCAGGAAAGTGATAGTCAGGCAGATAGTCGCCAGCATAAATAGAATGTGCCAGCCGGCAATGTCTGATAAGGCGGTGCCCAGTGCTTCGCTCAGGCCCGAGACGATGAATCCTTTGGCGATCGCGATACCGCCGCCAAACAGGATGAGCATTCCCCAGGGTATTTTTCCTGCCGTTTCCCAGTTGAGTAGCTTCGAGCCTTTGCCGTCATTGATCAGAAACATAGCGACAACAGCCACCAGCGCCACACTGGCATCGTTAGCGCCAGGCACGCCCAGCCACTCGCTCCAGCCGCCGAATGGTTGACCTCGAGTCATCCAAGCGATTGCGGTCAGAGAGAAAACCAAAAAGACCCGGCGCTCTTCCGTCTGCCAGGCGCCGACAGCGGGCATGTTAACATGACCCTGGTGCCGCAGATGCCGGGTGAGCCAAAGCCCAATGAGCGGGACCATAATCAGTACAACCGGAACGCCCCATGTCATCCAGGTGAAGAAGCCGATCTCATTGCCGGTATATTGCAGATAAATTTCGCGGAAAATCAGGTTCGGTGGCGTGCCAATGGGTGTGCCAATGCCGCCGACGCTGGCGGCGTAAGCAATGCCTAATAGCAAGGGTGTCGGCAATTCAGCGTCATCGGAGCGCTCGATCACAGCGAGCGCCACCGGCAATAGCATCAAGGTGGTTGCGGTATTCGATATCCACATGCTCAGTACTGCGGCGGCAGCCATAAAACCGAAGACCAGGCGGCGACTGCTGGTGCCACCGAACAGGTGCACCATGTTGAGTGCGACCCTGCGGTGGGCGCCGCTCTTCTCCATGGCTGTCGAGAGGATAAAGCCACCCATTAACAACAAAACCAGTGGGCTACCATAGGCGGCGCCCACTTCGTTCGGGGTCAGAACGCCGAAGACTGGTAACAGGGCCAGTGGTATTAGGGAAGTCGCCGGAATCGGAATGGGCTCAAAAATCCACCACAGTGCGCATAAGGTCGTTATAGCGCCGGTCCAGCAAGCTTTAGCCTCCCAGCCAAAGAAGTTCAGAACCATAAAGACCAGGAGGCTAGCGATAGGGCCGAGAATAAGTAATAAGGGTTTGATGTTTCCAGAGCTCATAATGGGTGGCACTCGTGAACGGTGACAAGTTGAGTGTCTGATTATACATGGCTTGGACCATCGCCATAGTTTTGGCAATTGCCCAAGTATGTGTGATGATTCACGGATGGCTGAAACTATCTATTGGTATGACCTCGAAACTACCGGCATTGATCCTGCGAGAGATCGGGCTATTCAATTTGCGGGCATCCGCACCGACCTCGATTTGAACGTATTGGGTGAGCCTGTGAACCTGTTCTGCTATCCCGGTGATGATGTGGTGCCGTCACCAGATGCCATTGCAGTGACGGGTATTAACATGTCTGACTTGCAGCGCGATGGCTTGCGGGAAACGGATTTTATTGCGGCGATCCTTGCTGAATTCAGTCAGCCAGGTACTTGTGTGGCTGGCTTTAACAGTATTCGGTTCGATGACGAGTTCACCCGCAACACCCTGTATCGGAATTTTTTGGATCCCTATGCGCGAGAATGGCAAGGAGGCAGTTCTCGTTGGGACGTTATCGACTTATTTCGGATGGCCCAGGCGCTGCGTCCAGAGGGTTTTCATTGGCCAGAGCGCGCGCCCGGCATACCATCGTTCAGGCTGGAGCAGCTGACTCAAGCGAACCAAGTGGGTCATGCGAATGCCCATGATGCGGTGGCGGATGTCATGGCGACGATCGATGTCACCAGGAAGCTGCGCCAGGCTCAAGGTAAGCTCTACGACTATCTGTTTAACTTGCGGCGCAAAGGCCCTGTCCGCGATCAGCTTTATCCGTTGGGTAAGTCCGCCATTGTTCACGTCTCATCGATGTATCCCGCTCAACGAGGTTGTCTGGCGGTGGTTCTGCCGTTGTGCGTCCATCCGACTAACCCTAACGGTATTATCTGCTTTGATTTAACTGAGGATCCCGAAGAGCTTATCCGGCTCGGGCCGGACGAGCTTTACAGGCGGGTGTTTAGCGCTCGCCAGGTCTTGGAGGAAGAAGGCGTCAGTCGCATTCCGCTGAAGACCATTCATGTTAATCGCTGCCCAGCGATTGCGCCGATGAGTACGCTCAGCGGCCAGGAACAGCGACTGGGCTTGGATGTTGCCCAGTGCTTGTTGCATATGCGCCAGCTGCAGCGGGCCAGTGGTATCGTAGAAAAAATATCCGAAGCCTTTGCGCGCAACGAATTTCCGATCATTGATGATCCTGATTTAATGCTCTACCAAGGTGGTTTTTTCGGTGCCGCCGATAAAGCCTTAATGCGAGAAGTGCGTCTTGCTGCCCCCGAGGATCTATCGCGGTTTAGTGGCAAATTTCAGGATGTGCGACTCGACGAGATGTTGTTTCGGTATCGATGCCGAAATTTCCCTGAGTTCTTGAGTCCAGCAGAGCGCCAGCGCTGGGACGCCTGGCGCTGGAAACGCTGGGGCGAGGGTCAGCAATTACTCGACGCTGAGGCTAGAATTGAGGCCGTGCAGCAGGTTCAGGGTGATCAGGCCTGTCTAACTGATTTACAGGGGTATCTGCGAAACCTCAAAGCAGGCCTAGGGGCTTAAGCGCTGCTTTGATTGATGTATCCAGCGTTGGCGAGGCTTAAACCAGCAACCGCCTGACGCTTATACCATCGCTACTGTTAGGGTTAACACGATCATCGCGACTTCAGCAAAGCGCTGGAAATTCACATATAGCAAAAATACGATCAAGCGCAGCGTGCAGGTGACCTGAGTGCATCGCTGTCGCGTGATCGCCCAGGGGCGCCTGGATCATCGTCTCGGGAGCGGCGCCGCTTCACGCCGAAGCGTCGATAACAGACTAGGTCTAAAAAGCCGCGATCTTATACGAAGGTCAATCAAAAATAGGGTTTTAGTTGTATGATAGGTGTGATGGTTTTGATCCAGTTCGGTGAACCTAACTGATATGAATATAGCCCTGAGAATTGGCGTAGTTGGAATGACGTGTGCTCATTGTGCCGCTCGTGTGGCCGCCGCGTTGGCTGAAGTGGCGGGTGACGCTCCGGTTGAAGTAGATCATGAACAAAACCAGGCCCGCTTATTCTTGTCAGCCTGGATTTCGCCTGAGCGCATTCAGGCGGCGATTAGTCGAGCGGGTTACCAGGTGAGCGACCTTTGGCTTGAGGGCCAATTGGCGATTCCAGTGGCTGGCATGCACTGCCAAAAATGTGTCACCAAGATCAGTGCCGCAGTGAACGCGATTGATGGTGTCGAAGAGGTTCAGGTCGAACTTCAGCTGAGTCAAGTTCAGGTTCGGGGTGCTTTTGATTTTCAGGCGGTCATCAGCGCCATCAGCGGCTTGGGCTACGAAGTTGGTTCCGGTTCGGCGGTTAAGTCTGAGTCTGAGTCTGAGTCTGAGTCTGAGTCGAAAAAAATCCTGCCGACTGCTGACAGCGTCGACACCCGAGACGTCGATACCCGAGACGTCATCAATCTATCGATTCAAGGTATGTCTTGTGCCAGTTGTGTTGCGACGGTGGAGCGTGCCTTGGCCCAGACTGACGGGACAGTGGAGGCGGTAGTCAACTTCGCTGAGGAAACGGCGACTGTCGTTACCAGCGCGTCCTCGGCGCAATTGATCGCTGCGATTAAGGCCGTAGGCTATAACGCCACTGAAGGTGTTGTTGAGAGTATAGAAGATAAGGAAATACAACTTGCAGCATTATTACGCCGCGCCAGAATTCAGTCGGCTACGGCGTTACTGGCTGGCAGCTGTTTGATGCTGGGCATGTGGCTTGATCTGTTGCCGCCGTTGCAAGACCAACCATTCTGGCTGCTGACGGGTGGGCTGGTGGCGGCGGTGATGATTTTTTCCGGGCGGCATTTTTTTCAGGGCGCATTCAAGGCGGCAAGTCACGGCAGCACCACCATGGATACGCTTATTGCGCTGGGGACAGGAACGGCCTGGATTTATTCCATGCTCATCATTATGCTGCCGGACCTTGTGCCTGCAGAGTCCCGCCACCTTTTTTTTGAGGCCGCAGTCTTTATTATCGGCTTTGTCGGCTTGGGGAAAGCGCTAGAGAGTCAAGCGAAGGGGAAAACATCGCTGGCTGTGCGTAAGTTGCTGGATCTAGCGCCAAAATTTACGCTTCGCATTGAGGCTGGAATTGACAACCGGGTTGCCGTCGCGAGCCTTGAAGTGGGTGACCTGCTGCGGATCAGGCCGGGTGAGACGATTCCTGTCGACGGGTTGGTGATTGACGGCGTAAGCTCGGTTGATGAATCCATGTTGTCCGGTGAGTCGATCCCGATTGATAAGCAACCAGGGAGTCAGCTGACCGCCGGAACCTTGAATCAGTACAGCATGCTGGTGATGCGTGCAGAGCAGCTGGGTGGTGATACGGTGCTGGCCAATATCGTCAGGCTGGTGCGGCGGGCACAAAACTCAAAACCAGCCATCGGGCGGATTACGGATCAAATTGCGGCGGTGTTTGTGCCCGTCGTATTGTTGTTTGCCATCATCACTGCATTGGGTTGGGGATTTTTTGGCCCTGAGCCGGCCCTGTCGTATGCCATCGTCACGGGTATGTCAGTATTGATTATTGCCTGTCCTTGCGCCCTGGGATTAGCGATTCCCATGTCGATCATGGTAGGTGTTGGTAGAGCCGCCAGTGCTGGGCTGCTATTCAGAAATAGTGACGCATTACAGGCTGCCAGCAAGCTGACGACAATTGTTGTTGATAAAACGGGTACGCTCACAAACGGCAAGCCGCAAGTCACTAGCATGGTGAATTTCATTAAAGGTCAGCCGCTACTTGAAATTGCTTACAGTCTAGAGCGTCTGTCAGAACATCCCTTGGCGCAAGCGGTTGTCAACTACTGTGAGGAGCAGGAGGCTCAGCATCAGGTTGTGACTCAGTTTTCTATCGCGCCCGGTGGCGGTGTGCAGGGTCTGATCGATGATGTTGCCGTTGCCGTGGGCAACTATGATTATATGCAAACGCAAGGCATGACGAAGAATTTGAAGGCCTTGGATTTTGCTGAAACCATTATCTATGTTGGTCGCCAAGACCAGGTGCTGGGCTATTTCAGTCTCTTTGATGGCCTGAAAGTGGATTCACTGGCGGCGGTCGAGCATCTGCAATCCCTGGGTCTTAAGGTAATTATGCTGACCGGTGATAATGTCGCGACGGCCAGTCAAGTTGCGACACAACTCAGCTTGGATGATTTTGTTGCTGGTGTCGCGCCTGATGCCAAGTTGGCGCATATTCACAAGTTACAGGCCGCCGGCGAGAGAGTGGGTATGGTGGGCGATGGTATTAATGATGCATTAGCGCTGAGCGCCGCAGATGTGGGGTTCGCCATGAGTCAGGGCGCAGATGTCGCCATTGAAAGTGCGGATGTCGCCCTGTTGAGTAACAGCATGCTCGGTGTCGGTCGAGCGATCAAATTATCGAGACTAACGCTGCGTAATATTTACCAGAATCTGGTTGGCGCATTTGCCTATAACATACTGCTCATTCCTGTTGCTGCCGGGGTTCTTTATCCAGTGATGCACCAATTGATCAATCCAGTTTTTGCTGCGATGGCCATGGCCGCATCGTCTGTGACTGTGGTCTTGAATGCGAATCGGTTACGCCTGATAGCGCTTGAGTAACGTTATAATCGCCGCCAAGTTGGCGTTTGATCGTCAATCGTTGCAAAGGCTTGGCAGCGCTCGGTGGTTTCACTGCCAGCTAGTTGGCCGCACCTCGCCGGCCGCACCTCGCCGGCCGCACCTCTCACGCTTTTTCGCGCCGAAAACAAAAAGTTAGCACCCTATTAAATATTTCATAGCGAGTATCCCATCGAATGCATGACCTGCTAATTAATGCTGTGATTTATCTGGCTGCCGCCGTGATAGCTGTCCCGCTGTTTGAAAAATTGCGTCTGGGTGCCATTCTGGGTTATTTGGCGGCAGGTATTGCGATCGGCCCCTGGGGTCTCGCTATTATTTCTGATCCCACAGATACGCTGCATCTGGCTGAACTAGGTGTTGTGATGCTGCTGTTTCTAATCGGTTTGGAGCTGAGTCCGACCACGTTATGGCGTATGCGTAACTGGATTGTGATGCTTGGTGCAACCCANCTGTTAGGGACTGCTGCCTTAATNGTAGGCCTGTTGTTGTGGGCGCTAGCGTTAGATTTGAGNATTGCNCTGATGATCGGCCTGGCCCTGGCGCTTTCATCGACGGCCTTTGCAATTCAGTTGTTGACGAGTTATCGAGTTCTGGATACCGCGTTAGGGCAGAAAGGTTTTGCTATATTGCTATTTCAAGATCTGGCGGTCATCCCTATTCTGCTTTATGTGGAAGCGCTGGCGGGTGCCGGGGACGAAGCTGAAGGAGCCTGGTGGGTAGGTGCACTTTTGATTATTGGGGTGCTGGTGGCGGGCCGCTATCTTTTGAACCCCTTGCTACGATTGGTCGCGAACTATAATAGCTCCGAATTAATGACGGCGGCCGCGCTGTTGATTGTTCTGGGCATGGCGTTGCTGATCGAGGCCGCTGGCTTGTCCATGGGTATGGGCGCTTTTATTGCCGGAATCCTTCTCGCTAACTCGAGCTTTAAACATCAGCTTGAAACCGAAGTGGAGCCATTCAAAGGCTTGTTGTTGGGTTTGTTTTTTATCGCTATCGGGATGACGCTGGATATTGGTTTGTTGTTCGACAAGCCGTTGCTGATTATCGGGCTGGCTTTGTTGCTGATGACTGCCAAGACCCTCATCGTCGGCATATTGGCAAAGCTAGCAGGTTCACCCACAAACGATGCCATGCGCTTAGGGTTGATATTATCTCAGGGTGGTGAGTTCGCGTTCGTTGTTATGAGTCATGCCAAAATTGCCGCTGTTATTGATGTTGATCTTGCTAATACGGTGGCGCTGATTGTGGGCCTGTCGATGGCGATGACATCACCGCTGTTAGTTTTATACAACAAAATTATCACGTCTCGACGGGGCGCGGGTGCTGAAAACTACGACTCTTCATGGGGTGAGTCTGAACCGGAAGTTATTATCGCGGGCTTTGGCCGAGTCGGGCAAATCACTGGCCGTCTATTAACGGCTAATGGTATCCAGTTCACCGCTCTGGACAAGAATGCTGAACATATTGAGTTTGTTCGTAAGTTTGGTAACAAGGTTTTTTTTGGTGACGCCACTCGGTTTGGCTTACTTGAAACCGCGGGGATTCGACACGCCAGGGTGCTGCTGGTTGCCATTGCAGAGGAAGAGGATGCGTTAGAAATTATCCGGCTTGTGCGTGCTGAATGCCCCCATATCAAAATCGTTTCTAGGGCGCATAATCGAACTAATTTACTTCGACAGCGTCAGGCTGGTGCAGACTTAGCAGTCCGCGAAATGTTTGGCAGCAGCGTTGAAATGGCAGGTGCGGTTTTGCGTGGCATAGGCATTTCAGATGACAACGCCGCTGAGCTTTCTAGGCTCTTTACCCATCACGATCAGGGTTTGATTGAGGAGGCGCTGAGTCGGCCTGTTGAAATGGATCAGTTGATTAAAATGGGCCTTGAAGGTAGCAAAGAACTTGAGATTCTGTTTAGCCAAGACAAGGGCGACCTGAGCTAGGTTTGTTTGCCCTTCGCATATTCGAAATGGCATATTCGTAGTGACATATGCGAAGTGGCATATTCGAAGTGGTATATTCGTAGTGACATATGCGAAGTGGCATGTTCGCAGTGGCATGTTCGCAGTGACATATGCGAAGTGGCATTTTTCGAAGTGTTAGGGCGTCGCCGATATGGATGCTAGTCAGTCTCCATATCATCGTCTCCATCAACCTGGGCAAGTAACGAAGCATTACCGCCTGCCGCAGTGGTATCAATACAAGTATGTCTTTCAACCACGCAGTACTGATCGAGATTTTCGCTGGCGCACAAGGGTATGAGTTTGCCTGCTCGTTTCGCGAGGGCGAGACGGGCAAGGTGCAGGTCCGCATCATCGCTGGCCAGGGCGACGACTTCAAAGCCCTTGAGTTCACTTAGGTGAGCGCGGTTGAGCAAGCCGTCAATACAGCCGGGACCAGTGGCTCCTGGGGCGACGATGACTGCCGGACAACCGCAACGCCGGGCGGTGCCAGCTTGCGCCAGAGCATCCTCGAGAGTCGGCCCTAGGCACAGGATAACGCCTCGCGGCCAGATCCCCAGGCGGTTCGATTCTCCGGTCGGCCCCGTCATCTCATCAATGGCGAGTAATTCTGGTTCCGGCCGATACACATCATCAATGGCCTGCTGGATTAACGTAATTGATGGCGGGTTAGCGTCTTCGACCTGACTGATGCTGCGATAGGGCTGCGTGAAACGCTGCACATAGCGGGGTCCGCCGGCTTTGGGTCCGGTACCGGATAACCCTTCGCCACCAAAAGGCTGAGACTCCACCACCGCGCCGATCTGGTTGCGGTTGACGTAGATATTGCCTACTCGGAGTTGTGCCGAGATGTCCTTTACGCGTTCATCAATGCGCGTATGCAGGCCAAATGTCAGGCCATAGCCCGTGGCGTTGACGGCGTCGATAGTCGCCGCGTAGTCCTCAGCGCGATAGCGGGCGATATGCAGCACGGGCCCGAATATTTCATCCTCAAGATCCTGAATGCCATTGACCTCAATGACCGCGGGGCCAACGAAACTACCCAGTTTCGGTGCCTTGAGTTGCTTGAGCAGGCGGCCTTCGCTTCTGGCCGATTCAATATAGGCTTGAATAGCTTGTTGGGCTTGGGTGGAAATAAGCGGTCCTATGTCAGTTTCCATTAGCCACGGATCACCTAGACTGAGTTCGTCCATGGCGCCAAACAGCATGGTTAGAAATCCTGGGGCGATATCTTCCTGGATATAGAGTAGTCGCAGCGCCGAGCAACGCTGGCCAGCGGACTGGAATGCAGACCAGATGGTATCGCGGACGGCTTGCTCTGGCAGTGCGGTTGAGTCGACGATGGCCGCATTGATACCGCCGGTTTCGGCAATGAGGGGGGCGTTCGGTGCCAGGCATTCTGCCATCGCAAGATTAATATGCTGCGCGGTGCGGGTCGAGCCGGTAAAAACCACCGCCGCTGTTTTGGGGTGGCGAATCAAGGTATTGCCAGTTTCAGCGCCAGTGCCTGGCAGATACTGCAAGACTTCTGTGGGTACGCCCGCGTGATGGAATAGACTGATCGCCTTGGCAGCGATGAGTGATGTTGCTTCTGCGGACTTTGCCAGAACGCCGTTGCCAGCAGCAAGGGCCGCCGCAATTTGGCCCGTAAAAATTGCCAAGGGGAAATTCCAGGGTGATATGCAGGTAATAATACCCAGAGGTTGGGATGAGGTGAGAATCTCAGCCTGATTTGCGTAATAACGCAGGAAGTCGACTGCCTCGCGAACTTCACCAATCGCATCCGCTGGAGTCTTGCCGGCCTCGCGGGCTAACAAGGCGAAAAGCTCGCCAAATTCCGCTTCATAAAGGTCTGCTGCGCGCCTTAAAAACTTGGCCCGTTCCGCCGAGCTGACATCTTCCCAGGTCTGTGCTGCATTGGCCGCATTGTTGGCGTCAGTGGCGGTGGCGAATATCACGCTACCAACAATGTCGGTAGGGTTCGCCGGGTTTATCAGTATCAATGGTTCGCACCCGATATAGTCTGCGGCCATCAGCGGCGTTGCAGTCCATTTCTCGATGCGAAACGGATCGCGTTCAGTGTTGATCGCAATTACGTCAATGCTGCTGGCCAGATCCCAGCCGCGGGCAGCCTGGCGGTCGGGTGCATAGAGCCCCATGGGTGGCTTCAAGCTCCGCGGTCGGCGGCTGCCGAGTAATGCTATGCGGTCCATGGGATCCGCAGCCAATGTTCTGGAAGGTAAGCGAAGGTCATTAATCTGATTGACGAATGAGGAGTTTGCGCCATTTTCAAGTAGTCGGCGAACCAGATATGCCAGCAGGTCTTTGTGAGGTCCTACCGGCGCATAAATACGGCACTTCACTTTCTCTTGATTGAGTAGATGGTTATGTAGGGTTTCTCCCATCCCATGGAGACGCTGAAATTCGTAAGCCTGACCATCTTGTGCGAGTTCGAGAATGGCGGCTGCAGTCTGCGCATTATGGGTTGCGAATTGTGGGTAGATTCTGTCCGTCATACTCAGGAGTTTCTGTGCGCAGCAGATGTAGGATACATCCGTGGCTGCGCGGCGAGTAAATACCGGGTAGTCATGGGCGCCTTCAACCTGGGCGTGTTTGATTTCGCTGTCCCAATAAGCACCTTTGACGAGGCGAACCATGACCTTTCTTTCGAGTTCGGTGGCGAGCGCATAAAGCCAGTCGATAACCGCTACCGCGCGCTTGCCGTAGGCCTGTATGACGACACCGAATCCGTCCCAGCCATTAAGACGCTCGTCACTGAGAGTCTCTCGCAAAATGAGTAGTGAGGCCTCGAGTCGACTGGCCTCTTCAGCATCGACGTTGAGGCCCATGCCCTGGTCTTTGGCCAATAGTGCCAGCTCTATGAGTCGAGGAACCAATTCTTTTTTTAGACGTTGCGTTTTGGCGTACTCAAAGCGCGGATGCAAGGCTGACAGTTTGACAGAAATACCAGGGCGCTCGGCAATAGGACCTTGTCTGCCAGACTTACCGATAACCCTGATGGCATTGGCGTAGGCGGCGAAATACGCATCGGCATCTGCCATGGTCAAAGCGCTTTCGCCGAGCATGTCGTAAGAATAGCGAAATCCTTCGCGGATCTCTGCCCGGCCGCGCTTGATAGCTTGCTCGATGGTCTGCCCCAGCACAAACTGGTTACCCATTTCCCGCATGGCGCGCTTCACGGCCATGCGCACCACCGGCTCACCCAGGCGTTTGACGGTTCGGTTCAGTAAGCCCGCGACGCTTGAGGTATTGTCGTCGTCAAGCACTCGGCCCGTGAGCATTAGCGCGAAGGTTGAGGCGTTTACCAGCGCTGAGTTGGACTGACCGAAGTGTTCGTCCCAGTTATAGGGTGTGATCTTGTCATCAATCAGTGCGTCAATCGTGGCCGCGTCGGGTACTCTTAACAGTGCTTCTGCCAGGCACATCAAGGCAATACCCTCGTTGGTGGATAATCCGTATTCGGTCAAGAATTGGTCCATCAATCCCGGTTGACCTGAGTCGCGAATAAAGTCGATTAATGTGACTGCACGTTCCTGGATGTTGAGCCGCTGTTCAGGTGAGAGCGCTGCTTCATCTATCAGTTGCTTGATCAGAGTGATTTCGTCAGCCAAGAAAGCGGCGTCAATGGCGGCTTCTTGGTTTGCGAGAGATGAATGGAAACTGCCCATCGACGTGTCGGTCATATGCGTTTTGTTCCGGGTGCCTGCGCTTTTTGGCAAGGCCGCTTGCGGCCTGCCTAAGCTTACGTGTTGTTGTCTTGGATGACGCGATGCACGCCGTCAAATCGATCGGTAATGCTCGCCTGCGGTTGAGTCGTCAGCAGGCTGACGGCAATGGTGGCGATGAATGCCAGGATAAAGCCGGGAACAATTTCGTACAGATAGCTGGTCAGGGCCATTCCGTCGATCTGCAGTGGGGCATAAATCCAGACCAGAACAGTGACCGCACCAGTGATCATACCCGCAAGTGCGCCATCACGAGTCATTCTGCGCCAGTACAGGCTCAACAAAATAATGGGTCCGAAAGCTGCGCCAAAGCCAGCCCAGGCGTTGCTGACCAAAGACAGAATTGAGCTTGAACGATCAAAAGCTAGCCAGATAGCTACTAACGACACGGATAGTACAGACAGACGGCCAACCAAGACCAGTTCACGTTGACTTGCCGATCGATGAATAAAGGCTTTGTAAAAGTCTTCAGTCAAGGAGCTGGATGACACCAGCAGTTGTGATGAAATTGTGCTCATGATGGCGGCCAGTATGGCGGCCAGCAAAAACCCGGTAATGAACGGATGAAACAGAACCTGGGACAGGTAAATAAATATGGTCTCTGCGTCGTCTAGGGTGCCCCCTTTGGCAGTGACATAGGCAAGGCCAACAAGCCCCGTCGCCACGGCGCCGAGCACTGTTACCAGCATCCAGCTCATGCCGATGTGGCGGGCTTTTTTGATATCTTTGAGGCTTCTGATCGCCATGAAGCGAACGATGATATGAGGTTGGCCGAAGTAGCCGAGGCCCCAGGACAGGCTTGATATCAAACCCAGCGCGGTAATGCCCTTAAACCAGCTAAGCAAGTCGGGGTTTAGTGTCGTCAGGGTGCTGGTTACTGTTTCATAGCCTCCCAGATCGATAAACGCGACACTGGGTACCAGCACCAGGGCAACGAACATGATGCAGCCCTGGACAAAATCAGTGATGCTGACCGCTAGGAAGCCGCCGAATAATGTGTAGGCGACCACGACACCGGCAGTGATAAACAAGCCGATTTCATAGTCCAGACCAAAGGAAGCTTCGAATAGTTTGCCGCCGGCGACAACACCAGACGACGTGTAAAGCGTGAAAAATACGATGATCACGATGGACGACAGCACGCGTAGTGAGCGAGAGGTGTCGAGAAATCGCTTTTCGAAGAAATCGGGAATGGTGATCGCGTCCTCGGCCATCTCCGTGTAGACCCGCAGTCTGGGCGCTACCAGTAAATAGTTAAGGTATGCTCCCACCATCAGGCCAACGGCAATCCACGCCGAACTGACGCCAGACAGATAAATGGCGCCAGGCAAGCCCATCAGCATCCAGCCGCTCATGTCGGAGGCGCCGGCGGAAAGTGCACCGACAGCTGGGTGCAGGTTGCGCCCGCCGAGCATATATTCGGAGACATCGCTGGTTGCGTTGCGAAACCCGTAATAGCCGATAGCCATCATTAATATGAAGTACGCTGAAAGTGATATTAGTGCTGCGTCATGCATGCTTAATTCAGGCTCTTGTTGTCTCGAAGGTGGTCGAAAAGTAAACTGCAGGCAATCAGCTTAGGGTCTGATTTGCCCCGTGCCTGCGACTCGATATTTGAAACTCGTCAATTGCTCCAGGCCAACGGGGCCTCGCGCATGCATTTTTCCCGTCGCGATGCCGATCTCGGCACCCATGCCAAATTCGCCACCATCAGAAAATTGAGTCGACGCGTTGTGCATCACTACCGCGGAATCAATCTCGTTGAGAAACGCTTCGGCGGCCGCAGCATTTTCAGTAATGATCGCGTCCGTATGTTTGGACGAGTGGCGGTCTACGAAGGCGATTGCCTCCGCTAGATTTTCAACCGTCTTCACCGACAAAATGGCGTCAAGATATTCCGTATCCCAATCAAGCTCTGTTGCGGCCTTGATGCTCGAGTCGCAACGCTGAGCTAACTCATCGCCTCGAATTTCACAGTTGTGCAGAGCGGCGACCAGTCGGGGTAAAAATTCCAGCGCGATAGCTGCGTCAACGACCAGGCTTTCCGTGGCGCCACAGACGCCCGTGCGACGCATCTTCGCGTTCTCGACAATCGCGACCGCCTGGTCGAGATCGGCATCGCGATGCACATAAGTGTGGCAGTTCCCATCCAGGTGAAGCAGCGTCGGCACCCGCGCCTCATCCCTGACCAGTTCCACCAGCCCGCGACCACCACGGGGAATCGCGAGATCAATATAATCTGTGCAGCGTAATAACGTGGCGACGGCGGCCCGATCAACGGTATCGACTAGCTGGACACAGGCTTCAGGTAAATCTGCCGCTTTTAAACCTTTGGCCATACAGTCGACGATGATTCGAGTAGATCGCAAGCTCTCGGAGCCGCCACGTAGAATCACCGCATTGCCAGACTTCAGGCACAGGGCGCCAGCATCAGCGCCAACATTGGGGCGAGATTCATAAATCATGGCAATGACGCCGAGGGGGCAGGCGATACGTTGAATGATGAGTCCGTTGGGACGGTCAAACTGCGCCAGCAAACGGCCCACCGGATCCGGTAAGTCTGCTATCGTGTCGAGCGCCGTAGCCATGGCCTCAATGCGTTCATCGTTTAACAGCAAACGATCGATGAACGCAGCAGGCTTGCCACTTGCTCGAGCCTCTCTAACGTCTTCGGCATTTTCGGCCAGCAAGGTGATCTTTGCTGCCCTGAGCGCGCGTGCGGCAGTTGTCAGCGCCTGGTTTTTTTGCGCGGTAGTGGCGTTCGCCAGCGCCTTGGCTGCCATTCGAGCATTCTTGCCAAGACCGTTAATATACGCCTCAGTATTCAGTTGGGTGGGGGCTGCGGTCATAAACAGGTTCCTGCTGGACTCGGTGTGATTAGGACTTGGGTGCGGATTATTCTCGGCAAGGCATTTCTCGGCTAGGCTAGCCTGGTGTAGACCTGCGGATGACGTCATAGGGTCATCGTTCAGCGTAATTCAACAGCCCGATTGTAGGCGCTGACGATGGTTGAGTTCAACAGCTCGGTTAACTGACCATCGTTATTGAGTGCTTTTAGTCCGGCTTCTGTTGTGCCGGCCTTACTCGTCACCGAGTCCCTTAGTTCGTCCATGCTTTGGTCAGATTGAAGTGCCATATCAATAGCGCCGGCCAATGTGTTGAGTACCAGTGCTCGTGATTCTTTCTCGCTGAAACCGAGATTCTGGGCTGCGCTCATCCAACAACGAGCGATTTCAAAGGCATAGCCGGGCCCGCTGCCAGCGACTGCTGTGACCTTGTCTATCGTATCTTCACTATCGACCACCAACGTGTGACCAGCAGCATCGGTCAGCTCTTTGGCCACTGCGGCATGCGCCTGAGTGCAGTGTGTATTGCTATATAACGCGCTGACGCCACGACCGATTTTTGCCGGTAAATTGGGCATGATTCGAATGATGGGTTGTGGACCGATGAGCTTCTCAATGGAGGCGATGGAGTAGCCAGCCGCAATAGAGACAATGCAGCCGCCCTCGGCAAGACAGTTCCGGTATGCAGGCAGTACAGCTTCAATCAGCTGAGGCTTTATGGCTATTACAATAATGTCAAAAGTATCGCCTTTAATGTCTTCAACAGAGGGCAGTTGCGTGACGTTTGCCGGCGCAGGCTGCATCGATGGGGTGATAATAGTGATCGCGTGTTGTGTTTTAGTGGCCCATTGCTCTAACAGAGCGCCCCCCATCTTCCCGCAACCGATCATCAGTAAAGACATGTAGCACCTCTGTTAACACTGTTGTGTCGGCGGGAGACGTAGAGTCTCCTTGCCGTACGTTAAATAACTAAATTAACCTGAATATTAATAAATGAGACATTGCTATGTTGTTAGATAGTAAAAAACAGCTGTTTTAAGCTTATTAATTGCGATAGCAAGCCGAAGAGTATATAATTTCGCGCTCCAAATGTCCATGTGCAGTCTGCGAGCGCCGCCAGTGAGTGGGTTCTTGTCATTTTGACTGCTGCTTTCATTAAGGCTCTTGTTAAGGCTTTTGTTAAGGCATGGCTAAGGCAGGTTTTCTGATTGGTAGTTCCGCCATTCATGCATCTCCTGCTGATCGGTTAAGACAAGAAGATTGTGTTGTTTGATCGATTTATCTTTATCCACTCAGAGGTTATGCATGTTCAATTTTGACGACCGAAAATCGGCAACGTCGACCGAAAATAAACAACGTATTGTGATTAAAGTTGGCTCTAGTTTGTTGGCTAGCAGCGAGCATCTTACTCCTCGCTATGCTTTTATGCATGGTCTTCTCAGAGACATTGCTGGCCTGCAAAATGAGGGCTATGAAGTGGTGTTGACCTCATCGGGTTCAGTGGCCTTAGGCTTGAACTCAATCAACGCTTCGCTCGAAGAAGCGTCTGTTCAAGATAAGCAGGCAGCCGCAGCCTGCGGTCAGCCGATCTTGATGCATGCTTATCGGCAAGTTGCTTTGGAGTACGGGTTCGATATAGCGCAAGTGCTGGTGACGCTGGATGATCTTGAGGATCGCAAGCGATTCTTGAATACCAAAAATACTATTCANCGCCTGATAGAACGAGGCGTGATGCCGATCGTCAACGAAAATGACACTGTGACCGTTGAAGAGTTGCGGGTCGGCGACAACGATCGGCTGGCCGCTAAAGTCGCGCAAATGATCCAGGCAGACTATCTGTTTATCCTGACCTGTGTTGATGGTGTGTACGACCGGGACCCCGCAGAGCCGGGTGCTGTTCTGGTGGAGACCATTAATGATGTCAGCGATTATATGAAAGCGACCAGTGGTACCAGTGCGATGGGCAGTGGCGGTATGTTTACTAAACTGCAGGCAGCCAATATGGCACAGAATGCTGGTTGCACGACTTTGATCGCGCGGGGTGAAATGGAATCGCCGATAACGGCTTTGATCCGTGGTGAACGCCCTCACACTCGCTGTATTGCTCAAACCTCGCCTTCTTCGTCCTGGGCGATTTGGTTGACGGATCGTTTGCAGATGGCCGGCGGTTTGGTCATTCGTCAGTCGGCAGCGGACCGTCTTTCGACTAGCAAGGATGGTGTCTCTTGTCAGGACGTGGTGTCGACCTACGGGGTCTTTCAGCGTGCTGATGTGCTACATATCTACGATGAGCAAGGTGTTGAGCTGGCGCGCGGTATGTCTAATTTTTCGTCTAATGAAACAGCATTAATCGCGGCTCGCCCAAATGAGCGAGCGGAGGATCTGTTGGGTTACAAAGCTTCCGGAAGATTGATTAACGCGAATAATCTGGTCATGCTGGAGGAACACCACCTGAACTGGGAAGAGCCTGAGGAATCGCGACAAGTCAGTGATATCTAGTGGCGATTCGTGCGTTGCGGCCGGGTTATCTTTAGCCGGGTAGTGCCATTTTGTTGGCTAATAGAGACTTGAAGGCCTCGTACGGCGCTATTTGCTCTTCTGTCAGCAATGGTATTAAAGTGCTGTCCAGATTTTTGAGGCGATATTTACGTTTCTTGAGAATCTTGCGCTTAAGGTTGGCTTGATTATTAGCGCGTAACAGTTTCTTGACGTCGGCTGCGAAGCCTTGCACGCAAGTCTCGACGGCCTTCGCTACCAGCGGCTTTTGATTATCCTGCAAGCCTATGGCTAAAACAGCGCCGAGTAGCGCTTTATCTGACCAGGGATCCAGCGCTTGTGTTGTGGTGCTGACCGATAGCATGCAGGCAAGCAGTAAGAGTTTAAGAAAGTGTGAAGAAAAAACCGCGGTTGGCTGAATCATAATAAACCTCCTTTTCTATCGCGATTTTTCTATCGTGATGTTTCTATCGCGATGTTTCTATCGCTATCCGTATATCGCTACCGCGGATAGCTACTCCGGACCTTTGGGCTATTGGTAAGCCTAGGCTGCAATCTTGAGGTCTCAGACTAATTTAAAAACCGGCGAAAATAAAGTTTGTTGATTTCTTGGCGTCAGTACATGCGCACCCGGGATTCGAAAAGGCTGCATTCAGGACGGGTCGGGGGTTCATTCGTTAAGGTGTTGTCGGCCGCGGGCGTCGCCCCCTGTGCTCGCTCTGGCGACAGAACCCCAGCGTTTTTTTCGAGACCCAGGTCGAGGTCTGAATAGTAACCGATTGCGTAATTAACCATGGTATAGCCGAGTAATTCCTGCACGCCTTGAGGTAGATGTTGGGCTATGCGAGGTGGGCAGGAAAGAAGTTGGTTGTGTTCCTGATGCAGCCAACCCAGACAATAGATCAAATTAAGGCCCATGCGGACCTCTTTGCTACGGTTCTTGCCACCTGAATGGATGACTGATCCAAAGTAAGTCAGAACTGATCCCTGGCGCATTGCCGCCTGGCATTGAGCG
>JGI20154J14316_10000883_pt1 | contig 26911 bp, 28 predicted proteins | sample COG_04_FD_14316 | JGI IMG/M metagenome (IMG submission 14316)
AGGGCCTTAGAGGGCCTTGTAGGCCTTTTGACGCGCTATGCCAAAAATTCGTCAATAAAAAACCACAATAATTTCACTCAGCAAAAAAACCTTAGTCATTAATTTGACTAATTGTAATTTTGCGTCTTTACTACGCCAATAATTTGAAAAGCCAATTTGTTGACGGGTCTTAACCCGGTCAAGGCCAGTAGTTTTCACTCAAAGAAATACAGACGCTTGGAGCAGTTCGGATGTGGAGAGAAATAAAGCTGTTATTGGTTGAAGATAATGACCAGCGGCGCCACGATCTTAAAGTGATATTGGACTTCTTGGGTGAAGACAGCATAGCCGTCTGCGGTGAAGATTGGCTGGCCAAGGCCAAGGATTCGGTCGACAGTGCGACCGACCTGGTTGGTATTTTGATCGGTGACATGGGCCAATCCCTAGCCAAGGCGATCGAGTCTGTTAAGGACTGGGATGCCGGTGTACCGGTCATTCTTTTGGGTGAGCACCCCGACAGCGAGCTGCTCGATGACGAGTTGCGTGCGCGTATCATTGCCAAGCTTAGCTTCCCGCCAACCTATAATAAGTTGCTCGATACCTTGCATCGAGCGCAACTGTATCGCGAACAATACGACCTGACGCGCGGACGGGATCAGCGTCGCGAACTCAATCTTTTTCGCAGCCTGGTAGGCAGTAGTCGGAGCGTGCAGACTGTGCGCGAAATGATGGCCCAGGTCGCCGATAAAGAGGTCACCGTGCTCATTACNGGNGAAAGCGGCACTGGTAAGGAGGTTGTGGCACGTAACCTTCATTACAATTCCCATCGCCGACATAAGCCCTTTGTGCCAGTAAACTGCGGCGCTATCCCGGTTGAACTGATCGAAAGTGAATTGTTTGGTCATGAGAAGGGCGCCTTCACCGGCGCCATTACCACCCGAGCCGGTCGATTTGAGATGGCCGATGGCGGTACGCTATTTCTCGATGAAATCGGCGATTTACCACTCAATATGCAGGTTAAGCTGTTGCGTGTCTTGCAGGAGCGCACCTTTGAGCGTGTCGGCGGCAGTAAAACCTATTCGGCCGATGTTCGGGTCGTGGCGGCCACTCACCGTAATTTAGAAGAAATGATCGAGCACGGCAGTTTTCGCGAGGACCTGTTTTATCGCCTGAATGTGTTCCCGATCGAGATGCCGGCCTTACGTGAGCGACATGAAGATATACCGTTGTTGTTGAACGAGCTGGTGGCGCGTCTGGAAAATGAGAAGCGCGGCTCCATTCGCTTCAACTCTGGCGCGATAATGTCCCTGATTCAGCATGACTGGCCGGGTAACGTGCGGGAGATGGCGAACCTGGTTGAGCGTTTGGTTATCATGCATCCCTACGGCGTCATCGGTGTCCAGGAGCTGCCCAATAAATACCGTCACGTCGATGAACAGGATGATGATTTTTTACCGCTTAATGTGATTGCATTGGCCGATGAAAGCCGACCCTATGTGATGTCCGAGCAATCCGCCGCGTTATTGCCGGTAAACGGTTTGGATCTCAAGGAATACCTTACGGATCTGGAAAAAAGCCTTATTCAACAAGCCTTGGACGACGCCCAAGGGGTGGTGGCGCGTGCGGCTGAAAAGCTGCATATCCGCCGCACCACCCTGGTCGAAAAGATGCGCAAATACGATATCAACCGCCGGGATGTCCTCAATCCGGTCGATTAGCGCGGTCCGCTGCATGCCCGCTGGGCTAATGCGGGGCAGGTCAGCGCATGATCAGGGGGCAGGCCGCCGTGCGCGCCCAAGCAAAACCGGCAACAAATTGCCGGTTTTGTTTAAAACTGGCACTTCCTTTGCATTCCCTCCAATACCGTCAAATTTTTGAATGTATATGCCTATGCAAGCTGTATCTCGAACTTCGGAAGCACCGGCCGCCGCCGTAACAGATCTTAACAAACAGTCTCTGGAAGAGTTGCAGCAAGCGTTCTCGACCTTTACGGCCATGAGCGAAGAACTCTCCGGTAGCTATCAGGTGCTCGAACAACGGGTTGTTGAGCTCAGCGGTGAGTTAGCCAGCCTGTCGGCGCAGCGACTGACCGAGTTGAATGAGAAAGAGCAGATTGCTGAACAACTGGCTAGCCTATTGCGCCTAATGCCGGCTGCTGTGGTGGTGCTCGACAACAAGGGTTTCATCGATCAAACCAATCCGGCGGCGGAGAGCTGGCTCGGGCAGGCCATGGGCTTCCCCGACACCGAACGGCTGCTAGGCAAGGCTTGGCGGCAAGTAGTCCGCCTGGCGTTCGCTCCAAAACAAACCGATTACCATGAAGTGAGCCTAGCCGATGGCCGGCTGGTGAGCCTGGCCACCAGCCCGCTCGATAATTCCGGGCAGCTCATCATGATGACCGATCACACCGAAACGCGAGCCTTGCAGGCCCAGGTCGCGCGCCAAGAACGGCTCACGGCAATGGGTCAGATGGTTGCCTCGCTGGCACATCAGGTGCGTACGCCCTTGTCGGCGGCACTGCTCTACGCCTCGAACCTAAAAAGCCCGCGCTTAACACCGACGACCCACAATCAGTTTGTCGATAAGTTGGTTGGTCGCCTGCATCATCTGGAAAAACAGGTACAAGACATGCTGCTGTATGTCAAAGGGGAGTGTCAGCTGCTTAATCGCCTGACCCTAGATCAGGTCGTCAACCTTTTGCAGGAGGCGGTTGCCGGCTTGCCGGGACCGGCACAGGCGCGTATTCATTGGCAATTGCAGCCGTCCCATGCTCAGGTGCAGTGTCAGTCCGATGTATTAATTAGTGCCTTTATGAACATTATTAACAACGCATTGGAAGCCGGGGATGCCCAGGGGACCTTGACCATTAGCAGTCAGGTGCTCGACGGGCAGATTGAGATCGCCTTTCGGGACACCGGCCCCGGCATGAGCGCGGCTCACCTGGCAAAAGTGCAGGAGCCCTTCTTTACCACTAAGAGCTATGGCACGGGCTTGGGTGTGCCGGTATTGATCGCGACAGTCAAGGCGCATAAAGGTCAATTGAACATAAGCAGTCAATTAAATGTTGGAACCGAATTTAATGTCACTTTGCCCATATTTGTTGAGAGGTAACTGCAGTGAAAATCCTAATAGTCGAAGATGACGCCAGCTTACGGGAAGCCGTGAGCGATACCCTGACGTTACAGGACTACGCTGTGGTCTGTGCCGAATCGGGTGAGTCGGCAATTGTCGCGCTCAAAGAGCAATCTTTTGATTTTATCGTCTCCGACGTTAGCATGCCGGGCATGAGTGGCCACGATTTACTCGATTATGTGCGGCAAAACTACCCGCAAATCCCGATGCTCTTGGTGACCGCCTATGCCGCGGTCGATAAGGCCGTCGATGCCATGCATAAGGGCGCTGTCGACTACCTGGTAAAGCCCTTTGCACCGGATCAGCTGATCGATTTAATTGAACAGCACAGTCCACGGCTGCCGCAGTCGGGCAGTGAGCCGGTCGCCGCCGATGCCGCCAGTCAGCACGTTTTGGCCCTAGCGCGTAAGGTCGCAGTAACCGACAGCACCATTTTAATTTCCGGCGAAAGCGGCACCGGCAAAGAGGTGTTGGCACGCTATATTCATCAACACTCGGGTCGAGCCAATGGGCCCTTTATCGCCATCAATTGTGCGGCCATTCCGGAAAATATGTTGGAAGCAACGCTCTTTGGTCATGAAAAAGGGTCCTTTACCGGTGCCGTTGCCAGTCATCCTGGTAAGTTTGAACAGGCCAATGGCGGCACCATCCTGCTCGATGAGATTTCTGAGATGGATATGGGCTTACAAGCCAAGCTGCTGCGCGTGCTGCAAGAAAAAGAAGTCGAGCGCATCGGCGGTCGCAAGGTGATTGAGCTCGATGTCCGTGTCTTGGCGACGACCAACCGTTCGATGGCCGAGGAAGTCAGCTCGGGCCGGTTTCGGGAAGATCTATTTTACCGCTTGAGTGTGTTTCCCTTGCAGTGGGCGCCATTGCGCAACCGTAAGGCCGATATCCTGCCATTGGCCGAGAATCTATTGCGTAAACATGGCCAAAAAATGCATAAGCCTGGCTTAACCTTTGATGAGAGCGCCAAGGTGGTCTTGTTGGCGCATGGCTGGCCGGGTAATGTCCGAGAATTGGATAACGCCATCCAACGTGCCCTGATTCTGCAGAGTGGCCAGTGGATTAGCGGATATGACTTGGGTTTGTCGGGTGAGCATTTGATTGATTTTGAGGCCCATCGCGACGCTTTGATCGTGGCCTCAGGCTCGACCGATTCCAATGTCGATTTGCCGGCAATGGTTACATCGGCCCCGGGTAAAAATGAGGGCATCCACGCCGATATGAAACATCGTGAATTCGAACTGATTTTGAACGCTCTGCGGGTGCACAGCGGGCGTAAGAATCGCGCCGCAGACCACTTGGGTATATCATCCCGAACGTTGCGTTATAAGTTGGCACGGATGCGAGAGTTGGGTATGGATGTGGATTCTGCGATTGCCGGAATACGCTAAAATAACCTATCATTGTGGCAAGTATAAGACCTGCGGTGCAGGGGTCGGCCGGGCGCTTCCGCAGTATTAGCCGGCGCGGCACGCAAATGCTCAGAAAACGGTCATAGTTGGCCTGTGTATTGCTAAATCCTATTAGTTAGACGGGTTTGTCAATTTAGTGCCTGTATATTGTCAGCTCTTGGCAAAAGCAAAAAGATAGATTCCGAAATAGACTGAAAATTGACATAAGCTGAGGTAAGTATGGTAGATCGAGTCGATATACAGGGTGTGCTTGAGCAGATGCGTTCAATACGCAGTCAGGTTACCCCGCCAAGTGACCAAGATGCCTCTAACTCAGCCTTTGCCAAGACCATCGAGCAGATGCGTAAGCAGATCAATAATTCCAGTCAAAGCAACCAGCTGCAGCAACAGGTCGAAGCGATTGGCGGTGAGTTTTCTGGCTCGGTGACGGCCCCGACGCCGACCGGGTCGGTACCGAGTTTTGGCGATATGTTCAAATCGGCTGTCGATACGGTGAATAGCAATCAAAAAACGGCCAACGAAATGTCATCCCGCTACGAGCAGGGCGATCCCGGGGTGGATCTACCCGAGGTGATGATTGCCTTGCAAAAATCGAGTGTGTCTTTTCAAGCGATGACCCAGGTCCGTAACAAAATGATTGAAGCGTACAAAGAAATCATCAACATGCCACTCTAACGAGTCGCCTGTTAACCCTATTTAGCCGGAATCCCTATGACAGAAAATGTACCCGCGGCAGCAAACACCCAGATGAGCCCTAGCAAGGGCTCAGCGGACGACGCTCAGCTGCCTTCATCCAACTTTTCACCGGCAACCAGTGATCGCTCGGACCTGATCGATAAGGACGACATCCCTGAGAGTCGGATGCATCCTCTTGTCGCAGGGTTCAATAAATTAACTATGGCCCGACAATTCGGGTTATTGGTGGGTTTGGCCGCCAGCATCGCCTTGGGNCTGAGTGTGGTGTTGTGGTCACAAAAAGATACCTATAGACCGCTGATGAACAGTACCAACAGCTTTGACGCCCGAGGCTTGATCGAGGTGCTGCAGGCCAATAAGTTAGAATTCGACATTGATCCGGCCAGCGGCGTGATATTGGTCAAACAGACCGATCTCCACGCGGCCCGTCTAGCCGTTGCCGGAGCCGGCCTGTCCGATGATCAGACCGTGGGTTACGAGTTATTGGATGAATCTCAGCCCCTCGGTCAATCCCAGTTTATGGAAAATGCTCGCTATCTGCGTAGCTTGGAAGGCGAATTGGCGCGCACTATCGCGTCCATCAATCAGGTCAAGACGGCGCGTGTCCATCTGGCTATCCCCAAGCGATCGGTTTTTGTGCGCGATCAACGCGAACCAACCGCCTCGGTGTTCACCGAGCTGTACGCCAGTTCCGAACTGGATAAGAGTTCGGTCAAGGCGATTCGCAACCTGGTGTCGACATCCATTCCAGAGTTGTCTGCCGCCAACGTGTCCATTGTTGATCAGCGCGGCCGGCTGCTCAGTGATGACGAAGAGAATCGCGAAGAAGAGCTGACCAATCGTCAGTTTGATTACCAGCGTAAGGTTGAAGACAATCTGTTGGCGCGGGTGAACTCAATTCTAGGCCCGATCATTGGCTCTGATAAATTTCAGGCGGAAGTCACCGCCGATATCGATTTCACCAAAGTTGAGCAATCCGAAGAGCTGTTCAACCCCGATTTGATTGCGATTCGCAGCGAACAGACGGTCAATGAGCAAATGGCGAGCGCTACTCAGGGCGGGATTCCGGGCGCGTTGACGAACCAGCCACCAACCGATGCGACCGCGCCGGAAACCCTACCCGACGGCACTGCTGCGAACACCACCCCGATATCAACGCGCGATGAAGCGACCCGTAACTATGAGGTTGACCGGACCCTGAGCTTCACCCAGTTTCAGCAAGGTCGAGTGCGCCGTCTGACCGTTGCAGTAGTGGTCGATGATCTGAGTATTTTGGATCCAGATACCGGTGAATTTGTCGAAAAGGAGTGGGACGACGCAGCGATTCTGCGACTGAGAACCCTGGTGCAAGATGCCGTTGGTTATGATGTGTCGCGGGGCGACAGCATTAACGTGATCAACTCAACCTTTAGGGAGATAGCAGAAGTCGAGGTCTTAACCGCCTTTTATGAGCAGCCCTGGTTTTGGGTCATTGTAAAGCAGGTCTTGGCCGGCATATTTGTCCTTATTCTGTTATTTGGTCTATTACGACCGGCGATACGCAACCTGCTCGCCAAGGGTACCGATGAGCAGGACGAGAGTGCTGAAGACGCTGCGCTCGCCAATCTCGATGTAGACGAATACCTTATTGCGGACGACCGAGTCAGTTTGAATTCGATTGATGATTTCTCCTTGATGGGCCCCTCTGAAAGTTTTGAGCGGCAGTTAGAAGTCTTGCGCGGCTTGATCGCGGAAGACCCCGCCCGTGTGGCCCTAGTGCTTCAACAATGGATAACGAGTGATGACTGAAAACGCTAAGTTACCGGCCACCACGGGTGGCGACGATTATAAGAAATCGTTGGTTGGCCTGCCCAAGGCGACCCGAGCCGCCATGTTGCTGATGAGCGTCGGTGAGCAAGATGCCGCCGAAGTTCTTAAGCATATGGGGCATAAAGAAGTTCAACAGGTCGGCACCTCCATGTCGGTGATGCCCAATGTTCGCCAAGAGCAGATTGAGGGCGTGGTGAAGTTGTTCCTAGAAGAGGTCAGTGGCCAAAGCAGTATGGGCGCCGGTGCCGATGAGTATATTCGTAATATGCTCAACAGGGCCTTAGGCGAAGACAAGGCGGGGGCTCTGATCGATCGTATTACCATGGGCGGCAGTACCTCCGGTTTGGACACCCTGAAATGGATGGAGCCGAGGGCCGTAGCCGAAATCATCCGCAATGAGCACCCCCAGATACAAACTATCGTCTTGGCCTATCTGGATCCGGATCAGGCGGGCGATATTCTGGCGCATTTCACAGACAAGGTTCGCCTCGATATTGTTATGCGTGTGGCCGCATTGGAAAGTGTGCAGCCGGCCGCCTTGCAAGAATTAAATGCAATCTTGGAAAAGCAGTTCTCTGGTTCCGCCGGCGGCCAAGCTCAAGCTTTGGGTGGTGTGAAAACAGCTGCCGAAATCATGAACTTCCTCGAATCGAGCATTGAGGCTGAAATCATGGGTGGCATTAAGGATGTCGATGACGATCTGGCGACCCAGATTACCGATCTGATGTTTGTCTTTGCCGACCTCGTTGATGTTGATGACCGTGGCATCCAGGCACTCTTGCGTGAAGTCAGTACCGATTCCTTAAAGCTTGCCTTACGTGGCGCGGATGATGATTTGTCTGAGAAGTTGCTCGGTAACCTGTCCAAACGGGCCGCTGATATTCTTAAGGATGATATGGAGGCCATGGGGCCTGTTAAGATTTCAGAGGTCGAACAGGCTCAGAAAGAGATTTTGGGTATTGCCAAACGAATGTCGGAAGCCGGCGAAATAATGTTGGGTGGTGCCGGTGCTGAAGCCATGTTGTAACAAGGGGGACGTCTATGTCTTCTGATAGTAAGCCAATATTACGTCGTAAAGATGTCATCAGCGCGGCCAACTTGCCCCTGGTGAAATGGGACAAAAATGGTCTCGTGGTCGATGGTGCGCCTAAAGCGAAGGCCAGCGCCGAGGTCGTTGAAAGCGTCGACGAAGTGGCGCATGAAGCGATAAAGGCACCGACCGTAAAGGAACTGGAGTCGATTCGTGAGGATGCCTATAACGAAGGCTTCGAGCAGGGATTTGAAAGTGGCATGACGCAGGGTCATTCAGCAGGCCAAACCGAAGGCCACGCCGAAGGCCTAATTGCGGGCCAAGAAAAAGGTACCGAGCAGGGTCTTGCCGCCGGAACCGCCAAGGGCGAACTGGCCGAGGCAAAGAAAAACAAAGAAAAGCTAGCGGTGTTTGAAGCACTAACAGCCGCCTTTAAGGCGCAAATGCCGCATGAACAGGCCGAGTTGGAGCAGGCCCTGTTATCACTGTCGATTCGTATTGCGCGCCAGATAATACGCGACGAGTTGCGCGCGGAGCCCAGCCATATCGCCGCGGTGGTGCATGCTGCGGTGCAGAGCTTGCCCAACCCAGATGAGAAGTTGACGCTATCGGTCAATCCGAGTGAATTGGAGTTTGTCACCTCGTTTGCCGAGAAGCACTGGCAACTGGAGGGCGACGTCAAGGTCAGTGTCGGCGGCTGTAAAATTAAAACTCAATACAGCTACGTCGACTATACCTTGGAACACCGTTTTGATGCCGCCGTTAGACATCTGATGACCCAATTAGGCGAGGACAGTGCGAAAGCATCCCAATCGCCCCTGTCGGAGCAACCGTTGATCGGAGAGCTAGGCGAGCCTGATGCCGATNTCGCGCAAGCAGAGCTCGAAGCCGAACCGGTNGTGTCTGAAGCTGAGCCTGAGCCAACAGTAGCCGAAGCAACAGCGCCGAAAGCTGAACCCGCGCCAGCAGNAGCCGAAGCAACAGCGCCGAAAGCCGAACCCGCGCCAGCAGAAGCCGAACCGGTAGTGTNTGAAGCTGAGCCTGAGCCNGCAGCCANCNGNAGCAACAGCGCCGNNAGCNGAANCCGNNCCAGCAGAAGCCGGAACCAGCAGTGGCTGATCCGTCGGCGATCACAACCGAACCCCCGGAAGAGACGTTTTCTGAGTCGGAAACGCTTATCGATCAAAGCCCCGAGGCCGATTCGGAACCCGTCCATGAGTGAACAGCCGCTAAGCGATTTTATCGCCGATTGCGAGCAGCGGGTCGACACAGAAATTCATCCAATCTGCCAGGGGCGTTTAACCCGAATGGTTGGCCTAACCTTAGAAGCTGTTGGTCTCAACGCCAGCGTCGGGCAGCGCTGTCAGGTCATCGATCAACAGCAAGTCATCGAGGCCGAAGTGGTCGGTTTCCACGATGAGAAAACCTTCTTAATGCCGATCCAAGCGGTGCATTCATTGCGCCCCGGCGCGCGTGTGGTGCCATTGGAAACTGGGAATGATCTGGTATTGGGCGATGAATTGCTCGGACGAGTAGTGAACGGCTTTGGCGAGGCCATCGATGGGAAGGGTGAGTTGCGTTGCCGCGTGCAACAAAGTTTGAACGGTTCAATTATAAATCCACTTCATCGGGCCCCCATACGTCAGCCATTGGATGTCGGCATCCGCGCTATTAACTCGCTCTTGACGGTGGGTCGCGGGCAGCGTTTGGGACTGTTTGCCGGGTCGGGTGTGGGTAAGTCGGTCTTGCTTGGCATGATGACCAAATTCACCGATGCCGACATCACCATCGTCGGGCTGATCGGGGAGCGGGGCCGTGAGGTTAAGGAGTTTATTGAAGATATTCTAGGCGAGGATGGCTTGGCGCGCAGCGTCGTTGTCGCCTCGCCGGCCGATGATGCGCCATTGCTGCGCTTGCGTGCAGCCCAATACACCACGGCGATTGCCGAATATTTTCGTTCGCAAGGCAAGTCTGTGCTACTGCTGATGGACTCCCTTACCCGTTACGCTCAGGCCCAGCGCGAGATTGCCTTGGCCATCGGCGAACCGCCGGTGACCAAGGGCTATCCGCCGTCAGTCTTTGCACGCATTCCACAACTGGTTGAGCGGGCCGGCAACGCCGAAGTGGGCGGCGGCTCCATTACCGCCTTTTATACTGTGCTCACGGAAGGCGATGACCAGCAAGATCCGGTCGCCGACGCGTCACGCGCCATCTTGGACGGGCACTTTGTGCTCAATCGGAAGCTGGCCGAAGAGGGCCACTATCCGGCGATCGATATTGAACAGAGCATCAGTCGTGCGATGCCTCAGGTGGTGTCGGATGAACACCTGAAAACGGCCCAGTCGGCCAAGCAGCTCTGGTCGACCTATGCCCAGAACAAGGATCTTATCGCCATTGGTGCCTACACCAAGGGTACCAATCCAGAAATCGATAAGGCCATCAGCCTGTATCCGACCTTGCGCGATTTTTTGCGCCAGGGTTTGCGTGAACAGGTGCCTTTCAAACAGTCCGTTCAGCTATTGACGGGTGTTGTCAACTCAGCCCCGGCCGCAGCTGCTGCCGGAGCGGGTATGGCCGGTGGTCGACCCTTGCGTCAGAATCGACCGGCGGCCCCGGCTAAGCCACAGTGAAGCGCTCGGTCCGGCTGGGGATTGTCGAAAAATTGGCCAAGCAGCGTGAAGACCAGGCTGCGCAGGCTTTGGCCCAGGTGCGCGCGCAACTGGACGTTGAGAACAACCGGTTGTTGGAGTTGGGTCAATATCGCGAAGAGTACCTCGGCTATCTCGATCAGCAGGGGGCATTGGGCATCAGTATGCAGCAGTGGCGCCGAACGCAGGGCTTTATTGATCAGCTGGCGGATTTGGCGCAACGCCAACAGATTACTATTGACGGCTGGCACGCACGTGAACAGCAAGTCTTGGACAAGTGGCAGCTGCTCTATCAGAGACGCAAGAATATTGGCCAATATATCGACAAGTTGTCTATCGAAGAAGTCTTGGTCGAGGACAAAAAAGAACAAAAGGTGATCGATGAATTGATCAGTCAGCGTTTTCGTTGAGTTTTCTGGTGCGCAGGCGCACAATCTAAAATTTTTCCTAGGTTACGTATAAGTATCGCTAACGCTCTTTAGGCGGTGGAGTATTGCTGAGTTAGGCCATTGCAGCAAATTAGTCCTTAAGCGATAAGGGCCTAGATCCGGCAGTTCTGCCTAAAATGCCGTTAAAAGCGTTTTACTGGGTGTGGGCAACTGTTTTAAATGTCGTTAAAATAATCACAGCATGAAATGGACGTTCTGAGCTTAGTTCCTTGCCCTGATGGAGAATAATGGAGAAGGAACTACAGTTATAGGAAATGTGGCACATAAACGAGGATTGAACATGGCAGTCACTGCATCAACGAACGGTAACACGATCAAATTGAAGGTTTCAGGTCGATTTGATTTCAGTTCCCATCAAGAATTCCGGCAAATTTACGAATCGGTCTCGGTCGAGGTCACCAACTATATAGTCGATATGGCCGAAGCGACCTACTTGGACAGCTCAGCCCTGGGCATGCTGTTGCTAATGCGCGACCACGCCGGTGGCGATAACGCCAATATTGATATAGTCAACTGTAATGAAGATGTTAAAAAAATCTTAACCATCTCAAACTTTGGGCAATTGTTTAAAATTAGTTAAGACGAGATACGGATGAACTCTTCACTGCGCATTTTGATCGCTGATGACAACGAATCCGATCGGATGATATTGCGCAGTATTGTCAGCAAGGAGGGCCACGAGGTCATACTGGCGGCCAATGGTGAAGAGGCCATTCGTCTGTTTTGGGAGCACCGACCCGATCTCATCCTACTCGATGTTATTATGCCTATCATGGACGGTCTATCCGTCGCCAAAGAGCTGCGCAGCCGGCTCGCAGAAGACTATGTTCCCATTGTATTTTTGACCTCTCTGCAAGACCCGGAGTCACTGGCTAAATGCCTAGACTCTGGCGGAGACGACTTCCTCTCCAAACCCTATAATAGGGTGATTTTAAAAGCCAAGATCAAGGCCTTTGGCCGTATGCGTCTTATGCACGAGAAACTGCAGGCGCACAATCGTCAGATGTTGATCGAACAACAGGTGGCGAAAACCATTTTCGATAATGTGGCCCATTCCGGTTGTCTTGATCTGGCCAATATCTCCCACAGCCTGTCGCCCTTATCGGTCTTTAACGGCGATACGGTATTGGCCGAGCGCAAACCAGACGGTGGTCTGCACCTGTTTTTGGGTGATTTTACCGGTCACGGTCTGCCTGCGGCCATTGGTGCGATGCCGCTGGCGGAGATTTTCTATGGTATGACCGCCAAGGGTTTTGCCATGGAAGAGGTGTTGCGGGAAATAAACAGTAAGTTACGCGGGATCTTACCGGTCGGTGTATTTTGCTGTGGGTGCTTTGTCGAACTCAATTTTTACGAAAAGCATGCCAAGATATGGTTGGGTGGTTTGCCCGATATAGTGTGTTTCCGCGCTGAAAGCCAAACAATCGAAACCTTTAGAGCCAGCAATTTGCCCTTGGGTGTGCTCGACGCGCATCAATTTCAGCCTGAATTTATCAATTTAACCATGGCCGATAATGATGAACTTTTTATCTGGTCCGATGGCATTATTGAAGCGCGCAATGAGGCCGGGGAGTTCTTTGGCGAAGACCGTCTGCAGGCGATATTTAAACAGTCTGCCGTCGACACCCTGTTCAGCTCGATCCTGACGGCGGTCGAGCGGTTTGTTGGTGAAACGGGCGCAGATGACGATCTGACGCTGCTCAGCGTTAAGATGGTCGATATGGATGTACTTGGCCTGCCTGATCTGGAAAATAAACGGGGCTCGCTGGTGGGGCCCCAGGATTGGGAACTGTCCTATACCTTGGGGCCTTTAACACTGCGCGGCTTCAATCCCCTGCCCATGGTGTTAAATATCATAACCGAAGTCGAGGGCTTGCGCGGTTTGAGTGGTCAACTCTACACCCTGTTGGCCGAACTCTATTCTAATGCTCTTGAGCACGGTGTCTTATCACTGTCCTCTGCGCTTAAATCATCGACAGATGGCTTCAGCGCCTATTATGCCGAACGCGAGCGACGCTTGTCGGTACTCACCGAAGGCAAAATCATCATTAGCGTCAGCCATTATCCTGAAGCGACCGGCGGTGTGCTTGAAGTGACTATTAGCGATAGCGGGCAGGGCTTTGATCACCAGCTGTTTTTGGCCCGCGACGTTCCTGACGACGGTTGCAGTGGTCGTGGCTTGCGTTTGATCGATGGCATCTGTGAAGATTTTTATTACAACCCAACGGGCAACGCAGTCACCGCGTTACTGCGTTGGCCTTCGAGCCGGTAGGCCGCACCATGTCGAGCGCGCGCGTGGATAGGCAAGTCTTAACAGAATTACAGAGTCTATTGGAAGACGACTTTTCAGACCTGATCGCGATCTTTATTCGGGATGCCCAGCACCGACTCGAGCAGTTGAGGGCGGCCATCACAGCACAGGACCTTAGCACTGCGCGGATGTCGGCGCACAGTTTAAAGGGATCGAGCGGCAATATGGGCTGCGTCGAATTTAACCAACTCAGTGATCAGATGGAAGACTACGCCAAAGCCGGTCAGCTGGAGCGCTGCGAGGCCCTTATGCCGGTCTTGGTGCAGGAGGCTGAATGGGTTTTTGGCGAGTTGAATGGCCTGCTGATAAACCCATGAACAGGCCCCTGTTAGCCACCATCGATCCCTGTTGCATGCTAATGGGATCTATATATTCCCCGTATTATTGATCTCCCCACCGTAGTTTGCGCGCATTTTAAAATTCTTAAACATGGCCCCAGGATTGCATTAACTAATGAAACCGCTCAACTTAGGTCTTAGTGATTATGCTGTCTTATCTGATGCAGGCCATCGAAGTAAAGAACCAAAACACCCCGGCTACAGCGCGAAACGTCGCCGCCAAACGCTTAGAAGATCACGAGCGGGCTGATGAGCGGCGTTTCGATCAGTTGCTCAGCAAGACCGAATCGGTGGCTCGGGTTGCCGATCGGCAGACAAAATTGGCCGCTGACGATGCACAGCTGCGGGAGGATAGCGGTGAGGATTTGCCGCAATCTGACTTGTCCGATCCGGTAGAAGAGATGGACAGTGAAGGATTCTTGAACTATCTGATGGCAAATGCTGGTCTGCTGGCGCCTTCCAGTTCAGAAGCCGCGCGCGCCGGACCACCATCACCATCGCTAACGCCATCGTCTTCGCCGTCTGCAGAAACCACGGATGTGCAGGCAGGTTCGACAGAAGGCGATGATGCCAACCTACTGGGCGCCGATACTAAACCCAATACGCCGGCGGTGACGGTCGCCAACGCGCAACGGGTCAACACCATGGCGCTGAGCGCCGCAACCGACAGCCCAGCGGCGCCGGTATTAAGGCCTTTATCAGGCCTCGGCTCGATCAATGAGCCGTCGGCTCGACCCGCGTTGGCCGCCACTCCTAATCCTCTGGCCGCCAAAACAGATGAACTCCTCAATCGTCCCATGAAGCTCGATTATGCCGGCAGTGAACTGTTTGACAAGATTCAAATGATGACCCGAGGCGGCTTGCAACAGGCGGTGATCCGTCTCGATCCGCCAGAGCTGGGTGCTTTAGAAGTGCGCATACTGGTGCAGCAGGATCAAACTCAGGTCCAAATAGTGTCCAGTTCAAGTGTGGTACGCGACCTGTTGGAGCAACAGTCTACTCGACTGCGAGAATCCTTGGCGGAACAAGGTATGGCGCTGGCTAATTTGGATGTACAGGACTCATCTAGCCAGGGGCAGGGGGGCGCGACGCGCGACGGTGGCTCTGGTGTCAATAATGCTCCGGCCGAGCCTGGTTTCGATGGCGTGAGCGAACCGGCCGCCGAGGTTATCCAGAACCTCAGCCTGGTCGATCAATACGTTTAAGGGTGGCAGCATTTTGACGGTTTCAAAAACCCCCAATCTGAATCAGATNACGCACAATGAATTTGTCCCTTGGCAGGTAATAGACATGACGGGCTTCGACGAAACTTTGATATACTCCGGGCCACCTTATGGCACACTGCTTGCTGTTTTTTAAATAACCGAATGTTAGGACCGAATTATGGCCGATGAAGATATCCCAGTCCCTGAGGGCGAGGCGAAGGGCGGAGGCAAACTCAAGCTGATATTGATGATCGTATTCGGTGTTTTGCTTATTGCCATCCTGTCTGTTGGGGGTACCTGGTTCCTGTTGAAGGACAAGATGTCTGCCGCCGAGCCCTTGGCAACGGCAGCAAATGGCATGGCCATTCCGGCGCAGATGCCGATCGCAGCTTTATATCATGCGATGCAGCCTGCCTTTGTGATCAATTATACCCAAAACGGCAAAATGCGGTTTTTACAGGTAGAGTTGTCCGTATTAACCCGAGATCCGGCCGTTATTGCGTTGCTCGCGCTGCACAATCCATTGATCCGGAATAACTTATTGGATGTATTCAGTCGCCAAGATGTCGCGCAAGTAGGCAGTGCTGCGGGCAAACAAAAATTGGCCGATGAATTAACCGCCTCCGTTCAAGATATTATGAAGGCCGAAATGGACGATCCTGGTATTGAGTCCGTTTTATATCGCAGTTTTATTTTGCAATAGGGTGAAGTAGTGCAAGATTTACTTTCGCAAGACGAAATTGACGCCTTATTACATGGCATCGATGATGGCGCTCTAGATGACGACTATGGCGCCGAAGATGACGCTGAAGCAGAGCAAGAGCAAGAGCGAGCAAAAGAAAAAGAAGTAAAGGCGACCAGCTCCTACGATTTGACCAGTCAGGATCGAATCGTGCGCGGCCGAATGCCGACGCTGGAAATGATTAACGAGCGGTTTGCTCGCTATACGCGTGTGAGTATGTTCAATCTATTGCGGCGCAGCTGCAATGTGGCCGCCGGTGGGGTGCAGATCCTCAAATTTGGCGAATACCTGCACACTCTGTACGTTCCGACTAGCCTGAATTTAGTCAAGATACGGCCATTGCGCGGCACGGCGTTGTTTATCCTCGACGCCGGCCTGGTGTTTAAGTTGGTTGATAACTTCTTCGGCGGAGACGGGCGGCACGCAAAAATTGAAGGTCGGGAATTCACCCCTACCGAAGTCCGCATCGTGCAGAAGGTCTTAGATCAGGTCTTCGAAGACATGAAGGAAGCCTGGAGCGCGGTGCTGGACATCGATTTTGAATATATAGCGATGGAGATCAATCCGTCCATGGCTAATATCGTCTCACCCAGTGAGGTCGTGGTGGTCAGTACTTTTCATGTCGAGCTGGACGGTGGTGGTGGCGACATACACATGACCATGCCCTATTCGATGATTGAACCGGTGCGCGAAGTACTGGATGCCGGCGTTCAATCGGATATTGACGAGATCGACGAGCGCTGGGTTGAGTCCCTGCGACACGATATGCTCGATGCTAAAATAGAAATTAACGCTACGGTAGCCAAGCGCGAGATCAAATTGAAAGAGTTGGTAGGCCTCCAGGCCGGTGACATTATCCCGATCGATTTGCCACCCTTTATTACCATGACGGCCAATTCGATTCCCCTATTCGATACCACGTTGGGCCAGTCCGGTGACAATCTCGCGCTGCGGATTGAAGCCATCTGTAAACCGGTCACAGTCGATCTAGGGGGCATGAAAAGCAAGCTGAAGTCCATGCGTACCAAAAAGAAACCTGAAAAGGCCAGCTAAGCCCCATCAGACACCCAGTTTTAGGAGATGTAAAGATGAGTGATGACAACCCAGATGGTATTGATGTTGATGCGCTAATTGATGGTCTTAGCCCGGAAACCGATGATTCCGCAGATGAATGGGGAGCCATGGGGGATTCGGCAAACGGCGATGTTGAAGTCGCGCCGCTTGAGCAATTCAAAGACAGGGCTGGAAAAGGCTTTAGTGAAAATAATCCTAATTTGGAAGTCATACTCGATATTCCAGTCACCATTTCGATGGAAGTGGGCGCGACCAAGATTCCGATTCGGAATCTGCTTCAGCTGAACCAGGGCAGTGTGATTGAATTGGATCGATTGGCGGGTGAGCCGTTGGATGTCCTGGTCAATGGCCGACTGATCGCGCACGGCGAGGTAGTCATGGTCAATGAAAAGTTCGGCATTCGCTTGACCGATGTGGTTAGCCAACAAGAGCGGATTCAAAAGCTGAGTTAAAGCCCGATGTTTTAGGTATCGGCAAGTCGCTAAGAGGTTAAGTTCATGGTCGGTTGGGGTCAAAAGCCTTTAGGGCTGGGGTTGTTAGGCCTGGGGTCGGTCGGTCGGGTGTATGCCGAAGTGGGCGTTTCAACGGCCAGCCAAGACTATCTTAAAGTAATTTTAATGCTGATCTTAGTAGTTGGCCTTATCTTTGCGTGTGCATGGTTAATACGACGGATGTCTGGCGGTGTTGGTCTGAACCAGAAGCACATTCAAGTGTTATCGGTAATGCCCTTGGGTACGCGCGAAAAATTGATGATAATTCGAGCAGCATCGGAATATTTATTGATCGGTGTGACGCCTAATGGGATTCAAACGCTACATCGTTTTGAAGAACCGATAGACTTGAACGGCCCTGCTCAAACCAGCCCGTTTGCCGACCGACTTAAAGGTCTGTTAAAGGGTTTCGATAGTGAACCAATGTCTCAACACAAAAATTCACCCAACGACGGGCGCAAAGACTGAGTCCTGGGTGGCGTTAGCCCGTGCGCGTAAGGGTCCCTTCGCGTTCATACTGCTCTGTTGCTTAACTCCTGCAGTCTATGGTGCCGGCATTCCGGCGATTGAGTTCAATACCGCCGCCGATGGCGGTACCAGCTATTCAGTGACCATCCAAATTCTCGCCCTGATGACGGCCCTGACCTTCATTCCGGCGATTCTCATGATGATGACAGCCTTTACGCGCATTATCGTTGTCTTCGCCATCCTCCGCCAAGCCATCGGTCTGCAACAAACACCGTCCAACCAGATGCTGATTGGTTTGGCCCTGTTCCTAACCTTTTTTGTTATGGCACCGGTCTTTGACCAGATCAATGTCGATGCCATCCAGCCTTATATGGCCGAAGAAATTCTCCCGTTAGAGGCCCTAGATCGGGCCGTCGCGCCGTTAAAGACCTTTATGTTGGAGCAGACTCGTGACAGCGATATGACGTTGTTTATTCGCTTGGCCGGGGAGGTGGATAATTTTGACACGCCCGAAGACGTGCCGCTTAATATTTTGATGCCAGCCTTCGTGACCAGCGAATTGAAGACCGCTTTTCAGATCGGGTTTTTGCTCTTTATACCCTTCCTGATCATCGATTTGGTTATTGCCTCCATTCTGATGGCCATGGGTATGATGATGCTGTCGCCCATTATTATCTCCTTGCCGTTCAAAATCATGCTGTTTGTCCTAGTCGACGGTTGGGCCATGGTTATGGGTTCGGTCGCGTCCAGCTTTAATATGTAGGAGCCAACCAATGAATGCGATGAATATCGGTGATATTTTCTCAGAAGCGCTCTTTATAGTGGTACTGATGGTCAGTGTGATTATCGTTCCCAGCTTGTTGGTCGGTTTGATCGTGGCCACCTTTCAGGCGGCGACCCAAATTAATGAGCAAACCCTAAGTTTTTTACCGCGCTTGCTGGTGACATTGTTGATGATGCTGGTCTCAGGACCCTATTTGATCGGTAAACTTGTGGATTACGTCAATAATATATTTCTCAACATCCCCCTGATGATAGGTTAGCCGGATGCTGGAAATTTCCGATGCCATGATCGCCAGTTGGGTCAGTCACTTTATGTGGCCGTTTTTCCGCATCAGTTCTTTTCTCGTCATCGTTCCGGTGATTGGTTCACGGCTCATCCCGGTGCGTTTGCGCTTGGGTCTGGCGCTGGTGATGACCACCGCGATCTATCCCGTGCTGCCGCCGATGCCCATTATTGAAGCGCTTAACACTCAAACAATCGTCATAATTCTCGAACAGGTGCTTATCGGCACAACCCTAGGGTTTCTGGTCTTCGGTATCATGCAGGTGTTTATCCTCGCCGGCCAAACCATTTCCATGCAGATGGGCTTGGGTTTTGCGTCGATGGTCGACCCCGCCAATGGGGTGTCGGTCGCGGTCTTGAGTCAGTGGTATCAGGCCTTGGTGACGCTGGTCTATCTGGCCATTAACGGTCATCTGATTACGCTTGAGGTGGTCGTGGACTCCTTCTACTCATTGCCCGTCGGCGAAGGTCTGTTTACCGCACACGCATGGAAAACCTTGGCCGATTTCGGCGCTTGGGTCTTTCGCGCCAGCTTGATGTTAGCCTTGCCGGCGGCCTCAGCCTTGCTCTTGGTAAACATTGCCTTCGGTGTGATGACGCGTGCGGCACCGCAGTTGAACGTATTTGCACTCGGTTTTCCAATTACCATGCTCGGCGGTCTGATCATTGTTTGGGCCAGCTACGCCGCAGCCAGCCCGTTGGTCGAACAGTTTCTAACCATCCATGTCACGTTAATGAGAACCTTAGTCGGTTTATAGGAGCTTGTGATGGCTGAGGAAGATTCCTCCCAGGAAAAAACAGAAGAACCCACGTCCAGGAAACTCGAGAAAACGCGCGAGGAGGGCAACGTCGTGCGCTCGAAAGAGCTCAACACCAGCGCTATCTTGATCGTGTCGGCAATCTGTATTCTGGTATTTGGTCCGTTGATGGGCAACACCCTAATGGAAGTGATGCGCTTCTGTTTTGATTTCGATGCCCGTGCCAGTTGGGACACCAATATCAGCGGTGAATATTTCTTGGCCTCTATCTATGCCGCCTTTACCGCGCTGTTACCTTTCTTTGCTCTGCTGCTGTTAACCGCGCTGGCTGCGCCGATGAGCCTGGGTGGCTGGAACTTTTCGACCAAGGCCTTAGCCCCGAAAGCATCGCGTATGAATCCCTTCTCGGGGCTCAAACGGATGTTTTCAATGAATTCCTTAGTTGAACTGCTCAAAGGCTGGGGTAAGGTCATCGTTGTCGCCACATCCGCCATCCTGGTGTTATTCGGCCTGAAGGATCAGTTTCTATCGATGATTTTTGAACCGACCCCAAACGCCATTGCTCACGCCAGTAGAACCCTGGCCTGGTCCTTTCTATTGATGGCCTGTAGCACGTTGATAATTGCCCTTATTGACGTGCCGTTTCAGATTTTCAGTCATGCCAAAAAACTGCGCATGACCATGCAAGAAATTAAGGACGAATATAAGAGCTCTGAGGGTAAGCCGGAAATTAAGGCCAAAATTCGTCAGTTGCAGCGCGATATGGCCAATCGACGCATGATGAGCGATGTGCCCGAGGCCGATGTGATCATCACCAACCCAACGCACTATGCTGTAGCGCTAAAATATAAGCCGAACGAGATGCCGGCTCCGCTGATGGTCGCCAAGGGGGTTGATATGGTGGCACTGAAGATTCGTGAAATTGGCGGAGAGTATAAGGTGCCAATTCTGGAGCTGCCGGCCTTGTCGCGATCTATTTATCACCACACCGAGATTGGTGGCGAAATCCCCGAAGGGCTCTATATTGCCGTGGCCCAGGTCTTGGCTTATATCTATCAGGTGGAGCAATGGAAAAAAGGCAACGTGCAGGAAAAACCACAAGAACCGTCGTATCCCATTCCAAACGATTTACGCCAAGATACCTAATGGGAACCAACTTGCCCAACGCCAGGCTGGGCACTTAGTGGCCTAGGCCTTAATGCAATAGCCGATCCAGCAGCCAAGCCAGACCGAACAACGGCGCCTGATGGAGCAGATAAAACAGCAAGCTGTGTTGGCCCAACCAAGCAACGGGCCGCCTGAGCCAACCCAACGGCATCGAATAGACGCCCCAAAACTCGCGCTTGGCCAGATATATGCCGATCAACACCATGCCGAGCCAGGGAATCAGACGCGTCAGATCTTGAGTGCCGCGCGGCAGATGCAGGGTCGGTTGGAGTGCTTGGTAGAGCGGTGCCAGGTTAAACCAGTCCAGCAGATTGTAGAGCAGGAAGATTGCCACCCCAGTAATCAAGGCCGTCCTAGGGGCTTTGATAAAGGGCAGGGCCAAGACCGATGCCACGGCAATAAAATGCAGCACGCCAAACCAAACCCAGGACTGCGGGTACATCAGGTAGGTGGTTAGGCTAATCACCAGAGCGCCAGCGATAATTTTTACTTCACGCAGATAGAAATGGCGCCATTGGATCGCTTTGCTGTGGCCCAGATACAGGCCGGCGCCGACCGCGATAAAGAAGAGTGTGACGATGAGGTAGCGAAACCAACTGAAAAATCCGCCGTTCATTTCGAACCGAAGGAAGCCAAAAGCGCTTAGGTCATAGCAAAAATGGAAACCGGCCATCAACAGAACGGCCAGCCCCCTGAGCTCATCGACTAACGGGATGCGTTGGCCAGTGTGAACTGCACCGGAGTTCACATCAGACATGCTTGACATTCATTAGGCAAAAAACGGCATAGTGAGCAAAGTTGCCATTAGTTCGCGTCTTTGAAGTCTGGCATCGGCACACTGGGCAGATAGACCAGTTGGTGGTTGGGTTGCGTTACCTGCCAAGCCAGTTGATGTTGCACCGTTGCGGTGGAAGAGCGCCAAGAGGATTTGAGGATCAACCGATCGGCAGCCAGTTCGTTGGCGTAATCGGCCGATGCCGGTTGCGCCTCAGCGCTAGGGTCGGAAAGCACCCGCTGCGTGACGGCCGGGCCATATTGGCTGTTCATCAGCGCCAAAATCTGCTGATATTGGTCTACCGCCTGCTGAATATTCGCCGGATCGTTGGTGGTAAATAGGAACCGTCCCTCGATCAGCATCAGGTCCTTGAACTGATAAACAATACGCGCCTGCTCAACACCGGGAATATCAGCCTGGTAAATTAGATAGTCCAGTTCACCGATGGGCGTCAGATTGAGCCTGCTTTCAAGCGCGCGGATCTCGGCCGGCGACATGCCCCACGCGGCCTCACCAAAGTCTGCCCCATGAACTGGAGCAAAGCCCAGCACCATTAGGCAAAGCGCAGCCAGGCCGACTCTCTGCAACTTATGCAGCCGGCTAATTAAACAGATCAAGGAGTTCATCGCCTGATAAGGTATTAAAGTCCTTCAGGACCCGTTCTGGTTTCTTCGGTTTGACAACTTCCGGCTTGGCTTTGGCGTCGGCCTGAGCTTGGGCCAAACGTTGATTCGCCGTATTGAGACCGGAGCTGCTGTCCTTCAGGCCGTTTTCTTCCAGGAATTGTTGATAAGCCGACTTCATGCGCTTATGTTTATGCTTTTCCAAGCGGTTGTGGCTGGGTATTTTGCCCATCTCGCCCTGCTTGATAAAGTCTTTCTTCGATCCTGTTTTTACACCCAGTAGGCCTTTCATAGACCGGGATTTTGACTTGCGTGGCATACTTCGTCCATTAATGTGTTAATAATTGGGCTATTATAGACTGTTCTGAATCATAAATATCGGAACTATCTATGGAATACCGTCAATTAGGGCGTACAGATCTAAAAGTGTCTAAAATTTGCCTAGGTACTATGACTTGGGGCGAGCAAAATACCGAAGCCGAAGCCCATGCGCAGATGGACTATGCCTTAGCGCATGACATTAATTTCTTCGATGCCGCTGAGATGTATCCCGTCCCGCCCAGGCCGGAAACCCAGGGCCGGACCGAATCCTATATAGGCACCTGGCTCGCCAAAACCGGTCATCGCCAACGATTAATCCTGGCCTCAAAGGTGGCCTCGACCGGCATGGACTATATTCGGCCCGATGCCAATCTGCGCGCCGAGCAGATTGTCGCGGCGGTAGAAAGCAGCTTGGAGCGCCTAAGAACCGACTATATCGATCTGTACCAATTGCATTGGCCAAGCCGTTCGACCAATTTCTTTGGCAAGTTGGGCTATAGCGCTAGTGACAACGCGGACCAAGACGTTGCCATCGAAGAAACCCTGATCGCTTGCGATCGCCTGATCCAGGCTGGCAAGATCCGCCATCTCGGTCTGTCCAATGAGACGCCCTGGGGTGTCGCCGAATTCTTGCGGGTGTCTCGCGCAGCCGGCCTGGCCCGGGTGGTCTCAATTCAAAACCCTTACAGCCTGTTGAATCGGACCTTTGAAGTGGGACTGGCGGAGTTTGCGCATCGTGAACAGGTTGGTCTACTGGCCTATTCGCCGTTGGCCATGGGCCTGCTCAGTGGCAAATATCGTCACGGTGCTAAGCCGGAGGGTTCCCGACTGTCGTTGTTTACCCGTTTTCAACGCTATAACTCGACCTTGGCGGAAAATACCACGGAGCAGTATTTGACCATTGCCGATCAGTTCGGTCTCGACCCGTCTCAGATGGCACTGGCTTATGTCAGTAGCCGCTCCTTTGTGACCAGTAACATTATTGGCGCCACCAATCTGGTGCAGCTGGCGAGCAATATTGCCAGCGCCGAGCTGAGCCTGAGTGACGAGGTGCTGAGTGCGCTTGAGGCCGTTCATGCCAGTCAGCCGAACCCTTGTCCCTAAGGGCTAGAGAATCTTAAGACCGATGCGCGCAGCGCTAATATTGACCACCGACAGCGTCAGTTCCGGGCCCTCTATTGGCAAGCCAACGATCTTGGCTTGGACCTTCATGCCGACGCACCAGTCGGTGACCGGGGTCGTAGGTCGATGGATGCCGATGCCGCCGTTCGAGATGTCCCGGGTTTCGACCCGCAGGCCCTGACCCTGATCCAGGGTCATCTGAACAATCATCTTGATCGGTGTGCGCGGATGCTGTCGTTGGTCATCGTCCATAAGGCCTTAAATGACCGAATAGGTTAAAGGATTGCTGTGATTTTGGCCGATCCTCACCATTGATCCCTGAGTTGGCGCAGTGCCAGAAAGCGCCGGCGGGTAGATTCGGTATTGGTTTCGTGGATCTGGGTGATATGCTTGACCTGGTCCGAATCCAGATTTAGGAAAAGGTTGTAGCGACACTCCTCGTGCCAGCTTTGTATCGCACGCTGGTCCGGGCTCTGCTTCTCAACGGCCAGCAAGGTTTCTGCCGCCGCCTGGTTTTGGGGCCCATGGTGCAGGGTAAACTTCAGATTGGTCACCAGATAATCGTGCCCGCTGTACAGTCTGCTGGTCGGCGTTAGCCGTTTGCTCAGACGCATAACGGTATCGAACAGGGTGTTGGCATCGCCGGATTTGACATTGCCGACGCCGGCATTGAAGAGCGTATCGCCACTGAGGATGAAATCCTCACTCGGTCGGTCCGCGTCCTGATAGAGGTATACACTGTGACCGGGCGTATGACCCGGTGCCAACAGGTGGGTTATCGAGTGTCGACCCAGCACCACCTGCTGTTCGTCGTCGAGCCAATGATCGGCCTCGAACTTAGCCTGGCAGGTGCTCGGGGCAAAGATCGGCGCACCGGTCAGCTCTTTCAGTTTGTGCACATGTCGAATATGATCGTGGTGCTCGTGGGTAACCCAGATTTGTTCAATAACTAAGTTATTGGCCTGTGCCAAGGCTATTAGATGTTCCGCCGAGAACGGATCCACGGCCGCCGTGACCCGGGTCTGGGGACAATAGACCAGGTGGTTATAGTTATTGGCGGAGTTTGGCACATGAGTACGGAGTATTTGCATATTATTCACGTTAACTTAATTTAAATTAGTGTAGAGGTTCTAACCCTTATGGTGAAGTTTTTTGCCGTTATTTCACCGGCTAAAACCTTGGATTTTGAATCCGAGGCGCCGACCGATGTTCGCACCCGTTATCGCTCTGGCGACCAGGCAAGTGCCCTAATCGGCCACTTGGAGGGGCTTTCGGTGGCGGAAATACGGAGTTTGATGCACTTAAGCGAGCCGCTCGCGCAACTCAATGTCGATCGGTATCACGCTTGGCAGTCGACCATGACACGAGCCAACAGCAAACAGGCCTTATTTGCCTTTCAGGGCGATGTCTATACCGGCCTGAGTGCCAATACCCTGACCGAGCCACAGATCGACACGGCTCAGCAACGGGTGCGCATCATCTCAGGTCTCTATGGACTGTTGCGGCCGCTGGATACCATTCAACCCTATCGTTTGGAGATGGGCACCCGACTAAAAACTGAGCAGGGTACCAATCTGTATCAATTTTGGGGCAATCACATTACCGAACTGTTAAATGCCGATCTACAGGCTGCCGAAGCCGATATCTTGATCAATCTGGCGTCACTGGAGTACGGCAAGGCCATAAACCGCAGCCTGGTAACGGTGCCGATGGTGACGCCGGTCTTTAAGGATGAGAAGAATGGCGAATACAAGATAATTTCCTTTTTTGCCAAAAAGGCGCGCGGTATGATGATTCGTTACCTATTAGAAGGGAACATCNCCGAACTGAATGATATCAAAGCCTTTAATTATGGCGGTTATCAATTCAGTGCGGCCGATTCGGATCAGCAGATCTGGACCTTTAAACGGCCCAGCCAATAAACACCCACCAATAAGGACTTTTATGCGAATTTCTTTGCAGGCCTGTATAGCTACTAGCGTTGTGCTGCTCATGGCGAGCTGTGCTCAACTGTCACCTCAACAGGTAGACTTTGCGCCCACAATCCGCACCGACGGGCTCATCCAAGGACAAGGAACGGTTAGCCTAGAGGTCAGCGACAAGCGCCCAGGCAGTACCATCGGCTTGCGCGGGGGGGCCTATGCCCAGAGCGCGACTATTACCGCGCAAGCGCCATTGCGAGAGCTGATCGAACGTTTGGCCACGCAAGTGCTGGCAAAATCTGGCATGACGGTGACCACCAGCCTACCGGAGACGCGCATCGACATTTCGCTTGAGCAACTGACCTATGCGGTGACCCCATTGCGGGCGAGCATCAAACGCTCAACGGCGTCGGCCGAGATCAGCGTTAAGGTCGAGCGGGGCAATATGACCTATGTGAAGAATCATACCACCAGCCAATATATCGATACGGTGGGCTATGCCAGCGAAGAGAAGAATTCGGTTTTATTGAATGAGGTATTTGACACCGTGCTGGAGAATTTATTCAGTGATGCGGGGCTGGAAACCTTCTTGAGCAACTAACAACCCCTGCCATCGGCCATCGATGGCGACACTGAGCCTAGAGATCGTCGAGATTGTGTTCACTGAAATAGCTGGCCATAAAATCGACGAAGGCTCTGCTTTTGGCCGACAGATAGCGATTTTCCGGATAGACCACATGGATGGTGCGCACTGGAAAGTTGATTTCGGGCAGAATATGGACCAGCTTACCGGAATCTAGGTGTTCCCGAATCATATAGATGGGCAGGGCGGCGATGCCCATACCATTGAGCGTGGCTTCACAGAGTGTGTCCAAGTCATTTACCGTAAAGCGCCGGTCCTTGTTGGTCAGGCCGGCTTCCTTAATAAAGCGCTTGATCCAGCGCGGTTCGGCGAAATCGATGCCCGACACCATCAAAATAAAGTGATTAACCAATTCATTCAAAGCCTCTGGCTTGCCTTGCTTGGCCAGGTATTCCTTGGACGCGGCCAAGATAACCTTCTGCCGGGCCACTGGCCGGGCCACCAGTCTGCTGTCTTGCAGCGAGCCCAAATGAATGCCCAGATCGATGCCCTCGCGCACCAGGTCCAAGCCTTTGTCGGCCAAGGTAAGGTCAAAGTTCACATTCGGATACTGGATGAGGAACTGAGCAAAGATTTTCATCAGCATCGATCGGCCGAAGGTCGGGGTAGCGGAAATCTTGAGTGTGCCGCGCGGGCTGGTTTCAAGATCCTTGACCATATGTTCGGCCTCTTCCAAATCCTCGAGCAGGCGGCTGCAGCGATTAAAAAACAGCTGGCCGGCCTC
>JGI20154J14316_10000894_pt1 | contig 26799 bp, 24 predicted proteins | sample COG_04_FD_14316 | JGI IMG/M metagenome (IMG submission 14316)
TGAGAATATAAATCGGCGTTCCGCCAAGTGCGTTCATAAATAATCCTTAGTTTTATTGGTTCTTGTGAAAGTCTGCTTTAAGCACAGCTCTTTATTTCCCAAGCTCTTTATTTTCCAAACTCTGCTGCCATCTCCTGAGCGCGGTTGCGTGCTGCCTGCATCGCCTGGCGAAAAGTATCTTCTATATCCAGTGATTGGAACTTTGCAATCGCCGCTCTGGTGGTGCCACCAGGTGATGACACCTGTAGGCGCAAATCTGTGGCGTTGTGTTCGCTGGTGCTGGCCATCTGTGCTGCGCCTAGTGCTGTCTGTATGGTCAGGTCTCGGGCTACCTGCTCGGACAGGCCCAGCTCTTGACCCACTTTCTGCATAGCTTCCATCATTAGAAAGAAGTAGGCCGGTCCACTTCCGGATACTGCAGTCACTGCATCGATCTTGGCCTCATTATCAACCCAGCAAGAAATGCCCACGGCGTTGAAGATGGCCTCGATGGAAGCCTTTTGCTCATTATCCACCAGCTCATTGGCAAATAGACCAGCAGCGCCACAGCGTACCATTGAGGGTGTGTTGGGCATCACTCTGACTATAGCGCGGTCTGCGCCGAGCCATTCTTGAAGGTTGCTCAGTTGGATGCCAGCAGCCACAGAGACGACCACTGCGCTAGGATTGATTGAGCTGACCAGCTCGGTAATCACCGCACCCATAACCTGAGGTTTCACCGCCATTACCACTATGTCAGCACCGGCCACTGCGGCGTGATTGTCGCTGGTTGTAGCAATGCCGTAGGTTTGATTAAGGCGCTGACATTTTTCTGCGCCGCGGTTGCCGACACAAATTTGCTCCGGCTGAAAACCGTTGGCCAACATGCCGCCAATAATGCTCGAGGCCATATTGCCGCCGCCAATAAATGCGATCTTACTCATTGCTGTTGCTCCCTTTTACCAAATATATCAGTACCCACGCGAACCATTGTGGATCCCTGTGAAATAGCTGCCTCTAGATCCCCAGACATACCCATGGAGAGGGTATCCAGTTTCTCTGAATTGTCCAGTGACTGATTGATCTGACGGCGCAGTTCAGCGAGTTTTTGAAACGCCAGCTGCTGCTCTTGAAAACTGTTTTCTGCTCGGGGAATAGCCATCAGCCCACGCAGCCGTATATTGGGCAGCTGGGCAATCTGCAGAGCTATGGGCAGCAAGCCGTCGGCGGCAAAGCCGGACTTGCTCGGCTCATTGTCTATATTCACCTGCAGGCAGATATTGAGTGGCCCCAATGATTCTGGACGCTGGTCACTGAGGCGGGTGGCGATCTTTAGGCGATCGACACTGTGCACCCAGCTAAAATTTTCCGCAGCGTTGCGCGTTTTATTGGATTGCAGTGGGCCAATAAAATGCCAGCACAGGTTTTCGCCCTCTAACTCGACAATTTTCTCCAGGGCCTCCTGGAGATAATTCTCGGCAAAGTGGGTCAGGCCGGCGGCCATAGCTTGACGAATATGTTCGACGCTGCGGGTCTTACTCACCACCAATAAAAGTATCTCGCTGGGATCACGCCCGTTCTTAGCTGCACTCTGATCTATACGTTTGCTTACATCGACAATGTTATTTTCAATCTTTGACATATACTTATCAGGTTGTTGAGAGTTTATTAAAATTTTAATAAAAGTTTAGGGACAGTTTAACGGACCATTTATTGCCGCAAGGATTAAGCGAGAAAAACATGGATATAACGGAGTTATTGGCCTTCAGTGCCAAAGAGGGCGCCTCAGATTTACATATTTCCGCAGGATTGCCACCGATTATTAGAATAGATGGCGATGTTCGGCGGATTAACCTTCCGCCCATGGAACACCGTCAAGTCCACAGTTTGATCTACGAAATAATGAATGACAAGCAGAGAAGGGATTATGAGGAGTTTCTGGAGACAGATTTCTCTTTTGATGTGCCTGGAATCGCTCGCTTTCGTGTCAATGTGTTCTATCAAAATCGCGGTGCCGCAGCGGTATTTCGAACCATTCCCTCCAATGTGCTGACCCTCGAACAGCTGGGTATGGGGGATATCTTTAAAAAGCTTGCCCTGATGCCGAGGGGATTGGTTCTAGTTACAGGCCCCACGGGTTCGGGTAAGTCCACCACTCTGGCGGCGATGGTGGATTACGTTAACGATAATCGCTACGACCATATTTTGACCATCGAAGATCCCATAGAATTTGTTCATCAAAGCAAAAAGTGCCTAGTCAATCAGCGCGAGGTGCATCGTGATACGCATGGGTTTACCGAAGCTCTGCGCTCCGCACTGCGTGAAGACCCGGATGTTATCTTGGTCGGTGAGCTGCGCGATCTGGAGACTATTAGGCTGGCACTGACCGCCGCCGAAACCGGTCACCTAGTATTTGGTACCTTGCACACAACTTCGGCGGCCAAGACCATCGACCGAGTGGTGGACGCCTTCCCCGGTGGCGAAAAGCCCATGATTCGCTCCATGCTCTCGGAATCCCTGCAGGCGGTTATCTCTCAGACATTGTTGAAAAAGATCGGCGGCGGCCGTGTGGCGGCCCATGAAATCATGATTGGCACACCGGCAATCCGCAATCTGATTCGTGAGGACAAAGTGGCGCAGATGTATTCCTCGATTCAAACCGGCGGTGCTCTGGGCATGCAAACTCTGGATCAGTGCTTACAAAATCTCGTTGGCCAGCGCCTGATCAGTGCCGACGTGGCCCGTGAGAAAGCCAAAATGCCAGAAAGTTTTTAAGGAGAAAAACCATGTCAGCCCAGACCTTTGAAAATCTGGTGAACTATATGGCCAAGAAAAAGGCCTCGGATCTGTTTATTACCGTCGGCTTGCCGCCTTGCCTTAAGCTCAATGGCTCAGTGATGCCAGTGAGTAAAAATAAGCTCTCTCAGGCAGATTGTGAGGAGTTTGTTCTCGGTACTATGAACGCCGAGCAGAAAATAGAATTCAAAAAAAACAAAGAACTCAACTTTGCCGTAGTCAGTGAAAGCGCCGGCCGCTTTAGAGCCAGTGCTTTTTATCAGCGCGGTGAAATTGGTATGGTGCTGCGACGTATTGAAACTGAAATTCCCTCTCCCGAATCACTCTTGCTACCGCCAATTTTAAAAGAGCTGGTAATGAACAAACGCGGCATTGTTATTTTTGTTGGCGCCACTGGCACAGGTAAATCCACATCCCTGGCGGCCCTTATCGGCCACCGCAATAAAAATAGTCGCGGCCATATAGTCTCTATTGAAGATCCCATTGAATTTGTCCATGAGCATCAGGGCTGCATCATCACCCAGCGGGAAGTGGGAGTGGATACAGAGTCCTTTGATGTGGCGCTGAAGAACACCTTGCGCCAGGCGCCGGACGTTATATTGATCGGTGAGATTCGCACTCCAGAGACTATGCAGCACGCCATTACCTTTGCCGAGACCGGTCACTTAGTGCTGGCCACCCTCCATGCTAACAACGCCAACCAGGCCCTAGATCGTATCAGCCATTTCTTCCCTGCAGATCGTCATGATCAGATGTGGATGGATCTATCCCTGAATATGCGTGGTATTGTCGCCCAGCAGTTGGTGCCCACTATAGAAGGCAAGGGCCGTCGCGCGGCGATTGAGATTTTGCTCAATACACCATTGGTGGCTGATGTTATTCGCAAGGGAGAGGTGCATAAACTAAAGGAGATTATGAGTAATTCCACAGAGCATGGTATGCAGACGTTTGATCAGGCGCTCTATGAATTATATGTTGAAGAGCAAATCAGTTATGAAAATGCCATTGCTCATGCGGATTCGAAAAATGACCTGCGCCTGATGATTAAGATGCAGTCTGAAAACTATGTGGAACAGCTCGGGGCCAGTGCCGATGATCTGTCGATTGAGGAAGGTGATGCCAATAAACTGCGCTGGTAGTCTGTCTTTGGCTAGGGGCTTTTTGCAGGCGCTAAGGGCTTTTTTATAGGCGCTAAAGGCTTTTTTTAGAAGGGCTAAGGGCTTTTTCTACAAGGGCTAAGGGCTTTCTATTATGGCGCGGTACCGATCGATGGCGCATCCAGCCAGCTCTGCAGAATAAGCGACGCAGCAATATGGTCAATCTTGGTCAGATCCTGAGTGCCCTGATCACGGCCTATAGACTTGGCTTCGCGACTGGTCAGGCGCTCATCGACCATTTCCACTTCAACCGCAAAACGACCTTGCAGGCGACGGGCAAATTTGCGCGCTCGATTGCTGAGGTCGCTTTCGCTGTCGTCCATATTTAACGGCAGCCCAACTACTACTAGATCCGGGCTCCATTCTTTTAACAGCTTTTCTACCTGATCCCACTTTGGGATGCCGTCCACAGCCTTGAGTATGGTTAGACCAGTAGCTGAGGAGGTTAGGGTTTGCCCGCTGGCAACACCGATCTGCTTGAGGCCGAAGTCAAAGCCGAGCAGTCTTTTGTGTTGGGTGGCTTCAGGCATGACCGGCCTGATGGGAAAGCATGCGCAGATCTAGGCCAATGCTTAAAGCCGCAGCTGAAGCCCGTTTAGCGCAGTCTGTTTTAAAGATAATCTCGGCTTCTGCGGGGATTGTTAACCAGCTATTTTCACCCAGTTCTCGCTCTAGCTGCCCGGCTTCCCAGCTTGAGTAGCCGAGAGTAACCAGAGAGTCTTTGGGACCTTTGCCCAGGGCCATATCTGTGAGTATGTCCTTGGATGCGGTAAGACAAACCTGATCGGAGATCATCAGCGTCGACTCCCAGTGCTGATCGCAATTGTCATGCAGGATAAAGCCACGATCCCGCTGCACTGGACCACCATCAAATAGCAGCGGCCGCCCGCACTCGTCTTGGTAGTCGAGTTTTAGTTGATCAAATATAGCCTTCACTGGAATATCCATCTGCTGATTGATAATCAGTCCCATGGCGCCATCTGAATTGTGCTCGCAGATATACACCACGGAATCTGAAAAGGTCGGATCTTCGAGGCCTGGCATGGCCAGCAAGAAGTGATTTTTTAGGCTATTAATTTTTTTAGGTTTCAATGTCTTCATGAACAGCAATATGGAGTCTTATTAACTCAAACTCAAGCGCTGAGGCAGATTAGTTTGTTGTTAGTACATTGTTTGACTGATATTGCCAGGTGCGAATAATATGAATTTCGTCACGATTGCGCAGCTCTTTGGGGAAGGTTTTAAAGGGCGAAGCCAGTTGAACTGATCTTACAGCGGCTTGATCAAGCAGTCGCGACCCCGAGCCTTTTGAGACCTCAATGCGTTTGATACGTCCATCGGCGAGCAGCACCACAATCAATTGCACCTGACCAAAAATACCTTGAGAGCGAGCCTCTTTGGGGTAATTTACGTTTCCGACCTGCTCTACTTTTTCTTCGAAGTAATGCATGTAGGCTGCGGCATCTGCGGACTTAGCTGATACCGAGGTCATGCGCAGCACCCGAGGGATTTTGTTGTATGCCTGCTTTAACCGATCAAGCTCTGTTTGCATGACATCTCTATTTGACTGTTCTTGGAGCTTGTTGGCTTTGGCGATGCTCTCAGAGCTCAATACTGCCTTCCCTGCGGAATCTGAATACTGCCGCTCAACTGCCGGCTGCTGTTGATCTTGGAGCTGCAGCATTTTCTGCTGGTCATCATTTCCCAGCTGATCAGCCTGAGCGATAAAGTCTGCTTGATCTGGCGCCTCATCGCTGGGCTCATGCGCAAGGGTAATATCCATGGATGGGCTAGGGGGTGAGCCTGCTGGCATGGCGAAGCTCAAACCGATTAATAGCAGTACGTGAGCCACTAGGGCCAGAGAGAATGTTTTGCGCAGGCGCTGCTCACTGGTATTCCAGACTCCGTCAGTCAGGCTATTCATTCCAGGCTATCCATTACAGGCTACCCAGCAGCAAAGCCCTCTATCTAAAAAGCTATACATAACTAGTGATCTTGCTGATCCAGTCTTGCGCTTATTGCTTTTATCAGGCGCTCGCCAATCTGAGTGCCTTCAGCATTATCAATCTCGCGAATACAGGTTGGGCTGGTGACATTAATTTCGGTGAGATAGTCGCCAATCACATCGAGACCGACAAAAATCAGTCCACGTTCCTTTAATGTTGGCGCAACCTGCTGGGCTATCCACAGATCTCGCTCACTGAGGGGCTGCACAACACCGCGACCACCGGCGGCAAGATTACCGCGAAAATCACTGCCCGTGGGTATGCGTGCCAGACAGAAGGGAATGATCTCACCATCGACTATCAGTATGCGCTTATCCCCCTGAGTGATTTGAGGCATAAATTTCTGCGCCATAATCGTTTCAGTACCATATTGGGTCACCGTCTCGAGAATCACATTGAGATTTTGATCGCCCTCTTTGACGCGGAAAATCGAGGTGCCCCCCATGCCGTCAAGTGGCTTGTAGACTACGTCCTGATGTTCGGCTAAAAAGTCTTTCAGCCGCTCTTGATCGCGGCTGACCAATAGAGGTGGAATGCACTGGGGAAATTCTGTGGCAAAGACTTTCTCGTTGCAGTCGCGCAGGCTTTGGGGCTTGTTGATCACCAGTGAGCCGCGCCGTTCCGCCGCTTCGAGGATATAGGTGGAATAGATAAATTCACTATCGAATGGCGGATCTTTGCGCATCAACAAGACATCCATCTCTTCAAGAGCGGCATCTCTATTTTCGCCCAGCTCGAACCATTTGGAGGCGTCATTGAAAACCTTTAGGGGACGCAACTGAGCCTTGGGCCCAGTGTTATCTATATAGAGGTCAGACTGCTCCATATAAAAGAGATCAAACCCCTGGGTCTGAGCCGCCAGCAAGATTGCTAGGGTTGAATCTTTGTAAAAAGAAATGGACTGAATGGGGTCCATAATGACGCCGAGGGAAGTGCCCATAAAATGACAGCCTTAGGTTGATATTTGCGCTATAACTAAGTGTGGCAACTGATATGGCCGATGCCCTGAAAAATTCTGTGACCTATAAATCAATTATTCTACAAAATTTAGAGGCTTGTGGATTATATATTACAAGTGTGTTTAAAATTCCATAACTTAAGTGAAGTTGGCAGTACTTAAGGCGTTAAGTGGTTTTACAATGGTGAAAATATGGATGTTCAGGGCCTTAAAGTGCTCGTCATAGATGACAGTAATACAATAAGACGCACCGCGGAAACCTTGCTGGCAAAAGCTGGCTGTGATGTTTCAACAGCGTCAGACGGTTTCGATTCCCTGTCGAAAATCGTTGATATCAAGCCAGATGTCATTTTTATCGACATCATGATGCCGCGTCTCGACGGCTATCAAACCTGCGCACTGATCAAAAACAATCCCGATTATAAATCTACTCCAGTGATTATGCTGTCGAGCAAAGACGGTCTTTTTGACAAGGCCAAAGGCCGTATAGTCGGCGCTGACGACTATCTGACCAAGCCTTTTGGTCGCGCAGAATTACTCGATGTATTAGAAAAACATACCCAAACTAACTAAAGGATCTAGAGGTTTATCAAATGGCAAAAATATTGATTGTGGATGACTCTCCCACGGAAACATACAAGTTGGCCAATATTCTTGAGCGCAATGGATTTTCTGTGATCTCTGCAGATTCTGGTGAGCAGGGGCTTAATCTGGCGCGAGATGAGCAGCCAGATGTGGTTTTGATGGATATAGTCATGCCTGGATTAAATGGTTTTCAGGCAACTCGACAGCTTAGTCGTGGCAAGGAGACCCAGCATATCCCAGTTATTATAGTAACTGCCAAAAATCAGCAGGCGGATCAAGTCTGGGGTGAGCGCCAGGGTGCCAAGGCCTATCTCGTCAAGCCGATAGATGAGAACCAGCTAGTGTCTGCAATCACTAACGTCCTAAATTAGGACCTTGCCCTGTGTCTAAAGTAAAACAACTGTTTTCAGCCATAAGCAGTGTCGCCAGTCGGTTCAGCGAGTCGGTCTATGGTCTGCCCGCGCAAAAACAGATCGTTGAGGCGCGCAAGTTAATCGCCTTTAGTCTGTTGGGCCATAACTACCTGATTCCGTTAAATGAGGTGAGTGAGATACTTGAGCTCCCCGAGTCGACAAAATTACCCCGCGTAAAATCATGGGTCACAGGTCTGGCGAATGTAAGGGGCCGCCTACTCCCGATTATTGACCTAGCTGCATTTCTCGGTGGTAGCTTAACCAGCGCGGTGCGGGATCGGCGCGTGTTGGTGCTGGATATTAATAATGTCTATGTGGGAGTGGCGGTGGATGCGGTGCAGGGAATTAAATCCCTTCCTATGAATCAGCATAAACCAACACCTAGTCAGTGCCCAATGGCCAGCTTTACCGACGGAGTCTTTGTCGAGGAAGAGCAATCACTGACGATTTTTTGTGCCCGTAAACTGATTGAGGACGATCAGTTTATGAGTGTCGCTATTTAGGATTTTAAAATTGCGACATATGCATTGTGTAACTTGCAAGAGTAACTGCAATACGGAATAAACATGGAGGATTATATGACTACAACTACTGGCAAAGGATCGCTTTTTCGCAGCTTAATTATCGCACTGGGAATTATCTGTATAGGTATCGCGGCATATAGCATTATTGAAGTTAACCGGCAGGCAAAAAACGATCAAACCAACATCCAAAGTATCGCCAATCTGCGCATTAAAGCGCTGCGAATTACCAAGCTAGCTGACGATGCTGGAGCGGCGCGAGAGGAGGCGTTTGATTCTCTAACTGGCTTGACCACTGAGATGGAGCGCGGCTGGAAAACATTGCAGCAACGCCTCAAAAAACAGGGTGAAATTTCACCCACGCAAATTAAATTTGTCGCCGACAGTTGGGGCAAGGTGCAAGAGGAATTAAATCAGTTAGCTGATAGTCGTGAGACGGTTATCTTTGTTTCTACTGTTGCACGAAAGCTCAATGAAACCCTACCCCAGGTACAGGATAACGCCGGTCAGGTTGTAGACGCTCTCATCGCCCAGTCTGCCCCTGCTGGGCAGATAGCGATTGCTCAGGAACAGCTCTGGTTGATTGAGCGCATTGGTCGCAATATCGATAAGATGATCCTCGCTAGCGGGGATGCAAACGTGGCGGCTGATCAGTTTAAAGGGGATTCCAATGTGTTTCGTGACACTCTGGATTCAATGAAAAATGGCAACTTTATTCTCGGCATAACCAAGGTGACCAACAAGGAAGCCCTGGCAAGTATTGAGCAAATTCAGCAATCATTTGATGTGGTCGCCAACGATATTGACCGGATCTATAACTCGGCTAATGACCTCTCCACCGCACGCCAGTCTGCGGAAGCGCTGCTAGCGGATGTGCCAGTGCTGCTAACGCAACTCGACAATCTAGATAACACTGTGGCGGATCTCGCCGATTCGGAGCAGCGACTTTTCAATGATTTGACGAGTCTATCGGCTATCGCCGGATTCTTTACTGCTCTGGTAATTTTAGGTTTTATTAATTTTAGAGCCACCCGTCGCAATCTGATCGAATCTGAGCAGACTAAAGATAAAAACCAGCAGGCGATTTTACAATTATTGGATGATATCTCGGATCTGGCAGACGGTGATTTGACTGCGGAAGCCACGGTGACAGCAGACTTTACAGGGACTATTGCCGACTCGATTAATTTCGCTATCGGCGAGCTCAGAAGTCTGGTGGAAAATGTTGCTAGCTCCTCGGCAAAGCTAACCGGATCTGCCGATGCGACCCGCGCAACATCACTGCAGCTGGCAGAAAGCGCCGAACATCAGGCTCAAGAAATTGCCGGTGTATCAGCGGCAATTAATGAAATGGCCATCACTATTGATCAGGTCTCATCCAACTCTGCAGAGTCAGCGGCGGTTGCGGAACGATCTGTATCCATCGCTAAAAATGGTTCTCAGGTTGTACGCAATACTATTGAGGGTATGGATACGATTCGCGAGCAGATCCAAGACACCTCGAAGCGGATTAAACGCCTGGGTGAAAGCTCCCAAGAAATTGGCGATATAGTTTCGCTGATTAATGAGATTGCAGAACAGACCAATATTCTCGCTCTAAACGCGGCGATTCAGGCAGCTATGGCTGGTGAAGCCGGTCGCGGTTTTGCGGTTGTAGCCGATGAGGTGCAGCGGCTTGCTGAGCGCTCGGCCACAGCCACCAAGCAGATCGCCGGATTGGTAAAAACCATTCAGAACGATACCAATGAGGCAGTAAGCTCCATGGAGCAGACCACCGCCGAAGTGGTTAAAGGTGCTGAGCTGGCCCACAGTGCGGGTATAGCCCTGGAAGAAATTGAAACTGTATCAACCAATCTGGCAGAGTTGATTCAGGATATCTCAGAAGCGGCAAAACATCAGGCCACCACCTCTGCGCATATTTCCAATACTATGAATGTAATACAAGAAATCACCTCACAAACTCTATCTGGCACCAATGATACTGCTACATCTATTGGGGAGCTGGCAGAGATGGCTGTGGAAATGAAGCACTCAGTAAGTGGATTTATTCTTCCCGATACAAGTAAAGATGAAGCCCCTAATGAGCAACAGAATATAGCTTCCGAAGCCGAAAAAGAGCTCGATGATGATCAGCTGGGAGCCATGTTTGCCGTCGCCACTGACACCGAATCCGATCAAGCTGAGGCAGTGAATGGGGAGTCCATTGCCAGCACTGATGACGATCGCCTGAACCTTGATTTTGTTGCCAATGCCGATATTGACCAGCACTTCAATGAAGATATTGAGGTCGATGCCGAAGACCCCGAGGAGCTTTTACATCTAGAGGAGTTTGAGGCTGAAATCGAAGCCATGCTTAGCGACGAGGAGAGTAAAAAGACGTAGACCAATAGTCGACTAAATAGGGCTTATTAGGTGGCCATCAAAGCAGGGCAGGCGCTCCTTGAGAGTAGTGAATTCGGATATTTCGATATCTGGAAGACTGCTATCGAAGAGCGCACAGGTGTGCAGATTACCGCTGATCGTGAGCACGCCTTAGGGCTCTTGCTCAACCGAAGAATGCGCGAATTAAATCTTCTCGATGTTGACGAATATCTAACCCAAGCTCTGGATGTCACTAGAGGCGCCGAGGAGTGGAGTGGACTGGTCGATAGATTGCTGGTTAAGGAGACAAGCTTCTTTCGACATGGTCCCTCATTTGATTATGTTGCCCAGTGGGTTAAAGAGACCATTACTAACCCTGACTTTGTCGGTCCGCTGTGGGTCTGGAGTCTCGGTTGTTCAACTGGCGAGGAGGCCTACTCACTGGCGATAACTGTTGACCGAGCTATGCGTCAAGTAGGATCTGTAAAGGGCTTTGGCATTATCGGCACTGACATCAGCAATGAGGCGATCTTTCAAGCCCGGCGCGGTATCTATCGCGGAGCAAAAATGAATGCGGTTGATGAGTCTACAAGAGCGGATTATTTCGACCAAGTCGGAGCGCAGCTATGGCGAGTAAAAGCGGATTTAAGGCGCCGAGTCTGTTTTTTGACGAGCAATATACTGGCCGACAAATCCCCTTTAATAGGACGCAAAATACATCTTATTTATTGTCAGAACATGTTGATATATTTTCGCCGCTGGAAGCGCCGGGAACTGGTTAATCAATTAACCGATCATTTGGATAATCGCGGTTGCCTTATGTTGGGACTAGGCGAATTGGCAAATTGGATGCCCGAGGGATTTGCGCGAGTTGCGCCGCGCGTTGTTCAGGCATACACAAAAGTTAAGACCGTTGAACAGGGAGAAGCTCTATGAGCGAGGTTCAAATAAAAAGAATCAAAACATTCACCGGGCTTGAATGGCTAGTAGGAGAAATTGAAAGTAGTCTGGATGCAGCCTTTAGTGAGTTGGAAGCGTTCACTCAGAACAATAGCGATGAAACAAAAATACGTTTTTGTTTGGGCCACCTGCATCAAATAACCGGTCCATTTAAAATCCTAGAATATGAGGGATGCATTTTTTTAGTTGAAGAAATGGAGGCTTTAACTCAGGCCATTATTGACAAAAAAGTTTCCAATATTAATGAAGCCTGTGAAATTTTAGTTCAGGCGATTGTCAAACTACCAATCTACCTTCGGCAGATATTATCGAATCGTGAAGACCGTCCTGAGACGTTAATTCTATTATTAAATGACTTGCGCGCAGCCCAAGGACACTCCTTAGTTTCTGAGGGAGGTTTATTTTCACCAGATATATCCAAGTATAAAAATCAATCGGAAAATCAGCTCGCCGTCGATCCCAACTCCGCAACCAGCGATATGATAAAACGCCTGCGTCAGGTCTATCAGTTGTCCCTAATCAAAGTAATAAAAGACCAGGATAAAGCGGCTAACTATTCCAATCTCGCGAAAGTATTACAGCGAATGGTGGAGCTTTCAAAAGGTACCTGGAGAGAAAATCTCTGGTCTGTATCCGGTGAAACCATTAAGTTAGTGGCTTCTGGTGAAATCAAATTTAGCCTCGCACTGAAAAAGCTTTTTCGAACTCTGGATACCCAGCTAAAACTCCAGGCCAAAGAAGTTATGCTTGGTGAATACAGTGCTCCCGAGTGCGGGCTATTTAAGAACCTGCTTTATTATCTTACGACCATTCAGCCCACTACTCAGGTATTAGAGTCTATCTGGGAAACATATAGTCTCGCTGAGGCTTTCCCCACTGGAACTCTCAATCCCGATCATGGACGCTTGGTGCCGCAGCACGATCCATTGGTTGTGCGCTCTCTAGTTGTATCGATTCAGGCTGAATTGGCTACCGTGCGCTCTGCCCTGGAGAGGTTTTCAATCGAGGGCGGACTCTCTGCTGACGAAGTTAGAGAGGCTCTACCGGTACTCGCGAACATGGCCGACACTCTTGCTCTGGTGGGTCAGGGAAAGCTGCGTGATGCCACGACCAATGTCGACACTAGATTACAGCAAATGTTTTCTCTGGAAGCCTCGGGAATCGACGATCAGGATATTACCAATGCAGTTCACAGTCTCGCCGAAATAGAATTAGCCTTAAATACTTGGGCTGCCAGTCCCGACAAATTTTCAGGCACAGTAGACTTGGATAGCCAACAGAATCAATTTGAATTCGACAGCGCCAGTAAGGTGCTTTTAGTCGAGTCGCGCACGGGTATCGAACGTATCAAAGAAGCGGTTGTTGCGTTTATAAATTCCCAGTGGGATTTGCAGCTACTCTGCCATGTACCAGAGATGTTTCATCAGCTGCAAGGGGCTCTGCAAATTATAGGATTGGCTCGTGCGGCATCGGTGGTGGCTGGCTGTGCAAGCTATGTTGAAAAGCTTATTGCAGCAGATAGCCGCCAAGTGGAATGGCATGCTCTAGACACCTTCGCCGATGCAATTACCATTGTTGAATACTATCTCGAACAATTTCCCGCTGACAATAACGTCAAACAAGATGAGGTTTTGGTTGCGGCAGAAGCAAGTATTTTCTCTCTGCTAGAGGGAGCGCAAGCAGGGCAGCAACCTTTGCAGAAAACGGCGACCGACTATACCGATTTACATGCTGAGCCCGAGGAAATTATTCAAGAAATGGTTCTTTTAGAGGAGCAGCAGGAACCGATTGTCAGTTTCCCTCAAGAGCAAAAGTCGGAGCCAAAGGCTGAGGGCTCTTTGCAGGCTGAGGGCTCTCTAAAAGCTGAGAGCTCTTCACAGACTAAAGCAGTCCCCGCGGATCAGGATGATGAATATATTGTTGATCCAGAAATAATCGAAATCTTTGTCGAAGAGGCGGATGAGGTTCTCGAAACTTTAACTGCGTTATCACCCCAGTGGAAAAACCAGCCTCAAAACGAGGAGTTTGTCGCGACTGCCCGGCGTTCCTTCCATACTCTAAAAGGAAGTGGACGCATGGTTGGCGCCATGGCGATCGGAGACCTAGCCTGGTCCATTGAAGAGCTGTTGAATGGCGTCACCAACGGGTGTTTAAAGTGTACTGAGATGATGGTTGATCTGTCAGATATGGCGGTGGAATCAATTACAGGAATGATTCTCACCTTTGCTGCCAATCAGCCAGATGACGACCCAGAAAATCGCATTGCCGCTATTGTTGAGGCGGCGCGATGTCTGGCCAATGATGAAACTATGAGCCCACGAGCGGCCGAATTATTCAGTTTGGAGGTCATTTCTGAGGTTGAGCCGGAACAAGAAAAAGCGGTAGTTGAGCCATTTGAAATTGACAGTTTTTCTGTTGAAGAGCTCGAAGACCCAAATACAACGCTGAATGATTTAAGTGAGCTAAGTAGTTCTGATATTACTGAGACCGAGGCGTTAGAACTTAATAGCGAGTCAGAGGTTGATCGGCAGCAGGATTCAATTGACGACCAAATAGAGGCTCAAGAGCTTGGTGATGAAGAAGAGCACGAAGCGATACTCTTGGAGATGTTCGTCAATGAAGCTCAGGGCCATTTAAAAGCGATTGATGATTTTGTCTTGCAAACCCGCAGTTCAGCGCCACTTTATAGGGCTCCCTCTCTAGCACTTCAGCGAGCCCTGCACACCTTAAAAGGGACTGCAGAAATGGCCGACTTCTCAGAGCTGAGTGAGCTGGTTGCGCCCCTTGAAGAGTTTATTAAAGAGTTGCATCACCACCAGATTTGTCTCGATGAAGACATAGTTCACTTAGTTGAAGATGCGGCAGGCTTTTTCCGCGCCATTCTTGCGCGCATGTCAGGCGGCGAATTAATCGAACTGTCAGGACTGTCGCTGTTCCGTGCGCGGCTGTCAGAGTTGCGTGAAAAAGCCGTCGGTCATCTATTGCGTGGTGCGAACAACGATAGTGACGGCAAGGACTTTGCCGCAGTCAAACGGCTTATGGCGGAAGGTCTTTTGGCGTTACAAAATTATCCTGCACTGTACGATTATCTTCAGCATCAAACCGCACCCCCGAGAGTCATTTTCAATGAGCTGCAGGCCGATTTAAAAGCCATCCAGGAACAGCTTGTGGATGCGGATATAGCACCTATTTTAGAGCTTTCTGGACTGATGGCGCCGATTTATAGCCTACTTCTGGAAATAGGTTCTGTACCTAATCAGGCTGTTATAGATAGATTAAAAGCGAGCCATGAAGATCTACTGAATCTCTTTGATATGCTCGCAGCGGATCAGGATTTAAGCTCAATATCCGATAGGGATAAAAAGCGCCTAGAGGATATACAAGAACAGCTTACTGCCCAGTTAGCAGAAAAGGCCGAGCTAGTTAAGATCTCTGAAGATCAAGCCCTGGCGCCAAGTACCGAGGAAGAACCTCCAGAGATGCCTCCAGTTAACGAGCAGTCAGAGGACAATCAGCCATTAGTAGCGGATAAGTCTGAGCTAATACTGCCGGAAGAAAATATTGACGAACCATTGATGGATTTAGATGGCAGCGATAAGAACGTCGACAATGCAGACACAGATGCACCAATAATATCGCCTGCCGCCGCTGCCCCTAGGTCATTACCATTGGTCGATATAGAGCTAGACAATGAAATTGTTGGCGTCTTTGTGGAAGAAGCGGATGATATTGTCAGCCATATTGAAGAGTTAGTAATGGCCTGGCGATCCAGTCCCAAAGAGATTGAGCTGGCTGACAGACTTAAGCGTGATTTGCATACCTTAAAAGGCGGCGCGCGCATGGCGGGATTCAATGGGCTGGGAGATCGAGCCCATGCCATTGAGTCCCTGATTGACGAGACTAAAGATTATAACAAGCGCTTTTTTAAGAGGATTATTTCTCAGCAGGAAATGCTGGTCAGCATCTACGATATTGTTCGGCAGATGGCCCGGGGTGGCGATATCAATGAGCTGCGTCAACAGCTGGTCGATTTTGAGCAAAGCGATCTGACGGATAAAAATACCGCTGCTGGTGATCAGGCCGAGAGTAACAATCAGGATAGTTTCGACTCTGCCGCTGACTTTATGAAATCTCTGGCTATCCCGGAGGCGGGCAAGTCCGGGCACACCATGCAGACACCGCCGAGTTCCTCCGGCGCCAAAAGCAAGCCTGCACTTGACCAAAATACTATTCAAGGGGAAATCAAAGAGGTTGTTCGAATTGGCGCCGAGGTGCTGGATACACTGGTTAATCTGTCTGGCGAAAATATTATTTTCCGCGGCCGAGTTGAAGAGCAGCTCAGTGAGTTCACTCAGTTTCTCGATGAAATGGATGCCACAGTGGAGCGTCTTCAGGGGCAGGTCCGACGTCTTGGTACTGAAACCGAAGCGCAGATTGATTACCGTCGTGAGCAGATTGAAGCTTCCGGTGAGGCGGATAATTTTGATCCATTAGAGATGGATCGCTACTCCCACTTACAGCAGTTGACCGGTTCGTTGATGGAGTCCGCATCGGATTTACATGATCTCAAAGAGACATTGAACGAAAAATTAATTGGCACGGAAACGCTACTTTTACATCAATCACGAATCAATACTGATCTGCAAGAAGGCTTAATGAAAACTCGCATGGTGCCCTTCGCCAGAATTGTTCCGCGACTGCGCCGTATTGTTCGGCAGGTGGGCATAGAGCTGGGCAAAAAGGTCGAATTGCGCATGGACAATATTCAGGGAGAGATGGACAGATCTGTTCTCGATCGAATGGTTGCACCCCTGGAACATATGATTCGCAACTCCGTGGATCATGGTATAGAAAATGAAGCCGAGCGCTTAAAAGCGGGCAAGCCGGCCAGTGGCAGTATTGTTATCACCACTTACCGACAGGGCGGCGATATAGTTATCCATCTGGCTGATGATGGTCGCGGTTTGGATGTGGAAAAGATTCGTCGCCGCGCTCTGGAGAAAGATTTGATAGTTGAGGATGCGGCGCTATCAGCCTATGAAATTGCTCAGTTTATTTTTCATCCCGGCTTTACCACATCCGACTCAGTGAGCCAGATATCTGGCCGTGGTGTCGGGCTCGATGTGGTCAACAGTGAAGTGCGCCAATGCGGTGGTCGAGTGGATATCGAAACCTCGGCGGGGTTTGGTACTCAGTTCACCATAGTGCTGCCCTTTACCTTATCGGTTAACCGCGCATTGATGATTAATGTCACTGGCGATCATTACGGTTTGTCTCTCAACTCAATTGATGGCGTCCACTTTATGCCCCGCAGTGCGGTGGAAGAAGCTATGACCAATGGCAGTGTGATTAACTATGCCGGTGTCGACTATGAACTCTGTTATCTGGGAACTTTACTCAACCCGGAGATAGTAAAGCGCCCAGACAGTCTCGATGAGGATGCTGCCCTGGTGCTGTTTCATTCCGATAACCGACGCTTTGCCGTCCAGGTCGATGAAATTATTGGCACCAAAGAGATTGTTGTGAAGACCATTGGGTCTCAGTTTTCCAGTGTTCCAGGATTGGGCGGCGCGACCATTTTGAGTGATGGTCAGGTGGTCGTGATTATTGATCTCAATGAATTGGCGCGAGTTTCCATTGTCGACCTACCGCGTATTGGCCAGGGCGATGAGAGAGGTCTTGAACATGATTCGCGCTCAAACAATGAGGTTTCAACCAGTATATTGGTGGTGGATGATTCGGTTACGGTACGAAAAGTTACCAGCCGTATTTTGCGACGCCAAGGCTATAGAGTACTGACCGCGAAAGACGGTATTGAAGCCTTAAAGACAATGCAAGACGAGATCCCCGCCGTAATCCTGCTGGATATTGAGATGCCGCGAATGGATGGTTTTGAGGTGGCTACTCGGGTTCGTGCCAGCGATGAGTTACGCAATATCCCAATTATTATGATCACCTCGCGAACCGGTGATAAGCATCGAAACCGGGCTATAGAGCTGGGTGTCGATCACTATATGGGTAAGCCCTATCAAGAGGAGCACTTGTTAGAGACATTGGACGAGCTGCTTTCTACCCAAACCTAGAAGCAACCTATGCACCAGTCAAAGGCCGAAGGAAAAGCGAATGGCAAGACGAAAAAAGTCTGGTTGCTGGGGGCTTCTACCGGAGGCCTGCAGGCGATACGTCAGTTTCTAAGTCAAATTCCTCCGCGGGATGACCTGGCTTTCGTCTATGCTCAACACATAGGGGTGCAGCAGACTGGAGTTCTATTGAAGATGATAGAAACCCATACAGGCTGGCCAGCAAGAGTGCCTTCGACTGGAGAGTTTATAAAACCCGCTACAGTGACGGTAATATCCCCAGAGTTTGAAACCCGAGTGAGTCGACAGGGTTGGATATTGCGCTTTGCATCCTCATGGCCGGGCCACTACGCACCCTCTATCGACCAGTTAGCCAACCGTCTGGCGCTGTTATATAGGCGCGATTGCGGAGCCATTATATTTACCGGTATGGGCGATGATGGCGCTAGAGGATGTCAGTCGATCAAGCAGTATGGCGGGCAGGTCTGGGTTCAGGAGCCGACTGCCTGTACCGTACCGGCCATGCCTGAAGCAGTGATCCAGAGGTGCAAAACCGATTTTATTGGGACTGTTACAGAGCTGGCAAAAAGATTAAATAGAAATGTTGTTCAAATGGAGGCTTGTAGCCAATGAGTTTGTTTTTTCTAGATCAAAAAAATCCTATTGCTCAGGTCGACTGCCTGTCGATCAATACTGGGCAATCAAATCTATTGGTTCCTATGCCCGCCATCGCCGAGATTATTCTCAATCAGGAGCTGATTGCCGACGAGGAAAAGCCCCAGTGGATGTGTGGCTGGATTAAATGGCGCAATCTAACAATCCCACTAATTGATTTTGCTGCACTGCAGCAGAACAAGCCCTGCGTAGATTTCGGTAGCAGTACGCGGATTGTGGTGCTGAATAGTCTGGTAGAAGGGCACGAGCATCGCTACTACGCGATTATCTGCAAGGGATTCCCACATACTATTAGAGTTGAGGAAGACAGTGCGCTAAGCGCTCAGGACGAGGTCGAAATCGCCACCTGCATCAGTTTAAGCTTTGACCTCGATGGCCAGCATTTGGACTTGCCGGATTTCGAAGAGATTGAAACCCACCTGCGCAGTATCCCCCACAATCAGTAATTCACTGTATCGCCAAAAATCCTGTTCTGTATCCTCACAGAGCAGGTGACCTACCGTCCACAGATTAGTAGTATTAAGCAGCCTGCCTCAATGTTAGTCTTAGACCTTAGAATGCTAACAACCATTAAAACTATAATAAGAAAGACACCTTGAGGAACAGAGCATGAACGGCTTAATGATGGACTCCCAGTTGACCATAACGTCAATAATGAAGCACGCTGATCTAATTAACGGTAAGAGCGAGATTGTTTCAGTCACTGGCGACAATCCGCTGCACAGATATACCTATAAAGATGCCTTCCGCCGTGTGCGCCAGATGGCCAATGCTTTGCAGAAGGTGGGTTTTGAGGCAGGAGACAGAATTGCTACTCTGGCTTGGAATGACTATCGCCACTTTGAGCTCTATTACGCAATCTCTTGTTCAGGGCAGGTTTGTCATACAGTTAATCCGCGTCTTTTCCCTGAGCAGATCGACTTTATTATCAATCATGCTGAAGATCAGTTTGTTTTCACCGACCCTATGTTTGTTCCTCTCTTGGAACAGCTTCAAGATAGCCTTTCCTCGGTTAGAGGCTTTGTGATCATGACCGATGCGGCAAATATGCCGAATACCAGCCTTAAAAATGCTCACTGCTACGAGACCTTTATTGAAGGAGAGTCAGATAGCTTTGACTGGCCAGATTTGGAAGAGAACAGTGCTAGCTCGATGTGTTACACATCTGGTACCACAGGTAATCCCAAGGGCGTTCTCTACAGCCACCGCAGTACGGTTTTACACTCCATCGTTGGCTCAACACCAGACGTGATGAACCTCGCCCAGAAAGATGTGGTGATGCCCATAGTGCCGATGTTCCATGTTAACGCTTGGGGAACCGCCTACAACGGTCCAATGGTTGGCGCCAAGCTTGTGTTCCCAGGCCCGAAAATGGCCGACGGTGAAACACTGACCAACCTGATCAATTCAGAAAAAGTGAACTATTCCCTCGGTGTGCCAACGGTTTGGCTTGCCTTGGTGGGATACCTCAATACCACAGGAAAAACCATAGAGACGCTTAAGTCTGTAGTCTCTGGTGGCTCTGCCTGCCCACTGTCGCTGATGCAGGAAATGGAAAAGCACGGAGTTATGGTACACATGGGCTGGGGTATGACTGAAATGAGCCCTCTGGGATCCTATAATCGACCTCAGGAGTGGATGAAGGACGGTACTCAGGATGAACAAGACACCTGGCGTGTTCGCGCCGGTCGCGTGGTCTTTGGTGTCGAAATGAAAATTGTCGATGGCGACAACAACGAGCTACCCTGGGATGGCGTTGCCTCCGGTGTTTTGCTAGTGAAAGGCCCCTGGGTCTGCAGTGGCTACTATCGCCTTGATGATAAACCCGCAGTAGACGAAGACGGTTGGTTCAATACTGGTGATATGGCGGCCATAGACGAGGAGGGCTACGTGACCATTACTGATCGCATCAAAGACGTGATCAAATCCGGTGGCGAATGGATCAGCTCTATAGATGTTGAGAATGCCGCTATGGCGCATCCAGACGTTCAAGAAGCGGCAGTTATTGGCGTCTCGCATCCTAAGTGGACTGAGCGGCCGCTGCTGATTGTTATCCCTGTAGAGGGATCTACCCCTGATAAAGACGCCATACTGGCTTCTCTCGAGGGCAAGATCGCCAAGTGGTGGACACCTGAAGACTGTGTTTTTGTCGAAGAGATTCCTCACACAGCAACCGGCAAGATAAGCAAGAAAGACTTGCGCGATCAGTTTAAAGACTACGCCTACTCTTGAGTGTCAACCAATGGGTAGACACTGGCGTTAAAGCAGACTCTATTAAGTTAATTAAGAGGATGGTCTATGCGTAATTTTACGATTTTTACCTTGCTGATGGTGTTTTCCCTGGGAGTTTTAGCTGATGATCACCGAAGTGATCATGATGGCAAGGCTCGTCACCATAAAGACATGTTTAAGCAGGCTGATCAAGACGGCGATGGTGCGGTCTCTGCCGAGGAGCATGAACAAGCTCTAGAGAGAATGGCTGATAAGCGCCGCGAGCGTTTCTCGAAAATGGATAGCGACGGTGATGGCTCTCTCACTAGAGAAGAAGCCCGTGCGGCCAAGCAGGAGCGCCGCGAGAAAATGAAAGAGAAGCATAAGCAACAGCGCAACTAATCCGCAATAAGTTGCCAGCCGAGAAAAGACCAGTTGGGAGCAGCTGGTTTTTTCTTTTAGGCTTTTCTTGAAGCTCAAGCCTCTTTCACCGGCAAAGTATTTGCACCCCATAACGAAGTCACGCATAGTTACGCCTGAATTGACTTCTGGTGTTATATGACTGATTTTTTGATTGCCCCATCCATCCTTTCTGCCAATTTTGCCCGCCTGGGCGAAGAGGTTGATGCCGTTCTTGAAGCCGGCGCAGATATTGTCCACTTTGACGTTATGGACAACCACTATGTGCCCAATCTGACGATTGGCCCCATGGTCTGTAAAGCGCTGCGGGATCATGGCGTTACCGCGCCCATAGATGTGCATCTGATGGTGCAGCCGGTGGATGATCTGATCCGCATGTTTGCTGATGTTGGTGCAACCTACATTACCTTTCATCCCGAGGCATCGAGCCACGTTGATCGCTCTCTGCAGCTGATTCGCGATCTCGGCTGTAAAGCAGGTCTGGTACTAAATCCAGCGACAAGCTTGGAAACAGTGCGCTGGGTGATGGACCGCATGGATATGCTATTGCTGATGTCCGTTAACCCAGGCTTTGGTGGCCAGAAATTTATTCCTGCCACCTTGGATAAGCTAGCCGAGGCACGCCAGCTGATCGACAGCAGCGGCCACGATATCCGCTTGGAAATCGATGGCGGCGTAACCGTAAACAATATTCGCGAGATCGCTGCGGCAGGTGCTGACACCTTTGTCGCCGGCTCGGCAATATATGGCGCTGATGACTATGCTGAGGTTATCGCCAAGATGCGCAGCGAGTTGGCACAGGCTTAAAGAGCCCTCAGCGAACAGAGAGCCCTCAGCGAGTGAAGTGCCCTCAGCGAACGAAGAACTAGGCCAATTGAGAATCTTTTTGCGCTGGCGGTTGTCGCGTCGGTGCAATTGATTACAATAGCGTTCGTAATTCCGGAGATGGTTTGTGAAAGATTCAAGTTCTAGACAGTTTGACAGTAATTGTTTCACGTGGCGTTGGCGCAACTAGAGCAGCCGAGGCGCAGTGACGCCTGCACAACCACATTCTGTCAACGAACAAGGATCCGATCATGACCCCCGAACAATTTGCTCAGTTAGCCCGCCAAGAATGCAACCGTATTCCTATTACTCGTGAAGTGCTGGCTGATCTAGAAACCCCCCTTAGTGTCTATTTAAAATTGGCTTTTGGGCCAAATTCCTACCTCTTTGAATCTGTCCAGGGCGGTGAAAAATGGGGCCGTTACTCGTTGATTGGCCTGCATACCTCTACTGTTCTAAAAGTCTTTGGCAACCGTCTGGAAATTATTCGCGACGGCAAGCCGATGGTTAATCGGCAGACCAGCGACCCGCTGGGTGAGGTGGAGCGATTCCGCAAGCTATTTAGCATGCCTGACCTGCCTAATCTGCCGCGCTTTACCGGCGGCCTGGTGGGTTATTTTGGCTATGACACTGTGCGCTTTGTAGAGCCTAAATTAGCCGAGACTGCGCCACCCGACGAATTGGGAACCCCAGATATTTTGCTCATGGCTTCTGATGAGGTGGCGATCTTCGACAACCTCTCCGGCACCATTATGTTGGTGGTTCATGTAGATGCCAAAGACCCGGATGCACTGGCGAGTGCAGAAGCGCGACTGGATGAGCTTGAGGCTAAACTTGAGCAGCCAACACCGCAACTGCCGCCGATGAATATGGCAGGTGACGGTATCTCAGAAGATGACTTCGTGTCGAGTTTTGGCGAGCAAGATTTCAAAGCCGCAGTCAATAAAGTCAAAGACTATGTGATGGCCGGTGATGTTATGCAGGTGGTGCCATCTCAGCGTCTGTCGGCGCCTTTTCATGCCGCGCCGATCAATCTCTACCGCGCACTGCGTCGTCTTAACCCCTCTCCCTATATGTATTTTCTCGATCTCGATGGCTTTCATATTGTCGGGTCGTCGCCAGAGGTGCTGGCCCGTCTCGAAGATGGTGAGGTTACGGTGCGACCTATAGCTGGCACCCGCAGACGCGGTGCAACGGCTGAAGAAGACCAGGCTATGGAAGATGAGATGCTAGCCGACCCTAAAGAAATTGCTGAGCATCTAATGCTAATTGATTTGGGTCGCAACGACGTTGGCCGTATCAGTAAAACCGGCACCGTCGAAGTCACTGAAAAGATGGTTGTTGAGCGCTACTCCCATGTAATGCATATCACCTCTAATGTGGTGGGTCAGGTGACCGACGATATGGGTGCTCTGGAAGTACTAAAGGCAACATTGCCTGCCGGTACTCTGAGTGGTGCACCGAAAATTCGCGCCATGGAAATTATCGATGAGCTAGAGCCGGTTAAGCGCAATATCTATGGTGGCGCAGTGGGTTATATAGGCTGGAATGGCAATATGGATACCGCCATCGCCATCCGCACAGCGGTAATCAAAGATAATATGCTCCACGTTCAAGCTGGAGCTGGCGTTGTTGCCGACTCAGTTCCCGAGCTGGAATGGAAAGAAACCAACAACAAAGCCCGAGCGCTTATGCGCGCAGCAGCTATGGTCTGCACTAAAGCTACTGGAGAGTCGAAATGATTTTAATGATCGATAATTATGACTCGTTCACCTACAACATTGTCCAGTACCTTGCCGAGCTAAAGGCCGATGTCCAGGTCTATCGCAATGACGAAATTAGCATTGCCGATATAGAGCGTTTGGCGCCGGAGAAAATTGTTATCTCGCCGGGCCCCTGCACGCCCAATGAAGCGGGCATCTCCGTAGAGACTATTACACACTTTGCCGGTCGCCTGCCGATTCTCGGCGTTTGCCTTGGGCACCAGAGTATCGCCCAGGCCTTTGGCGGCAAGATTGTTCGCGCCAAGCAAGTGATGCACGGCAAGACCTCGCCAATGCACCACAGTAATAGCGGCGTGTTTGCCGGACTGACTAACCCCTTTGAGGCGACCCGCTATCATTCCTTGGTGATTGAGCAGAGCAGTCTGCCTAGCTGTCTCGAAATTACTGCGTGGACTGAAAATGAAGATGGTAGTCTCGATGAAATTATGGGGGTGCGTCACAAGACCCTGCCCATTGAAGGCGTGCAATTTCATCCAGAATCAATCCTGACTCAGCATGGTCATGACCTGCTGAATAATTTTCTCGAAGGTTAAGAATGGATATCAAACAAGCATTAGAAATTGTTGTGCTGGGCACTGATCTTAGCTCGGCGGAAATGCGCGATGTGATGCGTCAGATAATGACCGGTAATGCCAGCGAAGCGCAGATCGGTGCCTTTCTCGTTGCCCTGCGCATGAAAGGCGAGAGTATTGACGAGATCGCGGGCGCTGTTGAAGTTATGCGTGAGTTGGCCACTGGCGTCAAAGTCTCCGGCCAAGGCCTGGTGGATATAGTGGGCACTGGCGGCGACGAATCGAATCTATTTAATGTCTCCACCGCCTCAACCTTCGTAGTGGCCGCAGCCGGTGGTTCTGTTGCCAAACATGGCAATCGTTCAGTTAGCAGCAACAGTGGTGCCGCCGATGTACTTGAGGCTGCCGGAGTTAATTTAAATCTCAGTCCCGAGCAAGTAGCGCTCTGTGTCCAAGCGTTGGGCGTCGGATTTATGTTTGCCCCGGCCCATCACAGTGCCATGAAGCATGCCATTGGCCCGCGTCGCGAACTGGGTCTGCGAACTATTTTTAATATCCTTGGGCCCATGACCAATCCTGCTGGGGTTACCCGCCAGCTTATTGGTGTCTATGACCAAACTCTATGTAAGCCCATGGCCGAGGTGCTCGGACGTCTGGGTGCTGAACATATTATGGTGGTGCACTCCGCAGATGGCCTCGATGAAATCAGCATTGCCACAGAAACCGCAGTGGCCGAGTATAAAGATGGCGCTGTCAGTGAATACAGTATCGCCCCCGAGGAGTTTATGATCGAGCGCCAGAGTCTCGATGGCTTGAGTGTGGATAACGCCGAACAATCTCTGGAGCTTATTAAAGATGCTCTGGGCAAACAGACAACCGCCAATGGCGCAAAGGCTGCTGATCTGATTGCTCTTAACGCCGGTGCGGCACTTTATGTGGCTGGCTGTGCCGCCAGTATTAAAGAAGGTGTCGCCATGGCACAGGACGCCATAGGCGCAGGATTGGCGCGGGCTAAATTAACTGATCTGGCGACCTTTACTCAAGTTCAGCAAGATGCCTAAAAATAACGAGAAATTGAAATGAGTTCAGATACACCCACTATTCTAAAAAAGATCCTCGCCCGCAAGCAGGAAGAAATTGCCGAGCGCAGCGCCCTGGTTTCTATTGCCCAGCTAATTGAAAAGGCACAGGCTGCTCAGCCGCCCAGAGGATTTGCCGCAGCACTGGCGGCCAAGCTCACAGCCGGCCAATCTGCAGTGATTGCAGAAATTAAAAAAGCCTCTCCAAGCAAAGGGGTTATCCGTGAAGACTTTGACCCAGCTGCCATTGCCGAGAGCTATGAGCAGGGTGGTGCAGCCTGCCTGTCAGTGTTGACCGACGTGGATTTCTTTCAGGGTGCAGATGAGTACTTGCAGATGGCACGTGAGGCTACGCAACTGCCGGTTATCCGCAAAGATTTTATTATCGATGATTACCAGGTCTATGAAGCTCGAGCCATGAGTGCCGACTGCATTCTATTAATTGTTTCAGCGTTGACCGAAGAGCAGCTCACCCATCTCCATGAATTGGCCATATCACTGGGCATGGATGTACTGATTGAAGTCCACGACGGAGCAGAGCTGGCAATAGCCCTTAAGTTGGACAATCCAATGGTTGGCATCAACAACCGCAATCTGCACAGTTTTGAAGTCTCTCTCGACAACACCTATCAGCTGCTCGATAAGATCCCTGCGGGAAAAATTATTATTACCGAGAGCGGCATACATAGCACCGACGATGTGGCTGCAATGCGCGCCCACAATGTAAACAGCTTTTTGGTCGGTGAGGCCTTTATGCGCAGTGAAGAGCCGGGTCAGCGACTGGCGGAGATGTTTGCTTAACGAGTACCAAACACCACCATGGTTTTACCCGCCACGGAAACCAGTCCCTGAGTCTCGAGCTCTTTCAGTACTCGGCCAACCATTTCCCTTGAGCAGCCCACTATGCGTCCGATCTCTTGACGGGTAATCTTGATCTGCATACCGTCCGGATGGGTCATAGCATCTGGTTCTTTGCACAGATCCAGCAAGGTTCTCGCTACTCGACCAGTGACGTCGAGGAAGGCTAAATCTCTAACTTTTCGGGTGGTGTCCCTGAGTCGCTGGGCAACCTGTTTGCTGATGGCGAAGAGAAATGCGGGGTGTTTATGACTCAGCTCAATAAACTTTGCGTAGCTGATTTCCCCTACTTCACATTCGGTTTTGGTGCGGATCCAGGCACTGCGATGCTCCTGGTCGAAAAGGCCCATTTCGCCGAAAAAATCACCCGGGTTTAGGTAGGCGAGAATGATTTCTTTGCCGTCGCTATCGTCTTCAATCATTACGGTGACCGAGCCCTTGATAATGTAATAAAGGGTATCTCCTTGGTCACCGGCATAGATGATGGTGCTTTTTGCCGGATAGCGTCGTCTGTGGCAGTGGGATAGAAACTCTTCCACATTTTCAATATGTGGTGTCAGAGGTGCAGGCGCCAATTTGTTTCTCCATTTACAAGTTTAGCAACATGCCGCTTTATATA